>Ga0169931_10009736_pt1 | contig 13820 bp, 9 predicted proteins | sample Kivu_15m_20L_FD_129675 | JGI IMG/M metagenome (GOLD analysis project Ga0169931, IMG submission 129675) | Freshwater microbial communities from Lake Kivu, Western Province, Rwanda to study Microbial Dark Matter (Phase II) - Kivu_15m_20L... | ecosystem: Environmental > Aquatic > Freshwater > Lake ...
ATACCCCGCCCGGCCCGCTCCCCGGTGGATACCCCGCCCGGCCCGCCCCCCCGGGGTGACCCCCCCCCGCCCCCCCCCCCCGGGTGACCCCCCCCCCCCCCCCCCCCCCCCCTGGCCCCCCCCGCCCCCCCCCCGGCCCCCCCCCCCCCCCCAGCCCCCCGGCTGTGGAGATCACGCAGCCTCTGCGTGCTGATGGATTCCATCTGTTGATTTGATGTTGAAACAATAATTTTCTGGATAGGATTAATTATTTTAATGAAAATGATTCGATTACGGTTTTTATTCGATGAAATCGGATTTCCGTGCCAAAGCAGGCTTGCGGCTGCTGGGGTGCCCCCCCATAGTTCCGCGCGCCTGCGCCGATCGGTCGGCGAGGGTGTGTTTCAGGCGCCCCATTTCGACACATGAGCGAGCATTCCACAGCCCGAGCGGAACCGACCCTGCCCAAGGATCTCGCCGCCGCCAACGGGATGGTCAATGTCCAGATCGACGGCGTCTGGCACCAGGTTCCCAAGGGCACGCGGATGATCGAAGCCTGTCGGCTCGTGGGCACCGAGGTGCCTCATTATTGCTACCATCCGAAGCTCAGCTCACCGGGCAACTGCCGGATGTGCCTGGTGCAGACAGGCGCGCCGCCGCGTCTCGCCCCCGGCCAGGAAGCGGATCGGGACGAGCACGGCTTCGAGCCGATTTCGTGGATGCCGCGACTGGTGATCGCCTGCGCGAACACGGTGACCGAAAACATGGGCATCCGCACCAAGGGCGAACTCGTCGAGTCCTGTCGCGAAGGCGTGATGGAGTTCCTGCTGATCAACCATCCGCTCGACTGCCCGATCTGCGACCAAGCGGGCGAATGCCGGTTGCAGGAACATTCCGTCGGCCATGGACGCGGCGATTCGCGATTCACCGAGATGAAGGTGAAGAAGCCCAAGAACGTTGAGATCGGTCCGCACATCCGCCTCGACGACGAGCGCTGCATCCTCTGCAGCCGCTGCATCCGCTTCATGGACGAGATCGTCGGCGATCCGGTGCTCGGATTCGCCGACCGCGGCACGCACACCATCCTCACCGTCCACCCCGGAAGATTGCTCGATTCAAACTACTCGCTCAACACGGTGGACCTCTGCCCGGTGGGCGCGCTCACGTCGAACGACTTCCGCTTCCAGATGCGCGTCTGGTTCCTCAAGGAAACGCCGACCCTCGACGTCAACTGCGGTACCGGCACCAACATCACCGTCTGGACCCGCGGCAACACGATCCACCGCATCACGCCGAGGCGCAATGATGCGGTCAACTCGTGCTGGATGCCCGACTCGCACCGGCTGCATTTCCATTTCATCGACAGCCCGTCGCGGCTCACCGAGCCGCTGCTGCGCGGGCCCGAATCGCAAACCCACTCGCCCGCATCCTGGAGCGAGGCACTGCGATCCGCCGCCGATGCGATCCGCGCCCACGCGCCGCACGAAACCGCGATCATCGCCTCGGGCCGCATGACCAACGAGGAACTCCTGCTCGTGCGCACACTCGCCGCGGAGGCCGGTGTCCCGCACATCGCGCTGGTCCCGCGCATCGGCGAGCCCGACGGACTTCTCATCGCGGCCGATCGCAACCCGAACACCACCGGTGCCCGGCTCGTGCTGGGCATGGACGATCCATCCGCTGCGCTCGACGCGATCCGCGACGGCGTGCGCGGCGGCCACATCCGCGCGCTGCTCGTCTTCGGCGAAGACATCATCACCGATGCCGGATTCACCGCGGCCGATCTCGCATCGCTCGATTTCCTGCTGCACAGCCACATCCTCGCCAATCCCACGGCCTCAGCCGCCCACGTCGTGCTTCCGGCCGCGGCATTCGCGGAGAAGCGCGGATCGATGGTCAACCTCGCCGGCAGATTGCAACGCCTCAACCGCGCGATCGAGCCGCCGGGCCACGCGCGCGACGACTGGGAACTGCTGCGCGACTTGGTGCTGGCCATCACCGGCGCGGCCAACGAGACGCACCGGATCGAGGACGTCTTCAAGGCGCTCGCCGCTGCCGTGCCGGAGTTCAGCGGCATCACGCTCTCGAAAATCGGCGACCTCGGCATCCAAGTGGCCGAAACCGGATACCGCATCCCGTTGCTCGAGGACGAGAGGAAACGCATCGCCACCGGTGCGATCGTCGGATGATCCGCAGCCACCCGCATTCCACATGCCCGAACTCCTGCCCATCGGAATCACCCTGGCCAAAATCGTGGTCTTCACGTTTTTGGTGCTGCTGCCCTTCGTGCCGCTCTCAGTCTATTTCGAACGACGCTTCTCGGCCGTGATCCAGGACCGCGTCGGCCCGAACCGGGTCGGCCTGCCGCTCACGCTGCTCGGATTCAAACACGACGTCCGCCTCCTCGGCCTTGTCCAACCGATCGCCGACGGCCTCAAGCTGTTTCTCAAGGAGGACTTCACGCCGTCGTATGTGCGCAAGGGATTCTTCTGGCTCGCGCCGGCACTCACGCTGGTTCCCGCGCTCATCACCGTCTGCGTGATTCCGTTCGGATCGGACATCACGGTGTTCGGCCGACAGGTGTCGCTGGTGATCGCCGACATCGACGCCGGACCGCTGTTCGTTTTCGCCATCGCGTCGCTCTCCGTCTACGGCATCACGCTCGCTGGATGGTCTTCCAACTCGAAGTTCCCGTTCATCGGCGGTGTGCGCTCCACCGCGCAGATGATCTCCTATGAGATCTCGCTGGGCCTTTCGATCATCCCGGTGCTGATGTACTACGGCGAGCTCAACCTCGGTGCCATCGTCCGCCACCAGGCCGAACACGGCTGGCTGCTGCTGCCCTTCTGGAGCGGCGGATCCCTCTCACTGCCCGACGCGCAGACCGCGCTTTTCTGGATCCCCGCGTTCATCGCCTTCCTCATTTTCACGATCTCGATCTTTGCGGAAACCAACCGCATGCCCTTCGACCTGCCGGAGTGCGAAACCGAACTCGTCGGCGGATACCACACCGAGTACTCCTCGATGAAGTTCGCCCTGTTCTTCATGGGCGAATACGCGGCCATGGTCATCGGCTCCGCGCTGATCGTCACCCTCTTCCTTGGCGGTTGGTCGCTGGGCTTCGGCCTCGACGCGCGCATCGCGGAACTCCACGTCGGCGGCCTCCACTACGGCGGACTCATCCACTTCGGCGTCTTCCTCGCCAAGCTGCTCGCCTTCATTCTTTTCTTCATCCTCGTGCGCTGGACGGTGCCGCGCTTCCGCTACGACCAGCTCATGAAGCTCGGCTGGGTCGTCTTCTTCGAGGCGGCGCTTATCAACGTCTTCCTCGCCGCGCTCGTCCTCGCCGCGCCCGACCTCACCGCAACCGCCACCACCATCGGGGCGATCGTGCTCGCCGCGGTCGGTGCCGCGGTCGTCTGGGTCGCCAAGGTCTCCGAAACCCCAGCGACACCAACGCGGGCCTGAACCGCAATCGCCCCCCCCCGCAACAGCCATGAGCCACGCCCGCATTGTCACGCTGCGCAGACCCAGACTCCGCTTTGGCGAGAAGATCTACCTCGGCGCCATCGTCAAGGGGTTCCTGCTCACCCTCCGGCACGCGCTGCGCACGATGTTGGGCAAATCGGCCGGTGCCCGCTCGCTCAACTCGTCGGGGATGGGCGTGACGATGCAGTTTCCGGAGCAACGGTGGGACGACCGCATGCCCGAGTATTACCGTGGCGCCCCGGCATTGGTGACCGACGAGCAGGGCCGCGAGCGCTGCGTGTCGTGCCAGCTTTGCGAGTTCATCTGTCCGCCCAAGGCGATCCACATCGTGCCCGAGGAAATCCCCGCGGATGACCGCTGGTCGAAAGTCGAGAAGCGTCCGAAGGAGTTCGAGATCGACATGATCCGCTGCATCTACTGCGGCATGTGCGAGGAGGTCTGCCCGGAACAGGCGATCTACCTGCGCAAGGACTACCTGATCACCGGCCTGACCCGTGCCGACATGGTCCATGACAAGCGCAGGCTCTACGAAATCGGCGGCGTCCGCACCGGCCTGGTCAACAAGTGGAATGAGTTGAAGTAGTAGGCAATTCAAGTGATCGGTTATCAGTTATCAGTGACGAGTGACATCAACATGAATCAGGAAACGATCAGGACTTTCGAGGATCTTCAGTGTTGGAAAGCATGCAGAGAACTCCGGCTCTTCGTGCGCCGCAAGGTCGTGCCCGGTTTGCCGAAAGAGGAAGTCTACCGGCTTGCCGATCAGATCATCCGCTCATCACGCTCCAGCACCGCCAACATCGCCGAGGGTTATGGCAGATTTCACTATCTCGACAACGCCAAGTTTTGCTCACAAGCGCGTGGATCCTGCTCGGAGACTCTGGATCATCTGATTGCCGCAAATGACGAGTGCTTGCTTTCAGATGATCTGCTGGATGAAGGACGCCAACTGGTCCAATATGCCGTTAAGCTTCTGAATGGGTACATTTCTTACCTACAGCGTGCGGCAAACCAAAACAAAATCCAAGCATCCAACTCATCACCGATAACCGATAACCGATCACTGATCACTGATCACTGATAACCAATCACCAATGCCCCTTCCCCTTTTCTGGCTCTTTTCGACGATCGTGCTCACGGGTGCGGCGGGCGTGATCGCGTTCCGTAATCCGGTGTCGAGCGCGTTGTCGGTCGTCGCCTGTTTCGTCGGCCTCGCCGGATTGTTCGTCGGACTCGGCGCGTTCTTCGTCGGCATCATCCAGATCCTCGTCTACACGGGCGCGGTGATGGTGCTGTTCTTGTTCATCATCATGCTGCTCGACCTCAAGGACGAGGTCAAACGCGGCCGCAGCAACACCCCGCTGCTCGCCGGCCTCGCGCTGTCGGTTTTGTTCGCCATCCAGCTCGCCGGCGTGCTCTCGCGCATGCCCGACCGTGCGGCACCGCCTTTGGATCCGCCGGCACTCGCCGCGGCTGCGACGAACCACAAGCCCGGCGGCGGCATCGCCACCGCGCTCAACGAAGGCCGCTTGCCTGACACCCGGCTGATCGGTCACACCCTCTTCACGCGCTACAACTTCCCGCTGCAGGTGCTCGGCGTGCTGCTGCTGGTCGGCACGGCCGGCGTCGTCGCCCTCTCCCGCAAGCAGGCCTGATCCACCGCCACTCCGACCGCCATGGCCAGCCTCAACGACTATCTTCTGGTTTCCGGCCTGCTGTTCGCAGCCGGCCTCGCCGGCGTGGTGATCCGTCGCAACATCATCGTCGTGTTCATGTGCCTCGAGCTGATGCTCAGCGCGGCGAACCTCAGCCTGATCGCCTTCTCGCGCTTCAACACGACGGGCGGGCTGCCTGATGCCGACGGCCAGATGCTTGTGTTCTTTGTCATCACCGTCGCCGCCGCCGAAGTGGCGGTCGGCCTTGCCATCATTGTCTCGCTCTACCGCGCGCGGCAGACGATCCACACCGACGAATTGACGAGCCTCAGGGGATGAGGCGATGGGAAACCATGGAACCACCAAACGAAACCACTGATTGCACAGATGGAACTGATTGAAGCATGAAGATGAGATTCCACCCCGGGGACTCCCCGGAATCCGCACGCAAGCCCCCTCTCCTTTCATGAACCAAGCCTGGACTCTTCTCTTCCTGCCGCTGGCCGTGGCCGCCGCCAGCCTGCTGTTGCCGCGCCGCACCGCGCTCGTTCCGTGGCTTGCCACCGCCTCGGCCGCCGCCACGCTGGTCTTGTCGCTCCATTTGGTCGGATCCACTGGCACGGCTTCGTTCGATTGGGCATCGGTCGGCGGACTCCACTTGCGCGTGGGCATCCTGCTCGACCGGCTTTCCACCGGAATGATGGTGGTTGTCACCGGCGTGGGTGCGTTGGTTCACGTGTTCTCACTGGCCTACATGCGCGACGACGCGGCGAAGGCGCGTTATTTCACCTGCCTGCAGCTCTTCATGTTCTCGATGACGGGCATCGTGCTCTCCTCCGATTTCATCATGACCTTCATCTTCTGGGAGTTGGTCGGACTGAGTTCCTATCTACTCATCGGTCATTGGTTCGAAAAACCCTCCGCGGCCGACGCGGCGAAGAAGGCGTTCCTCTGCAACCGGGTCGGCGATTTCGGGTTTCTCACCGGCATCCTGATGCTGTGGAGCATCACCGGCACACTCGCTTTCTCCTCGATGGACGTGCCGACATCGGTTTCCGCGTCGCTCGTCACGGCCTCACTGCTCTGCATCTTCTGCGGCGCGATCGGCAAGTCGGCGCAACTGCCGCTGCATGTCTGGCTGCCCGACGCGATGGAAGGCCCGACGCCGGTGTCGGCGCTGATTCACGCGGCGACGATGGTCGCCGCAGGGGTATACATGCTTTTCCGCTTGCAGCTCTCGCTCGGCGCGGAGGTCTTCGGCGGCCTTGCCGGTGATGTGATCGCGTGGACCGGCGGGCTCACCGCGCTGGCGGCCGCGCTGATGGCGGTGCAGCAGGACGACATCAAGCGCGTGCTCGCTTACTCGACGCTTTCGCAGCTCGGCTACATGGTCATGGCCGTCGGGCTCGCCGCGGGCGAGGCGGGGATGTTCCACCTCTTCACACACGCCTGGTTCAAGGCGTTGTTGTTTCTTGGTGCCGGCGCGGTGATCCACGCCTGCCATCACGAGCAGGACATCTGGAAGCTGGGCGGACTGATGAGGCGAATGCCGGTCACCGGCGCCACCTTCCTCGCCGGTTGCGCCGCGCTGATCGCCGTGCCGTTCACCTCGGGATTCTTCTCGAAGGAACTCATCCTTGACGCTGCCCGCGGCCACCAACCGGTCCTGTTCTGGATTGTGGTGGCGGTGGCGGTGCTCACGCCGTTCTACATGACGCGGCTGGTGATCGTCGCGTTCTTCGGCGGCAGCCGGTCGGATGCCGCGTCGCATGCGCGCGAGGTCGGCCCACTCATGACCGTTCCGCTGCTGGTCCTCGCAGTACCGGCGCTGATCGCGGGCAACCGCATCGCCCACGGGTTCGCTCCGGCCGTGCCGGGGCACGCGGGCGAATTCCACCTCAACTCGCTCTTCTGGATCTCGGTGGCGGCACTGGTCGCCGGCAGCGGAGTCGCGATCCTCCTCTATCGCGGAAAATCCAGGGATCCGCTGTCCATCCCGCTGCTGCGCGAACGCTTTTACATCGACCGCTTCTACGATCGGTTCATCGTCCGCCACTTGCAGGATAGTGCCGCCGCCATTGTCCACTTCCTCGACGAGTGGATCATCAACGGGTTGCTCGTCGACGGATGTTCCCGTGCGGCCGCGGGTGTCGGCGGACTGCTCCGCAGGATGCAATCCGGTCATTTGCAGGGGCATGCTTTCGCCTTCGGGCTGGGCGTGCTGCTGGTGATTTACTTCACGGTCTTCTTCTGATACCGGCGCAACCGAACATTCCCGATCCACGCCCGCACCGACCTTCGATCGCACTTTCCGCAGATGCTCACCTTGCTCATCCTCTTTCCGTTGTTCGCGTTTGTCGCGATCCTCGCCGGTGCACCCGCGAGGCCGACTGCGGCCGCCGCCGCCTCGGCCAATCTGCTGCTTGCCGTGGCGGCCGCCGTCACCTGGCGCCATCCGGCATGGGAATTCTCGCTGCAGGTGTTGGAAACCCCGGCGATCCACCTGGCCTTCGGGTTTCCCGACGGCATGAGCGTGGTGATGGTGCTGCTCACGGCGTTGGTGACGCTGCCGGCCGTGCTCACCGGCACCGCTCCCGCCGGTCGCGGTTCACTTTGGTACGGCTCGACCTTGCTGATCTCCGCCGGCGCGATGGGGGCCTTTGCCGCGACCGACCTGTTCTTCTTCTACGCCTTTCACGAACTCGCGCTGATTCCCACGTTCATCATGATCGGGCTGCTCGGCCGTGGCAACCGCAGCGAGGCCGCGTGGAAAATCACGATCTATCTCGGCTTGGGGTCCATCGTCCTGCTGGCCGGCCTCGTCTGGCTGGCGATGCTCGCGGGCACACTCGACATGACGCGGATGGCGGACGCCGCAGGCAACATCGACGCCGGGTCGCAAACATCGATCGCCGCGCTGCTGATCCTTGGCTTCGGCACGCTGGTCTCGCTGTTCCCCTTCCACTCGTGGGCCGCGCCCGCCTACGCGAGCGCGCCGGCACCGGTGGCGATGCTGCATGCCGGAGTGCTCAAAAAATTCGGCCTGTACGGACTGCTGCGCGTCGCGATGCCGATGGTGCCCGAGGGCATGCAGGCGTGGCTCACGCCGCTGTTGGTGCTGTTGCTCGGCAACATCCTGTGGTGCGGCTGGGTCACGATCTCGCAAAAACGCCTCGACGGCATGCTTGGCAGCTCGTCGGTGATGCACATGGGCTATCTGTTCCTCGCGATTGCCGTGCTCGCCGCCCATCCCGCCAACGACCTCGCGCGCCCGGCGGCGGTGCTGCTGATGTTTGCCCACGGCGTGTCGATCGCCTTGTTGTTTGCGCTGGCCGACCGCATCGAGCGCACCGCCGGCACGCTCGACCTCGACGACCTCGGTGGTCTCGCCACTCCGGCCCCGGTGCTCGCCCTGCTCTTCGGCATCGGCGCGATGGCATCGATCGGACTGCCAGGGCTGGCGAATTTCGCCGGCGAAATCCTCGTGTTCCTCTCCGCGTTCCGAAACTTCGATCCGGCATCCGGCATCGGACCACTGCAGATCACCTGCATCCTCGCCATCTGGGGCGTGGTCATCTCCGCCGTCTACATGCTCCGGGCGCTGCGCCGGATCTTCCACGGACCTACCGTCGGCGCGACCGCGCGGGTGGCCGACCTCACGCTTGCCGAGCGGATGCTGGCGCTGATGCTCGTCGCCGCACTGCTCGCGGCGGGACTCTATCCGAATCTGATCCTCAACCTGCTCCGCTAAGCGATTCACGTCATGCCCGCCTTTCTCCTCGAATCTTCCGTGGTCGTCCTCGGCCTGGCGTTGCTGATCGCCGACGCCTTCGCGCCGACGAAAACCAAATCGTGGATCGGCCTGGCAGCCGCGGCCGGTCTCGCCTGCGTGCTGGCGCTGGTTCCGTTCGCCGCCGGACCGGATGCGCGACCCGACGCGACATGGGCGGACTGGCCGATGTGGCGGTTCTACCGCTTCGATGCACTCGCGGTGTTTTACAAGATCTTCGTTCTGCTCACAACGATTCTCGTGCTGCTGCTGGCGGTGGATTACCGCAGCATCCTCGCACGCTTCACCGACCATCCTGGATCCGAACAAGGAACCGGTGAATTCCACGTGCTGCCGGTGTTCGCTTGCGCGGGCATGATGTGGCTCGCCTCGGCCAGGGACTTCGCGGGCGCGTTCGTTGCGCTCGAACTTGTCACCATCACTTTCTTCATCCTCGTGGCCTACCTGCGGCGCAATGTCGGCTCGCTCGAGGCCGGAGTGAAATACCTGATCCTCGGCGCGCTGAGCACCGGCTTTCTCGTCTACGGCATCGCCTGGATCTACGGCTCGACCGGATCGATGAATCCCGACGTAATTTCCGGCCTCCTGCAGGACGGTCGATCCGCCGCGCTCAATCCCGCACCGCTGCTCTTCGGCATCGCGCTGGTGATGGTCGGACTCGGATTCAAAATCGGCGCGGTGCCGATGCAGGTGTGGATCCCCGACGTCTATCAAGGCGCGCCCACACCGGTCGCCGCATTCCTCTCGGTCGGCTCGAAGGCCGCCGGCTTCATCCTGATCGTCCGCTTCCTCGATCCGTTTCTCACCAGCGAACTCACCCGCGGTCCGGTGCTGCAACTGCTCGGCGTGCTCGCCATCGCGACCCTGGTCGTCGGCAACCTCGCCGCCATCCCGCAGACGAATTTCAAACGCCTGCTCGCCTACTCCTCGATCGCCCACGCGGGATTCCTGCTGCTGGCGCTGGCAGCCGGATCCCCGCAGTCGGTCGAAACCGTGTCGGTCTATCTCGCCGCTTACCTGTTCATGACCTTGGGTGTCTTCTTCGTCCTCGCCCAGGTGAGGATCCGGCGCGGCGGCGAATCCATCGCCGACTTCGACGGCCTCGGCCGGTCGAACCCGATGCTTGCCGCGGCACTCACGATCCTGCTCTCCTCACTCGCGGGCGTGCCGCTCACCGCGGGATTCATCGGCAAGTTCCTCGTCTTCTCGCTGGCAGTCGCCTCCGGCCAATGGCTCGCGCTCACCGTGGCCGTCATCGGTGCCGCCGCTGGATTTTATTATTACCTCAAGGTCGTCCGCGCGATGTGGTGGAATGAACCCCGCGATCTCGCGACAGTTCCGCTTCCGGCGATCAGCAACACCTGCGTCGCCGTCCTCACACTCGCCACCCTCGTCTTTGGCGTGTGGCCGCAGCCGATTCTCGACCTGGTTCGCTGATCCTCAGGCGCCGGCATCGCCGATTTCCTCTTGGGCCAGCCAGCGGAACGAGCGGATCGTGAACCGTCGGCCGAGATCCTTGTCGGTGCCGCTATCGGCCGGGTTGATCCCGCTGTCGTCGGGCTCGACCGAATCGGGCAACCGCTGCACCACCGCCTCGCACCACGCGCGCGCCATGACCTTGCCATTGACCACCGAGTCGCCGTAGGCGCGGACGACAAAGGTGTCCGAGCGTGCGGACAGCACCGGGCCGATCACCTGCAGCACATCAGCTTGCGTCAACCATGCGGGCGCGCCCCACACTTTCGAATCCGGCTTGAACGTCTGCTCGAACATCGTCGGATCCTGGATCCGGTCGGGGTGCGTGTAGTTCGGCAGCGACTTCGTGTTGTCCAAGCGGTAGCGCGTCGTGAGCGTCGCGTTGAGGCCGGCCTTGCGGATCGCGGCCTCGATCGGGCCGGACAGGCCGGTCTCGTCCTCCCTGAGGCGCCGGTTCACGAAGTCCGCCAACGAGATGAAGGGTCCGCGCAGCCGCACCTCGGCGACGATCGCCTCGGCGAGTTGATCGATTTCCTGCGGGGTCAGCTCGCGATGGCAGTCCCAGATGCTGTCGAAATCGGTGGAGTCACCGGTTTTCCATGCCTTGCCCGGAGCATCGAGCACGCGCGGGAACGGGATGTTGCGGCTGTCTTTGTAGCCAACGTTGCGGGTCGATGCCAGCAGCGCCTTCCACGACTCCTTGCGTGTCGAGTTCACGTTGAACGCGCCGTCGACCATCATCCGCGACGCCGCGTTGTGAAAATCGGCGAGGTCGTCGTCGAGTGAAGTCTCACCACTTTCCGCCACCAGTCGCATGCGTCCGTTGGGCAGTGGCGCGGCGGCCGGATCCTTGGCGAAGGCATTCTTTTCCGCCTCGCCGCCGGTCGAGAGGAAAAACGAATCCCACAACGCGCGGTTCGCCTCGTAGGAAAGATCATACACGACATTGTCGGTCCGCGGCGTGTTGCCAATGATCGCCATACCGAGGTCAGCCCACGACAGCCCGGCCTCGTTGCGGTTCATGTCCGTGGACGAGCCGATCTGGCGGCTGCCGTAGCCGCCGTAGTTGGCCGACGTGCTGTCGCCCGCCATCGCGGCGCTGCGGTTGAGCCCGCCGAAGCGGTTGCGGGTGGTGACGTTGGCGAGGCGCGGGTCGGCCAGCGAGTTGCCCACGGCGTACGACGGATGCCAAACGAATTCGGAAAGCCGCACATGCTGGTACTGGGCCAGCGAAAGCACGCCGGTCTCGTCGCGCGGCACATCGAAGATGACGTAGCGGGCGGCACCTTCCTGCGGTGTGCCGAATGGATTGCCGCGGGCGCGCCCACCGGAAACCACCGGTTGCTGCGACTGCCAGTCGACCTCGCCGTCGTACAAGTCGCGCGTGTAGGCACCCCAGAACCACGGTGCTCCTGATCCAGCGATGTTCTCCCATGGCGAACGCAGTGCGTACGACGCGCGCGAATTCCAATTCGCCAGCAACGCATCTTGGAAATGCGCCGTGCTGTTGAGGCTACCGGAATTCACCAGATTCGAGTTGTGCTCCTGGAACCAGCGCAGACGGATCGCCTCGCGGGTGCGCACATTGGGAATGGTGGTCGGCATCGGTGCGACCGAATCGAGCATTTCGAATGGCATTCGTTCGCGACGGCTCCAATAGATCTTCGGCTCCTGGCCGCCGCCATACTGCAACGATGCCGAGAGCACCGCGATCTGCGGCAGACCGGCGAATGCCTCCCTGCTGTCGACCCGCGTCGATCCGCCCGCATGCTTGAGGATCGCGCGACTGTCCTGCGCGTGCAGCGTGCGCAGGTCGCCGACCGGTGGAGGTTCGAACCAGTACGTTGTCGCGGGCGGATTGGCACCCCATCCGTCGGGCGGCCAAAACAACCCGCTGATGTAGTAATTCCGGCCGATATCCGGCGCGACTTCGCAAGTCAGTTCGTTGCTCATCACGTCGCCGGTTCCAGACGAACCGGAACTTCTCCACGCGCTGTATTCGGCGCGGGTGACCGGGGAGAACACCAGGCAGTCACCCGGTGCAAAGCGCGTCGCAGGAATCGAGAAGTAAAACCCGCCGCCGAAGGGATTGAGGTTGGCGCTGGCACTCAGCCCGCCCGCGTCGGTGGAGAGGTTCTGCAGACCGTTGCCCTGGATGAAGATCACCGATCGATCGAGTGCAAGTTCAATGTTGTACGGATTCCACAACACCACGCGCGGATAGAGATGCTGGCGGATCTGGTTTTTTCTGTCAGGCATCGGATAGAGGCTGAAGGTGACGTACATCGTCGCTTCGACGAGGATCGGTTGCAGGCCGCTGTTGCGGTTGCCGCGCAGTCTAACCGGCAAGCCATTGGCCAGCATCTCGATGTCCGCACCCGGTGCACTCGACTCGTGCTCGGTGAGCTTGGCTGCCACGTTCTTGCCACTGAGCGGCGCGTTGATGTTCGCCCAGTCGCGCAAAAGCCCGAAAGTCGGCGACGCCGCTGCATGACGGAACGCACCCGTGCGCTTGTCATTCGCACCATAGCCGATGATTCCATCGGTGTCATTCAGCCCCGCCAGCGCCCCCTTCGCCGCAATCTGCCCGTCGCCGTCAGCCAGAAACGCCGTCAGGTCGCGCTTCAACCCGCCATTCGCCACATCCGCCAGCACGCCCTGCGAGTCGACCGTCACGTTGAACACATGGTTCTCGGCCCATTGCTTTCCCGCCGCAGTGAGTGCCGTTGTCTGTCCGCTCGCCAGCCTAGCCACATCCTCGTCGGCCAGTTTCACACCGCCATTCATCTGTTCGGTCTCCGCCTTCTGCGACGCCATCACCCGCCACCACTTCTGCGGCTCGGATGGCGCCTGCGCCTCCCACGCGTCGCGCGTCGCCACGTTGGCCCGCACACCGAGATCACCCGCCCACCACGCGTAGTGACCGGACGGCTGATTGCTCGCGTCCTTCATCGCCACCGGCGGTGCCATCACCTTGCGGCCCTGCTCGTCTTGACCAAGGTCAATCGCGGCATCGGTGAGCGGCTCTTTCGCGGCGTCTTTCGACAGCTTCGTCGTGTCCTCCCCGACACTCACCATCCACCCGAGAAACTCCGGCTCCACCGCATTGCGCACGGCATAGCGCAGGTCGCTCAGCCCGCCAGCCGTGTCGTTGCGTGTGAAGAACGAAGTCCCGTCGGCCTGCGTGCTGCGCCACACACCGGTCCAGTGCGGGTTGGCAAAGGTCTCGGCCTCTTTGTCGTCCTTGGCAAACAGTTCCGCACTGGCGGTGATCCGCTGGTCCGGCCCGGCTGTCTTCTGCAACTGCGCCAGCGCCTGCATCAACGCCAACCGCGCATTGTCACGCGCGGTCGTCAGATGGTCCGCACTGCCGCTGCGCCGCAGCTCGATCGATGCCAGCCCGGTCATCGCCACCGCCAGAAGCGAAATCA
>Ga0169931_10009737_pt1 | contig 13820 bp, 15 predicted proteins | sample Kivu_15m_20L_FD_129675 | JGI IMG/M metagenome (GOLD analysis project Ga0169931, IMG submission 129675) | Freshwater microbial communities from Lake Kivu, Western Province, Rwanda to study Microbial Dark Matter (Phase II) - Kivu_15m_20L... | ecosystem: Environmental > Aquatic > Freshwater > Lake...
ACAGTGTGTAGAATATTGACGAGTGGTATATTAATTCCATTATTTTGGATATTCACTAACCCATACCATATAATATTTTCTGTATCATACATTACATTGTACTTCACAATATATCACAGCATAGTTTAGATGGTAAGAAACATTGAATGGCAACTTGTAAATGCTCCATGTGAGATAATTAAACATAACAATAAAATGCATATGAATAGTGTATACACTAAAAATAGTACGCTTTACGTAAAGGATAATTTTTCTTCAAGTGGTGATTACAAGTGTTTAACATTTATTTCAACTCTGCAAGATTTAGTAAAACATCAGCCAGAAAATGTGTATTTTTATGCGAAGCATCAAAGTGGTGTACGATTGCTGGCTCCCAAGTTGGTATTTCGAAACGGAATAGCATCGTTGGCATATGAAATTGGAAGTGGTACAAAATATTTCCTAGATGCGTTTTTACAAAATTTTGATGTAAAAACAGCTCTCATTTTGAAAATGATATGTCTATCTCAGTACGATATGCGAGATAGCATAAAAGATTTTGATCGTGATCCCATCGACATGTTAACGAACCATTATTTCAGAGAACGACAGCATATATTAAAATACAAATCAATAGAGCAGTTACTGCACAATGGCAATCGTAGCGAAGATTACATCCAAGCTCATACGAGGAATATTTTAAATATTAAAACCACATCATGTTACATACATTTGTTACAATTTCTATGTAATATGAATGTTCAATCCACATGTATAACGTGTAACAAGTTTCTTAAACACAACAATAATAAAAATGTCTTTTGATGCTGCAGTAAATACAATAGTTCTTTTAGAAAGCCGTGGATATATAGACTCTGAAACTGAAACCGTTTATACGAATAAACTTAATATAATATGTGGCACTGGTACGTTTCTAAAACTTATACGTACACTGGACGCCTTATTGGACAATTCATCCAACGAGGTTTTATATTGTGATGACGATAAAACTGTTTTGCATAAATGTAATGTAGTAAAATATAAAACTCTTTTGTTATGTACAGATTCTTTACATGAAAATTTGTGCAGAAGGGAAATACGATCTGATAACATTGTAATTTTGCAACAGGACAGCTTAGATTATTACAGCAGAATATTCACATGGCAGAGTAACAAGATAAAAACCCGGTCAAAGTACACATATCACTGCAATCATACATGTGAAAATATGCACAGAATATACATTGACGATGAACCGCGCAACGCCCACGTTACAGTGTACGTTTACAGTGAACCCGGAGAATGTTGCGTATGTTACGACAAAATATTGTTACTTCGCTTATCTTGTGGTCACATATTGTGCACTGAATGTAAACGATCTTTGATCCGTAAGAAATGTCCATTGTGCAGATCTGCATTATCAAGAAGCGAGTATCTAAAGGGCAATTTTAAAAATATTGCACGCGATATCGCCTGCAATTTAAACAATGTTGCAATAGTGTCGATGTATGATAGAAAAATGTATTGCGTGAGCAATTGCGAGACCGAAAATTGCAATTGTGCCATAATCTCATCGTTTGTATACAAAGACAATGTTTACTTCAAAGAACTGAATATACCGATTATGGAAGGCGACAGTCGTCTTTGTAGATTTAAAACAGTTTTCATATACACAAATTCGATATATAATGAAAGTTACACGGAAAGAATTGTGCGAGCATTTGGCTCTAAAGATTTGAAGATTGTATTGCTGTTGCCGGAATTGGAAAATATAAAATGTGATTTGACTATACGATTGTAGTCACCGAAGGTGCCCGAGCGGCGAGTCCCGGAGAGACGAGCCTTGCAGCTCCGTAGCCGCGAGTCGCGAAGCTCCGAGGGGGTGCCCCCCGAGTCACCGAGCGGCGAAGCCGCGAGTCGTGCCTCCGAGGTGTCCGAGCCGCTACGCGGCGAGTCGCCTTTGGCGCCCGAACTACGTGAGTCGCCGAGTACACGTAGAACTGGAAAATGTAAAATGTAACGATGGCTATAAAAGTATAGTCATCGTTACACTGCTAATCTTAATATAAATATGACAGAGAATAACATATACAGTTACGTTGAAAAGATCATTCGTATAGTCCCACAGATCGCATCTGTGGGATATGAATTTTTTAACAAGCCACAAGATATCGACATATTTTCATCTAGAACTAACGGAGAAATATGTATGCTCATGGGCAATAATTCATTAAAGTTTGAAGGTTTCGCAATTGGTGGATTTGGTACAGTTGGCAAGTTCAAACTTGACAACAAGGAATATATAATTAAAATAGCTCACTGGAACAGCGAGACACGAGATGTCAACTGGGAAAATGTTAAAGTTGTTGTAAAGAGAGCGCTTCGAGATTCATTTGGTACTGCCAGAATGAAATTGGCTAGTCTAGAACCCAAATCGTACGATCACTTTCTTCAGCCGTTTAAAGCATCGCTAGTATTCCCCGAACCGCTAAGCGAAATATTTTTTGGCGGTATAGCATCGCATCTCTATACATGCGGCATAAACCCATTTAACATTCGGTATTTCTCGGCATTTCACTGTCCTGAATTACCAGTTGGAGATTCATTTATAATGTTAGAAGAATCATCAGTAAATGTTTGGACTTTGCTATCTAGAATGAAAAACAAGCTATTCATTTCGATAAACGAATGGAAGAACATACTTGTACAGTTTATCGTTGGAATACATCTAAACAAAAAATGTCTCAATCTATTGCACATGGATTGTCATCCGGGAAATGTAATGGTTACACAGAATCCAACCGTTCGATTCGGAAACAACATGATTGGACCGTCCACTGTATTTACAATTAGTACACCCCACAAAACGCTACATATTCCCGTTGGTAAAAATCTTGTTAAGCTCATCGACTTTGGTAGCTGTGTGCTTTTTTGCGATGAAAAAAGTCCAATTTTAAACTTTGACTTTATTGCGAAGTCAACGACTGTGGAAAACCTGGAATTCAAATCTATAAATGATTACATTGTCACAGAAATACATTTCTTCCTCATAAACACATACGGATATCTTGTGGAAGAGAACGATAAAAGATACAAATCTGAAACTCTTATCGATACCAGCATCGATTTGCGTCCATATGTTGCAGAGGTTACCAAATTATACAACATGATATTTGAGAAGCCCATAGATGAAGCGTATAGACACAAGGGATATAATACAATTGGAAGAGATCGAATTATATGCGATAACGTGTTTGCTCCAAAGAGTAAATTAAAATGTGCAGATCATATTCTAGATGTTGCCGTTGAATATAGCATTCAATGCGAAGATAATGTAGAGGTTGCAAAGAGACGCGAGTACACGTCGGCATATCAATTCGAACAATTCGGTGGACAGTTTTTAAAACTAAATCCGGCAAATTTTGATGCTCAACACTCTACTATTCTTAAAAATCTTGCAAGTGTCAGAGCATCCATTGCATGCGACAGACTCGGAATGTGCAATGTAACCGTACCAATCAGCAGTTTCTATTCAAACTCGCACGTTAACCACAATACCATTTCTGTCGGTAAACGATACAAGACTCTTACGTACAAACGAGTTACGGTAACATTGGATTCGTGTGTGTATAACGTCTTCTTCATAACAAATGGTTCCAATATGAATTTAAACTACAACAAGAATCACTTGCTCAGAATACCATTTATAAATTTTGGATTGTATGTAAATCAAACGAGTGTGCAGGCCATGTCATCTCAAAGTCAAAACACCTGCACAATTTTTCACAACGGCGCATCTGCAAGACTTGTGCCCACCAAGAAGCTTCCGGCTCACGTACAGGCAGCGGAAATAGGAATTTTACCAGACGCTTTCAATATCGAAACACCATATTTCTACAAGTTTATATTCTGGGATAGTACAAATGTCGGTATTATAGAATTTGACTGTAGAATGCACCTGTCAGATTGCATGAAAATCCTAAAAGGTTTACCCCACATGACCAATCTTTATATAATCCCCGGAGAAGAGCGCGTGTGCATGTATGAAAACGGTAAAGAAATGTACGCGTCAAACCGACAGATTATTAATGATTCAACAAAGTATATATATTTTTAAATCTTGTATTGTGTAGCGAAGCGCATGAAATGCGATAACACAGCGCATGAAATGCGATAACACAGCGCATGAAATGCGCTAACAATGTTTAATAGTTTGCAGTTTTTCCAATTCTGCAATCTCAATAGTTGTATAATCTACAATGTTAGAACAATCCACTCCATGATCTTGTAGCCATTTAATTTGGATGTAGCTGAAATCTTGCTTGGTAGACAGGTTTAAAATTTTGTAAACATCTTCTACTGTCAATGAGAATGCAGAATACACTTGGCTAATCTTTTCCGGCCATGTATCAAATACCATTTTGAATATAATATAATGTCCTTTGCTGCACGTAAAGGACTTTGGTAACATACTCTTGTGCAATAAAGTTGCTGAAAAGATGTGTGATTTTTTATTTTCCACCATAGTCATCATCATATCCAATGTGATGACATCGCCGACCTCCTTTTTAAACATTTCCCAATTGTCATGTTTAATAAGATTTTCAATCAAATAGATATCAGGATTAAACCTTATAACCGACATTTATTATAGCAATACACCTTTAAACATAACATTTGTTGTATATGAAAAATTGCATGGTAAAGAAATAGGATCATTGCGTTTAAGCATACGAAAAATTGCAAGATATAGAATCACTGCGTCTTAAACATATGAAAAATTGCATGGTAAAGAAATAGACGTGTCTATGAAAAATTGCAAGTCTAAGCATATGAATATTTGCAAGATATAGAATCATTGCGTCTCAAATTTACGCTCAAGATAATCTGTCAGCAGGTTACAATCGACAAGGGATAGTAGCAACGCGTTATACATGTGCGGAGTCAGTTTCATAAGAAACCAATTGTTCAATCGCCCGTACAATGTGCGTCCATTCCATGTAGTGTTCTTGTCGTTAAGGTAATTAAAGTACTGCATTTCGTCCACATTGCCCCTTACGGAAATGCGGTATTTTTCCAATGCAAGTTCTTCAGCCTTTACAAATGAATTTCTAAGCTGTTCTTCTATGCTCAAGTCTCGTTTGTGTATGTCCCAGGCAGTTATCGCGGTAAGATCAAGAGGCGGTGCACATTGAGCGTATAATCGTTCCACTTCTTGTACAGTGAGCAACGCTGCACATCTAATTTCAACGTGATTCAAAAAAGAATCATAGTCTGAAGCGCTCACATGCTTCCGAATCAGGTGTAGATCTCCTCTGGTTACACCGCGCCAATATCCATTCGCATTACAAATACGGTTTCGATACAATGCACCTCTTAGCTTAGGCGCAGGCTGTCCAATAATGTTATTGTAAATAATTTGTTCAATGGCCTTTTCTGCTTCGACGAAATTAAACGGCTCTTCAACATCACCAAAATGTTCAGCGTATACTTCAGGATCCACCGATTCAATGTCTAGTTGAGTTTTCTCGTCGCGGTACAATTCGTATTGCGTCTGCGCTTCGTCCTCGTAATGCTGCTGAGCTTCGGCATCGAGGTAAGCTTCTGCCATGTTGGTTACACTTGTGGAAGCGAAAGTTGTATGTCACATGCAATCGATGGACGGTCATATATACCCGTGATAAACCTCGTATCTCTAAGAAAAAATTATCAGGCTGCGATTCGGTTGAAGCTACAAGATTTTTAAAAAAAATTCTATAGAAACAGTTTTTCAAAAAAAATTTAGAAAAAAAATTTTCAAAAAAAAATTTTAGAAAAAAAATTTTTGAAAAAAAATTTTTGAAAAAAAATTTTTAGAAAAAAAATTTTTGAAAAAAAATTTTGAAAAAAAAATTTAGAAAAAAATTTTAGAAAAAAATTTCTATAGAAAAAATTTTTAGAAAAAAATTTTCTAGAAAAAAATTTCATGATTAGATTGTATTTAGATCTATGGTTACATGCTGCAAAATTATGGACTATGCAACATTTGTTCCAATGCAGAAATTGCAGCTCCCATTAAAGGAATCAACTCGTCCACAATCGCGTTATTTTCATTTGATCTGTATAAAAAGAATTACAAACTGTAAATGAATGGCCTTACAATTATTACCGTTTACGTTCTTCATTTAAAACGCAGATATTTTCGTATATGTTTTTAAATGACCCAAGCATATTTGAAAAAACTCTATTCTGTAAATGAAGCTGACATAGTTGCTTAGTAATGTGAGCACAAGGCTCGGGCACCTTCGGTGACTCACATAGTTCGGGTTCCAAAGGCGACTCGCCGCGTAGCGGCTCGGACACCTTCGGTGACTCGGGGGGCACCCCCTCGGAGCTTCGCGACTCGCGGCTCCGCCGCTCGGGCGCCGAAGGCGACTCACGTAGTTCGGGCACCTTCGGTGACTCACGTAGTTCGGGCACCTTCGGTGACTCGCATGAAGCAATCACAGAGTCTTGCGAAGTATTCCGAGTGCTCATTGTGAAGGTTTAATATGTTTACTGACACATCAGAGCTTTTTATACATATCAAAGAGAAATCTGAATCCCGAGTATAAATTCTGCGCCATCATGTTTTATACATCTGTTATGATAAATAAAGCCATGACACATAATATCAATCCAACTGTTTGGGGTCCGACATTCTGGAAGTTTTTTCATACAACATCTATGGGTTACCCAGACTCGCCTACAGAAGAACAGAAACGCCACATGAAAAATTTTATACAAGCAATCCCTACACTATTACCATGCGATGCATGTAAAATCTTCTCTGCACAATACATTGCAGATGAGAGACGCATCGATGCAGCAATAAGATCACACAATTCATTAATCGAATATTTTATTACATTTCATAATGCAGTCAATATGAAACTAGACAAGCCGATGTGGAATGGAACATTGTCTGAACATTTTAAGAAAACAGCAGATCACACTCCACTTTTGATAGTTGCCATTATAATGACAGTACTATTTTTCTTATTTAAACGCTGAGAGCGGCGCCCCGTAAAGCTCTCAACTACATCCACATCCCGAGCAATATGACCGGTCAAACGGAATGCTGCTATCATAGATTCCTATAACATTTGCTTGTGCTTTCAGTATTCGGAAAATCCTGTTGAATTCTGCCGTATGGTCCAGCTCATCGCATATAACATGGGATACTTCGTGTAACACAACATCCATCAGCGTATTCATATCATAGAAATTTCCCGAGCGGTCCGATAAGCATAGATATATATGTTGTTTATCTACTGTATATGAAGACGATCCTGAATATATGCTGATTTTGCCGAGAGACTTTTGCAATTTTACAAACACTGGTTCATTTGAAGAATATGCCAGCATGTGTACTTTATTCATTAGTTCGGGTATAAGATCCCGTGTTCTACTAGGGTAGACTCGTTTGCTTTCGATATATTCATTGTACAATACAAGTCCTATTGTTCCCAATATTAGTGCTGCAAGTAACATATTTTATTGTTGTATATAACTTTACAAGTCTGATAATTTTTTGTTTAACCTGCGGCATAGTTAAATAGACGGGCGAGCCTGGTAGTTCCGGAGCGATGAGTCGCAAAGCTCCGTGAAGCGTGGGGTTCCGAAGGAACCCCCCGTGCCACGAAGTGGCGAGTCCCAAAGGGACGAGCCTTGCAGCTCCGCGTAACGGAGTTCCGAGCGGCAGAGCCGCGAGTCGCGAAGCTCCGTGAAGCGTGGGGTTCCTTCGGAGTGTAGTGGCGCCCCGTAAAACGGCGGTATGAAATCTATGTATTTAACATGATATACAACTTGACAAGTCAGTTTACATCATGCGTTCACTAGCGCTAGTTTACATATCGCTCGCTGTTGCAAATGCTACATTTAGCGAAACATTTTTTAAAGTATTTGGAGGAAATTCAGATAAAAGCGAAACGTCAAACAGAGAATGTGTTTTAAATGTTGGTGCAGGTATTAACATTACTGAACTAAAGAATATTTACAGCGAAAACGACGTTGTAAATGTAAAATGTACGGACAGTAAACTGTCCCCATATCCCACAAATGAGTGTATTTGCAAAAACGGATCATTTGACTGTATGTTTGTAATGTGTCTAAGCGGAAATCTAGAGTCCTTTAAGATTCCAGTTACACAATATAGGGATTATTATATTGTACACTACAAAAACTCCAATCTATTACAATTATCACATTTCGAAATCAAGGGAATCGAAAATGGTGAGATATAATTATTTTTGCGTAAATGGTATATTAAATTAGCTTGTATTTAGATGATCGTGTCGAATTTTACTCGACAATTGGAGCATTTACAAAGTTTGCAGAATATGTTAACCGCAATAATAGCAAATATCAATACCAACAACTTGCAAATGAGTTTATACTCCGCATCTACACTAAAAACCAGCTCTATGCAGATAGCGTCACCGTCTTTATATATGATACTGGCAATGAAATGGCACCGAGATTTCCAACAATACCACAAACGACACATGACACTCCAAGGCAGCTTGTTGGCCGGACATATGTAAACTATTATTGTGACGATGGACAGCCTATGGTTTTCAAAAGCGGTAGACAATCTATACCGTCTATAGAAATGTCATCATTTGCATGGATTCCATTTAACCTTCCCTCGTGTGATAGACGCACCAAGACGGCAACAACTACGCTTACATACTTTAAACCAAGTTATATTGCACTTGCTTGTGTGGTTATAATAATGTTTTTTATTGTCATAGTCATTAATTATGTTACATCCAGTAGAATCCTTGTAGCGCTAAAAAATTTAAAAATTGCGACTCATTTTGAACCGAAGTCTAATGCTGTGGTGTAGCGTCGGCGCATTTAAAAGAGAGCCTTCGGCTCCTTGAGATCCGACGGCCACGTCAATGCACAATCTCTGTATACGTCCACCCAAGTATAGAAAATATCTTCCTGCATATATCTTCGTTTCTATTGTAAACTGGGCAATCTAGCCTCGGCTTTTTTACAATCCTTTCGGTTTTGGGCTTTATGAATTCATCAAAATTGCAATCTATATTATTTTTCATTAGCAATTGATATAATACAAATCGTGTGTTTATGAAATTTCTCTTCTTTTTATTTTCTGCACTGTTTAAGGTGTCGTATTGTGAACTGAATGCTTCGAATTCATCGGTGAGTTTCTCGTGCATTGCACCCAGAATGGTATGGTTTCGCTGAAAATGGTTTAAATACTCTTTGAAATTGTTGGTCCTATTATACTTGTACGGGGCTGAGATGTTTATCCGTTTACTATCTATATAGTTTGAGTTGCTAGTTATTGGAGTCGTTGTACTGAAACAATGTTGACACACCTTTCCATCGTCTTCTAGTACAAAATCATCTCTGTTGTTACAATTGTTGCAAGCTTTAGGTGATTCGTGTGGCAATATTGTTATACTTCCATCGAAGAATGAAACGGATACATATTTTTTTCGCATGTTGTAAAACTCCAATATGTATTCATCTATAACATCAGATGTTTCATATATTTGCAATCCCTTTCTGTTCAGCTCTGATATGTTTGCTATTATAGACTTTACATCCTCAAGGAATTGTTTTAGATTATCCAATAACTGCAAGTGTCGTCTTGTGATTTCTTTCAACTCGACTATAAGATACCGGTGGCCCTCGGAGATAAAGTCTTGACTCAGGATATCATTGGCAATTTGTAGGTTGATAGACGTGTCGATTAGTTTTTTCTTTTCCGCTGTGTAGTAATCTAAAAGTTTGTAATAATTCTCAAAGATAGATTCAGATGACAGTTTTTCACTTGGATTATAGAAAAGATTTTTCTTAGTCTTGTTACCGCCAATATGTATTTCCATTGTGCAAGAAATATCTATTTGCCTATCTGTTTTATATTCAAATAATCCGTTTCTATAATAGGCTTAGTCTTATTTAGTTCAATATTTACTACCCTTGCTAAAAATTTTGGATCATCTCTGGTACATTTTCCAAGGGTGGTAGAAATTATAGATTCCTTGTCTTCATTGGTAAGTTTCTTGGATGTTTTTTTCTTTTTCTGTGACAATGTAAATTTTTTAGATCCATTTTGAACAGTGATACTTTGCATATTCTCGCTAACTAGCCGTTTATGCATCATATCCTTTGACCTCTCCAATTCATCGTGTAATATACCCAGCTCTTTTCGTTTCTCATTGTATTGCATATAGAGGCTTATTGTCTGATACGCTCTAGCGTTTACATCTAAGTTGTCTAAATTCATTATGTAAAAGATTATATAAAATAAAATGGCAAAATACAATTCAGATACTAAAGTAAGTGAACTCTCTATAATGCACCTGGTTATAATTGTAGCTGTGGTAGTTTTATTTATAAGAATCTTTATGTGACCGCGTTCGATGACACGAATCATGTGAAAAGAATTTTATAAATGTGTTTGATGTAGAGGGTGGAGTATTAAAAATTCTATATCCCACCACGCATTAGATTGCACTAATTGTGTGCAATGAATTCTATAGACGCGCCCAAAGATTACAAATGACGAAAAGCCCCTTCGAAAAGGGGCTTTTCTTAATATTAAAATATTATACACGAGACTCACACATGATGGTGTTTATGAGATCTCGCCACATTCTGTAATAAAAACTTTCGTTGATGATATCATCAACGAAAAAACAAAATGTATACTTATAGTACTGGAAATCCTAGAGCTCCGCCTAGAATACGAACAATGTTGTGATTAACTGCAGTGATTACAAACTCATACTTTTGAGGGTAATCCAAGCCAGAATCAACAGGTCCCGTACCATCAGCACCTGTAATACACAAATCGCTTGCCTTCGGGATAATAGAAACATTGCTCAACTTACCGTAATTGGTAGAACCGGTAGGGTCAAGATTACAGAAATCCAATGCATATGGATAAATATGGTATCCAGTTTGGCTAGGAATACGGGGTGCCCTGTAGAACGGAGCAACGAGCGAGAAATAATCAGATCCCATGTTGGCCAAACGGTTTTGATTTTCGTACACAAGAGACGTTTGAATAATGGGGTCGAAGGATTTAATCGGAGCGAAACCTGTACCCGTTACAACTGGAGAACTAGTGGTGTAATTAGACCACTCGTTCTTGTGGGTGGCGTTACGAACTGCAAAGAACAATACCTTTACGGCATGTGAAAAGCGGATATCGAAGCTCGGCTCGGCGTTCTGAATGGGGTTGTAAGTCAAACGGGGTGCAGTTTGCACCTGTTCGATGAGAATATCGCGTTTTCCACTGGCCATGCGTTTACGCTCTTCGTTGGAAACTAGAGCATACTCGGCAAATACGATAACATTGGTAAGTTTAGGTTCCATTGCAATATCGGAAGCTGGGCCAACGACAAGAGTCTTCTTCTTGTTTCCAACCAGGGAAATATCTTCAAAGATGAGCAAATTCTCCCAATTTTGGAATGTGAATCGGATTTGAATCTCGTTAAACGGCAGAGCTGCACATGGCAATGCAACACCAGAATCTCGAGTGAAAAAGAACGGTAGCGGCAAATTGAGATACATTTCGTGAAGTGCGTCTCCGGGGCCGTGCGGATCTACAACACCCTCAACGTTACCAATCATATTCGCGTAGCCATTCTGTTTACCTTCGTGGTATGCGAACTGACTCCAGAAATCCAAGTGATAATTGTCAAATCTCTGAGCTACAAGATCGTTAAAGGTAATTTGGGCTTCCTTGATGAGATTGTGCATGAGATTTTTCGTCCAGCGAAGACGACCATTCAGACCAGCCGAATTGGAGGACAACAGAGAAACAGCCGGAAGCTTCAATCTCAGCCATGTATGCAAGAGATAATCTCCAGAACGGGGCACGTTAACAGCCCATTCTTGCCCAAAGTCGGGAGATCCACTGCTTCTCGCCAGCGGTACTGGAATAATAGTAAACCAGTTAGATTTCATAACCTCTCGAACGAAATATGCAGTTGCCTGGCTGCCACCATACGCGTACTTTTCAAGTTCATCATAGGTAGCAATATCAATAAAACCAGAAGTGATATTAGATGAATGTGTTGCCATTTTATTAATCTTTTTATTATAGTTTTTTTTTCAGATTTATAACAACGTTAAATTAGCTTTTAAACATAAACTTTTGTATCGGCATTCTTTCATTAGGGGAAGAACCTAAAAGATCTCCCGTGGGCACTTCGTGACTCGCCGTTCTGTTCAGCAGGGCGGCGCTTCCCGCCGCGCTCGTGGCTTCGCTACCCGCCGCGCTCGGAACTCGCTGCTCTGGAGCTGCAAAGCTCGTCCTTCCGGGACTCGCAGGGCGATGCGAAACATCACCGTGACTTTCCGCAAAGCGGCTCGTGGCTTCGCTACCCGCAAATAGTGTTTCACGTGGGGCATCCCCAACCTTTTCCACGCTCAACGTTGTAAATTTGTTATCAATAGTTACAGGCTCGTATTGCATGGATGAATATGCACTGGCGACAGGTGTTATATTTGAGATTGCAGCCACTTGTTTTACGCTTTTACCGAATAAAAATCCCACCGTATTTAAACTCAATAGCAATATTATTTTAAACTCTGTTCTCATGGACTTGTACATTTTTGGGAGATAGTGACCATCTGACAGATCTAATAACAGTTTCCTATACGTACACATGCAGCTGTTTTGATAACATGCATATCCTGTCATATCAAAACCCAAGTATGTCATAGCTTTTTCTATGAGTGTGAACCCTGAAGTTAAAATAGTTTCCAGGTTCATTTCTATTTCATCATCTGAATGTTCTATGATTATCTGATCTATATATTTCTCAATCTCCGCAACACTTTTATACGTGTTCATGTCTTGTATATTCGCATTTGGAAATATTTTCTTCAAGTTTGCAAGCTTTTTAAGCAATTTTAGTTTCTTGTTATGGTCATCCTCTTCGATTTCGGGTATTTTGTGTGTAAAATTTTTCTCTCGATCTTTTTTGATTCTATCTACAAGCTCAGTTTCAGTTCTTCTAAGTTTGCTACCGCGTGTAGTTGTAGAATCGATTCTAATGAGAGATGTTCCTCTTTTAGGTTGATCGGCTGGTTGTAAATATGCATTAGTATCAATAGACAATTCTGGCGTATCCGAGTTACCTTTACGTTTTCTACTATCAGTTCCCATGATAGTATCCATTACATCCATCTTTGTCTGAGTAAACGTTTGCTCCGTCACATCGTCGCGCCCCATGATTTGGTCGGCTCTAATTTTTGCAATATCTTCACTTAGTTTTTGCATGTCATCATCAGTTATCATTCCATGCAATCTCTCTTCCATAAACAACTCTGTTATATCTTCGCGCGCGTCCATTTTTATTAAGGTATTTTTATTCAAGCCAGATAGTTATTATATATCAAGTATCATTTATATTTTGATGAGATATACGAGCATTGTGCGGTACAAATAAATGAACTTTGCAATAGAACAGGTTGGCAGAAGGACAAAATCGTCATATTCTCTTTACAGTACATGTTGTAAAATGGATGGGATAGAATCGGCGTTTTTTCCTTCTCTCGTTGCCGATAAATCAAAAACAATTGTGAATATATGTATTTGTGGGATAGATGATGTAAAGGAGGAGGTGGAGCTGATAGCTCATGTTTTCGAATCTGCAACACAATATAAACTATATTCGTTTAAAGTGCATCTTAAAATGGGAATACCGACAAATATTCCGTGTAGCATACGACTTGAGAGAAATAGTGTTTTCTTCATTGCTTCCAACACAAAATTATACCAGTCTACAGTTACAATGTCTTTGGTAGATGATTAGGGGGTCGTGCCA
>Ga0169931_10009739_pt1 | contig 13818 bp, 9 predicted proteins | sample Kivu_15m_20L_FD_129675 | JGI IMG/M metagenome (GOLD analysis project Ga0169931, IMG submission 129675) | Freshwater microbial communities from Lake Kivu, Western Province, Rwanda to study Microbial Dark Matter (Phase II) - Kivu_15m_20L... | ecosystem: Environmental > Aquatic > Freshwater > Lake ...
ATATCCCTAAAATCATCAAAGATCTAGGTTATTCCAATTTGGAGTTAACCCCAGAATCTGAATTCATTGTTAATTACTCCATTTGTCGGAAAATAGAATCTGGGATATATAATTCAAAAAATAAAATTATTTTGATTTTATATTCTAAATTTTCTTTGGCGTCAATTGAAAATTTGAATTCATTTTTGGCTGATTTTGGATCAGAAATCAAATTTGAAATTGAGATAATTCAAAAAAATGATTAAATTCTCATGGCATTTGGTAATAGCCCCTTTTCTGGAACAAATGTTCTTAATACTGGGAATGTTTTTGCTGTTTCGGCCCAAGGAGTAAATCCCTTATTAAAATCTCTATTTTATGGTAGCAGGGAGGCATTAGGTCAGGCTCTATCTAACGATACTACCTCTAGATTTTCAAATTTAGGATCAGTTAATCCATATAAGGGTCCAACTGCTAGGTCTCTTTTTTATAATGCCGCCTATTTGCCGGGGGATTCCGCCAAATATGGGCAATTTTTATTTTACTCTTTTTCAAACAAGAACAACAATTTCCGCCAGGAATATTATAAATCAGAACAAACTGACTTTAATTCTTCTATTTCATCTATCACTTCGAAGAATCCATCTGCTGGTGCTCTAATTAGAGCCAGTAACGAAGCTGCCATTGCTTTCCATTCCAGCGAGGGTGGCAAAACTACCAATACTGGCAACAACACTCTGGGCCCTCCGGCTAAAATTATCGGTGGTGCTAGTGCTCCTTATAATTGGAAAGATTTTTTGTATTGTAAATATTACGGCTCCATCCCTAACAATTATATGATTACTCTACGAAGATTTCCCGCTCCGATGAGGGACAATTTATCTATACCTGACCAATTAAAGCAGTCTGATTTATATAAATTTGAAGGTGCAGGAAAACCCGTAGCACAGGCTGTAACTTGGTGGGGGGGACAAACTGGCAACACTTTGGATAACATTATTTCATTTTCAACCGGTCTGGTTTGGAATAATAAACCACAAAGTGAAGAAGCCAAGGTTGAAGGATTCGATCAAGGTTTTTTTAAAACTGTGCTTGGTAGAGCTTTAGGAACTTCAGCTGGAATTTTAGGCGCGGGTGAAATATTTGGAGCATTTGGAGACCTCGCCTCTTTAATGGTTGCAGCCTCTGACTCTGGCAGATCTGGAGTTACCGACATTAAAATTAATCAGGCTCTAAGGGATAAAATGCAATCCGGAAACCAGGGTCCTTTATCCGATTTTATATTTACTCCGGTTGACACGGTTGAAAATACATATTTTAGAGGCCGGGGATTAACTTTTAGCTCAGGCTCTATTAATCTAAAATTTCACTATGAACTGACCTCGGTAGGAGAAGTAAACACTAAAGCCGCTATGATTGATTTGATTGGCAATTTATTGGCTTTGGGTACCAACTATGGGAATTTTTTAACCCCCGACGTTAGATACAATAACGGATTCCCTGCGATTGGGTTTCCGGGGGGAGACAAGGGACTTATGAAATTTTATTCAGATCCTATCGGATGGACTAAAACATTAATCAAGTTTTTAGCAGACCCAGATGGAACTGCCAACGCGGATCCGGAAACTGCACAGTTTTTGAAATTTACAAAACAGATTCAACAAGCGCAAAATGAAATGCAATCCATGCTTAAACAAATGGATACTAGCCAATTTTCAGAATTTGTAAACAATATGGATTTGAATAGTCAACTGGGAAATATTTTTGCTTATTCGATGGCTGACGATCTAATTTCAAAGGTAGCATTTCCTTTGTCTTTAAAAACCGGGGCTCCCGTAGGAGAATGGCATCTTGTGGTTGGGAACCCAATGAATCCTGTGGCAATGATTGGAAATTTAGTTTGTCAAAATGTTGAAATAGAATTTGGAGAAGTTTTGGGCCCTGATGATTTTCCAACTGAGGTGATAGCTACCTTTACGTTAGATCACGGTAGAGACAGAGAAAGGGGTGAAATCGAATCTATGTTTAATAGGGGGGATGGAAGATTATATCAGTCTACTTTGCCTACTTATTCGAATACTCAATCCACTGCTAGCCAATCCACAACCGCTGGAGATCCGATTCCATTCGCCAAATATGATTCCACTTTGGCTAATCCTCTGTTGATAATAAACGACTTCAATTTCACCCCCGGGGTCAGACAAAACAGCATTTTTAATCCAAGAAACCCATAACCTAATTCTTAAAATTTATGTTGAGCTTAGACACACTTTATCGCAACAAAACCATTTTTAATCCAAATCGGGATTTACAAAGTAATGGGGTAGGTATCTGGGATTTAACTACGGGATCCATGGATTTTCGAAACATAAACATGAAAATAAATCGATATTTTCTGGTTCGAGAGGAATTTCAAATGAGACCAGATCAGCTGGCATTCCAAGTTTTTGGAGATCTTTCCTATACTGGATCTTTGATGAAAATAAATTCGATTTCAAATCCCTTTGCCTTGAAAGAAGGTGAGTTAATTGTAGTTGCTTTACAGGAAAGAATTGAAGCTTCATTTACCTCTAGACAGGCTACGATTCTTAAATCAAATAATACACAAAATCCAAATCAAGAATTTAGAAACATTCAAGAACAAAAAAAATTCAAAATTTCTAATTCTAGACAGAAATTTTTAGAACAGAGGGCAAAGGCTAAGAATGCTCCTCAACAAATTCTTCCTCCTAATTTCACCCAACCTGGGGAAAGGCAAACAGTCAGAACAGAAGTTGTTATTGGATTGGCCCCCGATGTTAGTAATGCCACAGCTAACCCAGCCGGTAATTTTAATTCTGTTCCAAACTAACCATGGCCGCAGACGAAATTATTATCAATAACATTGCTCGGACCAGCATTCAATTGGATGAATTGGCCGTTCCAAATAGATCTGGAGGGTCAAATAAAGGGTCAGAGGATTTTCTCATGGATGCGGATGACAAATCATTTGGTGCTTTTCGGCCTGTTGTTTTTATTAACGGATATTATGTTGAAAAATATTTAAACTATTTAGAATTGGATATGACGGGTTTCTTACCGGAAATTAGGTTCCAATTTGACATGATCAATCCCATGTTTATGAGCATTAATTATCCTAAAGATGGGGATTTAGTTTCGGTTTATTTTAGAAGTTGGGTTTCTGTTTATAGACCTTTAAGAATGGATTTTAATATTCTTTCGGTAAAATCCGGTGTTTCTAATAATCCCGAAGGAAATGGAGTAACGTTTAATATTCTGGGGGAGTGTCGTATTCCTGCCTTATACAACGAAGTTTCTAAGGCCTTTAGAAATTCAACTTCTTATGATGTTTTGTTTCAAGTTTCTCAAGAATTAGATTTGGGGTTTTCGACCAACGAATCGGAAGTTGTAGATACTATGACCTGGATATGCCCTAACATGTCTTATTACGATTTCATCAAAGAGGTTGTTTCTAGATCTTACAAGGACGACAGAAGTTTTTTTACCTGTTTTATCGATTGCTATTACAATCTAAATTTTGTGAATCTTAACAATCAAATTTCAACTAACAATGTTGTACAAACCTCTCGAGTTGTGAGGGGAGCAAGAACCGGAACAGGAGACGATACTGCCTTTTCTAAAACTGAACTTTCAGAGCAAGTAATTCCTTTGGTTTTATCGAATCAAAAGGGGAATAACGATCTTCCAACTTATATTTCTGGTTATACTCTGATTTCCAACGCCGGCAACATTGCAAATCACCGGGGATATGTAAACGAAGTTCAATTTTGGGATGAGGGCTTAGTCACCGAAAAAGAAATAGAAAAATACGTTAAATACACTATTGAAACGATTACAACAGAAAATGTCGGAACAAACATGATTCTTCAAAGAGGCAGGGCCAAAGAAAAAATTTACCAGAAAGAATATCGGAAAAATTGGTATGGAATTTTAAATAATTTCAAAAATGGTGGGGTACACGAAAATTTCATTCAAGCTTTAATTCAAAACGAAATCAATTTAGATGACATTCAAAAATTTACTTTGAGAGTAGAAACTGCCACCTATTATGGTGGCATCTACAGAGGAATGGCCATTCCCGTAGCTATCTATGTCAATGATCAAGGTAAAAGGAAAGAAAATACAGGCTCCAACAACAATCGAAACCCGGAGCAGGAAATAAACCCTGTCATGGATCGATTTCTTTCTGGGATTTATGTTGTGATGGGAATTCAAGTTCACTATGATTCAACGAAAGGTATTTACATGCACCTGAATTTATGTAAGAGAGAATGGATTTTGAATAGTGCAGGTCAATTCCCGAAGACATTCCCTCTAAATCTTATTACTGGATAAATACAAGTATGGGAATTCAGGCGACAGATAGGAATAGAAATTTATTTCTGAAGGGATTTAGACTTTCGGATCAGGGCAAAAACGAGGACCCTACCTATTTAGGGTTTAAATTTATATTTGACTTCGGAGTATTACCCGTAGATCCAGATTATGGATGGGCTCCTAGTCCTTTATTGAGATTTAATAATTATGAGGTGGGAAATGGAGCGGGGATGGCAATGGGACTTGAAAATCCATTCGGGCAACCAGCCTACAATTTAGGCGGACCGGTTTATTATTCTACCTACAATTATCTGTTGCAAAGAGAAGGTGGTTTCGGGGGTGAGTCTAATCGGATCAAAAGGGCATACGCTTTAAGACAGTTTCAAAATTTGCTTCAAAATATCAACAACAATTCTCCTTGGTTTTTTCAGTCTATAGAAGGACTAGAAAAATTAGACAAAATTGCCAGATCTGGATTTCAAGACAGTGAAGGAGCAGACAATTTCAATCCACAAAAAACGGACGGAAAAACTTTAAAGATTAACTGTCTGGAATCACTTAATCTCAGAATTACAGCCTTGGCTGATTTGTATGAGACGGCAATGTTCGATGCAGATAACATGAGGTGGTTGGTTCCTAGAAATTTGAGAAAATTTACGATGTACATTTTCGTGACGGAAATTCGAAATTTTTTCAAGAATTCTAGATTATCTGGATCTTCTACGGCTTTAGCTGCTTTGGATAATTTATCCGATGTTTTAACTACTAATCGAAATCCTGGTACAAATATTCAAAATTTTCCAGCAGAGAAGGGGGGTGGTTATTCTGTAGATGGCGTTGACATGACTAGTCCACTTGATAACATATCAGGAAATCCCGGAAACTCGTTCACTTCTTTTGTGTCAAATGTTTTCGGACAATCTGGGTTGCAAAACGATGCCCAGGCTTTTCGCAACCAACAGGACCAAAGTGGCATAGTACCCGTTTTTATTTATGAATGTCACCAGTGTGAATTTGATTTTAGCGATAGTTCACCTTTGCCTGCAACTATAGACATGGGGAGCTCCTCTGCAGACCAACTTATGGCAAAACAGAGCTTTAAAATCCACGTAGGAAAGGTCAGAATGAAAAACCAATATCCCAACATCAGAAACGATAAAAAACCTTTGATCCTGGCGGATGGAGCTTACCAAGATAGGACTTCCGTTCAAACCGCTGCTTTAACTCTGGAAACAATTGCCAGCCAGGCCAACGAATTAATTACAAATTTTACCTCTGCCGCTATCAATGATCTTGTAAACGAAGGCATTAATCAATTTGTTAATCCAGCACTCAGCGGATTAAACCAAACTTTGCTGGGAAACATTTATTCTTTCAATCCCTCACAGATTGGGCGAATGGTCACTCCAAATGGATTTAATTTCGACGATGCCCAGAATTTTTTGAATGGAGCTGCTTCCACTGGGATTGATAATATCTTTAAGGGAAATTTACCCAATCCACAAAAGGTAGGACTTGGAGGTCCACCAGAAAGGGCATATCCCCCAATTTCTCCCCCCGAAGATGTTTATCCCAGAGTACCTGGTACAGATTTGGGGGCTCCCTCCAGAGTTTATCCACCACCAACAGGAGATGTATATGGAAATGTACCAGGTTCCGATTTAGGACCTCCTGATCGGGTTTATCCCGTGACGACTGGAGATGTCTATGACACATCACCTGGATCTGATTTAGGCCCACCAGACAGGGTTTATCCAGCTCCAGGCGGAGACGTTTATACGGATGTTCCTGGTTCAGATCTTGGCGTACCAGATCGGGTTTACCCAAATCTGGTTGGAGATGTGTATGATCGTGTTCCCGGTTCAGATCTAGGCGTACCGGATCGGGTCTACCCTATCCCGGGAGGTGACGTATATGATCGTGTTCCCGGATCAGATCTAGGTGCTCCAGATCGAGTGTACCCGATCCCGGGCGGGGATGTGTATGATCGTGTTCCTGGTTCAGATCTGGGTGCTCCCGATCGAGTGTACCCGATCCCGGGCGGAGACGCGTACGAGGACGTGCCCGGACGCGATTTGGGCGTACCTGATCGAGTTTACCCCTCTGATCCAATCGGAGACATTTATTCGGGGGTACCAGGACCAGATCTGGGTGTTCCTGATCGGGTCTATCCTATAACCCGTGGCGATGTGTACACCGAAGATTCTATTTCTGGAACACTCCCCAGAGAACAAGTTTATACCCCCAGCACTTTGGCGAACGTGGCAGGAGAACTTAGAGCCAGGGAAAATTCCTTTACAGAACCCCCCGGATCTGTTTATGAGCCGGTTGTATCCAGACCACTCCAGGGAGGTCTTGGTGATGTCTATCCCCCAACCGTTGGGGATTTCATTGTAGAGCCTCCGCTAAATTTAGGTAACATGAAACCTTCTACTAAATTTAATCCTAGTTTAGGTACGTTTAATACCCCCGAAGAGATAGAAGACGAACAGTAATGGCAAACCCCCGATTTTATTTAGGACAGGTCGTTGACATCAACGATCCAAACAAATCAGGCAGAGCCAGAATAAGAGTCTTTGGTCTTTTTGATGGACTAGAACAAGAAGATATTCCGTGGGCTAGCCAAATAAGCGGGCTTTCTTTCGGCAAAGGTGGATCCGGAACCATTTCTATTCCAAAATTGGGAGCAATTGTGGTGGTTCAGTTTGATGGTCAAAATTATTACAAGATGAATTACTACGGGGAAAAGGACTATGCCCAGGACATGTTGGCCGAAATAGCAGATTCCTACGAGGGAGCGCAGGTCATCATGTACGATACGGAAGCCGAGCCTGGACCCTTGACTTTATTTTACACGAAAAAGAAAGGAGCTGTTTTCTCTTTGGGCGACGCCAAAATCCAATTTGATACACAGGATGGGGGTCAGCTCAGAGTGGTAATCGAAATGGGTCAAGATCAAATTAGAATGGAAAATAACAAGGTGATCATCAACTCCAATAATATTGAGCTGGGTGAAGCTGCGGCTCAGGCTCTCATTAAAGGTAACACTTTCCAAACCTACTTTAATTCACACACCCATATTGGCAATCTGGGCGCGCCGACTTCTCCCCCTGTGGTACCTTCTACCCCAGATCACCTGTCTATCGTTTCTAAAACATTATAAAATGGGGCTGATTCCTGAAAATTGTCTTAGCGATGACAAAATATCCGAATTTGTCAACAGGATTAACCAAACAGCCGATAAAATTGTGGGGGATTCTAAGTTTGAAATCCCAAGTCCTGCTTTGCCCGGTTTAGGGTTGGTTATTAAGTTACAGGTAAAGACTTTTGAAAAAACTTTGTCTGCCAAATTTGCCCCAATACTTGCAGGAAAAAAATTAATCGAAGAAGCTTTTCAAAAACCTTTGCAAATACTCAAAACCATCAGAGAAGGAATTGATGACATACAAACTTTAATTAAAAGCCCGATTCAATTTTTTTTAAACGTGGTTAATAAAAACTTTGAAGATTTTCCCTTTCCGATTTTTTTGCGGTGGACCCCAGGATCATCTGGATCCCAAACCAGTCAAGCACTAGAGGATTTAATTTCTGAACCGAGTGTTGCCGATTTATTGTATAACTACCAAATTTTATTCGAGAATGAAAACAGCCCAGAACCCGGAACTGCTACTTCTCAGAACTCCACTTACAGCACTTTGCAAAATTTGAATGTAAATTACATCAATCAAAGCGGAGAAACTAGTTCTGCGTTGAGTCTGGTTCAGGTCGGCGATTTCTTCTCTTTAAATTCTGAAAATTTTTCTGATACTTATAAAATTTCAGGAGCGACTTTCGAACAGGATTTTGTTCGATTGGCGATTCAATTGGTTGCCTCTTCTAATTCTGAACAGGCCCAAGAGGATCAAAAAGTTTTTGTCCCCGGTTTTGCCCAGGCCTCAATCGGAATTTCGAGAAGAATAAACCTAAGACAATTTTTGACCCCAAATGGTCTGCTACTTCCTTTGTCTATCCTAGGTATAAATTTGCCTCTCATCAGCAGTATTTCTTTGGAACTAGGTAATTTTAATCGATTGAAAGAAGATAACCCTACCTCTGAATACGTAAAAAAATTAGAATTTTTGACGAAACTAAATTTTTCTGTTGTTATCAGCGATATGGTCCAGGGGATATTTCCCAAAATAGATTGGGAAGAAATTCAGAAAAAAATACAGGACTCAGATGTGGCACAAAATGCAACATCGGGAATAGAAAATGTATCCTCGGAAATAGAAAATGTAAATTCAAAGATAGAAAATGCAAAATTAGAGATGATCAATCTCGCAAGATTCATTCAGATAGGGTTAGAAAATCCTATTTTTCTTATTAAAATAATTTTGAATTACGTCAAACTAATTTTTTTGCCGTTGCAAGTTTTAATTTCATCTTTTGAAGTTTTAGCTTCTAAGATTGCTCAGCCGATTGAGTTAATTAAAACTGTTTTTCAAGTTTTGTCCAACCCAATTAAATTTTTCTGTGATATAATTTCTGATGCTTTTTTAAATTTTTTAGAACCGTATTTGGGACCTCCCTTAGCTCCCTTAATCCCATGGCCAGAATTAAGACAAGATCCTATAGATAAAGGTAGGGGATTAAAGCCTCTTTTTTCTGATTTAATTTGTGGAGCATTCGGAAAAAAACTGGCAGATTACACTCCAAATGAAAACTTTTTTGTTCAGCAGTCAGCTAAACTTCGAACCCCTTCCGCAGAAAATTTAGAAGTCCAATTGAGTTATGATTTAACGACAAATTTAATACCCGAGCTGGGCGAGTTGAGTTTAGAATCAGAAATCCTTGCCCAGAACACTTCTATGAGATTTAGCTCCATCACTAACACGGTGGAAAACGGATTAGTTTATCTGGCTTCCTTAAATGTTGGGGACACGTTTTACTTGTCGTCCGGAAATCAATTTCAAAATTTTAAATTGTCATCTAAAAAATTATTAGAAGCAAATCAAAAAAATTATTTTGAATATTTTGTTCAGCCGATTTCTCAGACAGAAACTTACCTTTCTCCCGAACAGCAGCAATTACAAACAACGATCAATGGGATCGTGTCAGAGAATTTTAAAGCCTCTATCACATTTAAAAATCCGAACAAAGAATTTCTTTTCATCTTAGAAAAATATTTGCCCCTCAAAGCCATTACTGCTTGGGAAAGTATAAAGGGCATGTTTTCGCTGGTGGTGGCAATAGCGGCAGAAATTCCAGTCTTATTTGGTCTTTGTCTTCAATGTATGATTTCTTTCCAAAATCCAGCTAATGAGGCAAAATTGAATTTAGACTTGCTTGCAGATACTGGCAAATCCCTGGTAAAGGCTGTAGAATCAGGAAACCAGTTAGACGAGGAAGGATCTTATTCAGGCCAAAACGGGAGAGAAAGAGAAGTGGCCAGAGATGCCGCCCGGGAATTTTTATTTAATGCAATCGTGGAGCAAAACAATGCCCAGGAAGGGGGCGTGATCCAAAATTTATTCAATAACCTGCAAATTCAAAGGTCTGCTGAAAATTTACCAGTTTCGGTTAACAGAGGGAGCGCAAACATCCCTTCCAATCAGAGAGTGAAACTTTTGGCCGAGCCAACTTCCTATTCTTTGAGCGATTTAGGTACTAGATTGGAGGTCATGAATAGAATTTTATTTGAATTAACTGCTAACACATATTCGAATGCTGGTGATTTTGTTCCTAAAACTTTGAGTCCGATTGTGGTGTATGGCAAGAATGTAAATGGTGAAATTTTTACTGCTGCGAATTCTTCAATCTTTACCGCATTTGCTCGTTGGAATATTTTAATAGCGGGGGTAGAGAGAGAAACTGACAATAAATTTCAGGTCGGCAGTTTAAGAAAGGGTGTGGTAAACAATATTCGGTTTATCAATGACATTTTGCTCCCTGCTATTTTGGCTTCCTGATAATTTTTAGTTGTTGATTTGAAAAGATATATAGAGGGTCTTTTTAAACCAAAAAAAAATGAAACCTCAAAAAAAAATTTTGTTACAAAATTCCAGTTTCAACTGGGATATACCCAACAATTTCACGGTAAATGAAAAATTCAAAAAAACCGGGAAAACTAAAGTTTACTGTCATGAAAGTTACGCGACAGAACTTTACAATTTAATTATGTCGGATGTGTTGGGTCTAGAATCATCGAAAGATCTAAAATCCGGCGAATCGTATCGGTGTGTTATTTCCGAGATAAATCCATTCCATGCCATAGCCCAAACGGATTCTGGTCAAACTTTATTTATTGATTTGAAGAAAGAAAATAAAGATGCTGAAAGATTAGGACTGCAAGAAATGATTAATTTTAACGTTGGCACCGAAATAAATACCGTCGTAAGGCAAATTTCTGGTACTTATTACGGATCAGTTGTTGAAAGTTACATTCAAAATTTAAAGGCAGAATTTTTCGACCAAATTAAAAAACAGACCATGGCCTATAGCGCCAGAGTAGAATCCATCAATAAAGGTGGTTATATTGTAGACGTCAACGGGATCAAATGTTTTTTACCCGGCTCTCTAGCAGCAGCCAATAAAATTACCAATTTTGATGCCTATATCGGGAAAGAATTCCACGTCATGATAGATGGTTACGTGGCTGCTAAAGATATTTTTGTGGTGTCATACAAAAAATATCTTGAGAAAATTATGGATTACAAAATTCAGGAGTTGGATTTAACTAAAAAATACAAAGGGTATGTGACAGGTACTTCAGCCTTTGGTGTTTTCGTAGAGTGGGAAGAAATTTTTACTGGATTGATTCATAAGACCGAATTTGAAAATCAAGTTATTGAAGGATTTAATGCGGGGGATGAAATCGAATTTTACATTAAAGAAATTAAAGATGACAACAGAGTAACTTTGACTTTCGGTGAACCCTTGGAAAAAAACAAATGGTTATATGAATTGAAAAGGGGGGTAGAAGAAGGAACATCCGAACCCATGGAGGCGATCGTTAAGCACAAAAGAAAAAATGGGGCCTTAGTAGAAATCGGAGATGCTGGACAGTTAGCTTTAGTCCCCCAGGATAAATTGGGTAAAAATTCAAAAAATTTAAAGACCGGGGATTCCATTAAAATTCAGGTCTATCAGGTCGATCCCTTGGCCGGAAAAATATTCGCCACTCAAATTTAATGAACTCACACTTCGACAAATACCAGGCCCTTTCATCAGCCGTTTTAGGATTCGAATTCGAATTTTTTTCCGAGATGGTGAGGGGCCGAATTGTCGAATCTTTATCCAAATTGCTCGACAAAAAAGTTGTATTATCCGATAAATACCATTCTAAAATTCCAGTTAGCGCCGACAGCTTCAAGTTAGAACCAGACTATTCTGGTGGCAGCAAGATGAACGAGCTCATCACCGGTCCCATGCCATATGGTGAAGCGGTACCCGTATTGATTAAAGTTTTAAAATGGATTGAGGCCAACGGCTGGACTACAGACCGGTGCGCTTTTCAATTTTCAATTTCTTTCGATCCACACGACAGAAAATTGGAAAAAATGGAACGTTTGGACCGGATGAAATTTATTTTAGGAATTGATGAAGGTATCGTTTATTCGTCATTTGGAAACCGAACCAATAATGTTTATGCCAAATCTTTAAAAAAGATCGTGCCCGTTAATAAATTTTCCATTCTAGAAAACATCACCACGATCGATCCAAAGTTGTTTAAGATACCGGGAGAGAAATACTACGGGGCAAACTTCACCAAGTTACAGGATGGATATGTTGAGATACGCTATTTAGGAGGAAAGGATTACCAAAAGAAAATCAATCCTATTTTAGAAGTTACTGATTATGTTACTTTGTTGTTACATGATATTCTGTCTGGAAAAAAAGTTTATGGAAAGGAAGATGTCCAAAAATTACAGGAAATGATGAGGCAGCACACGAAGGTAGTGCGCAGTTTTTCAAATCCGGATTCCTTCTTCGCGAACTATCCAGATTTTCATGTGTTGGTTAACTTGAAAGGTTATGAAGAAAACATTAAAACCTATTGGTCCCACATCCGGGAAAAAATATTTGATCTAATTGTCGAAGGTGGCATACAAGCATGTTTTTTCAATTATGACACCTCTATTGGCAGATTTCAAATTAAGGATGCCAAAAGCAAAAATGGATTGATTTTAAAAGACGTAGACATTTTCGACAGCGTGGTGAAGAATGGAAAATTGGAGAACTGTAATTTACATGGAACACAGGTAAAAAATTCGGAGCTTTACGATTGTAAGTTAGTTTTCGGCAACAAGTTGTTCGACAGCAAGTTCCAAAACTCCATCGCAGACTATGGTAATTTACTCGAAAACTGTTACATCGATTGCCCACAACAGATGGTTGACTGTGAGGTCAAAGGTGGAGTACTGAGAAAGGCAGATTTAGGTAGGAATTCTCTCATTTCTGAACAGACTGAGAAGGTCAAAGATTTCAACGAGATTCGTACAGGTCGATTTATCACCGATTCTAGATTGAAAAATTTGAACGACCCCATTGCGAAAATTAAATTTAAAAATATCAATTACTAACATGACTTTAGAAGAATTGGTTCAGGAAATAAAAGATGATTTATCTGCCAGCTGTGCTCTCCCGTATAATTTGAACGACCAGGAGATCATCAGGATTATCACCAGGGCAAAGGCATGGATGTACGACAACTACCAGTATGCTGTGGAAAAAAGGTACTTCGTTCTGGGTGGAGCTTTTTTCCAAACGCCACAGTTTAGAAACACCCGTCAGGTTCAGCTGCCGGATAAAATCGTGACGGTCTTCGACGTCAGAGAAACCAACGGTAACGGTATTTCTGGGACTCCGGACAAAGACTTTGGTGATTCGAAATTAATCGGATCTGAACTTCTTCTTTCTCCGTTTACTGGAGATAATCTTGTGTACAGAACAGTCATGTATTCTTATTTTGACCTGGCCAGGGCATATCTTTTACCTACGTACGCGTTTAATTGGAACAAAAACACAAAGAAGTTGACAATTTTAGGTAGGGATCCAGTGAGACCAGCAACTCAGTCAACTTCCCAAAATCAAAACGGTTACAATTTGACCCAAGCGGTGGTTGTAAGTTGTTACGTAGCGATTGAAGACTATGAATTGTATAACGACGAATTATTTATTAGATACTGTTTTGCCAAAGCTAAACAGTCTTTGGTTAAGGTTCTAAGTGCTTTTGATTACAACCTTCCTGGAGGAGTGAGGGTTAACACCTCGACTTTGAGTCAAGAGGCTTCAGCAGAGCTACAAGAGGTGATGGCCATGATTAATGGGGAAAATACTCCATCTTATTTTTTACAGTGGAATTGACTTATTAATAGGTATTTTGATAAAAAAATAAAGTAACAGTTTTTTACCTTCTTCCTTCAGCCGGATATATAATGGGAAAGCAATTTCCCGATGATAGAAATTTACAACAGAGAACCCGGAGATCCCAACTACAAATCCGATGTTTTAGAAACTACG
>Ga0169931_10009740_pt1 | contig 13818 bp, 10 predicted proteins | sample Kivu_15m_20L_FD_129675 | JGI IMG/M metagenome (GOLD analysis project Ga0169931, IMG submission 129675) | Freshwater microbial communities from Lake Kivu, Western Province, Rwanda to study Microbial Dark Matter (Phase II) - Kivu_15m_20L... | ecosystem: Environmental > Aquatic > Freshwater > Lake...
GCCATGGAGCGTCGGTCGCGACGGGGCACCGGAGTCAGGGTTGTCATGTCCACCGAGTTTGGCATGCCATCACAGGGAGAGAAGATGCAGTGTGCTAAAAACGCCCAGGGTTCCTTACATGACGCTACAGCCCGTGCCTATTCCGCCCTGCAAACTCGCAAAGCATGAGCAGGGCGTCGCTGGTTCGGTAGTCGGGACGTTCAGCTCAGACCATCGATCAGGTCGAGCAGCCTGGTCCCTTGTGCAGCAACGCGAAGCGGCTGCATCGTGGTGGCCGGGTCCGAGCCGACCATCATCAGCGACAGGTACGCCTCGGCCGACTCGGGGTCGGTGGTGAAGACGGCGCCCGACGAGATGCGCGTCTGTGAACCGGTGCCGACGGTGCGTGGCGGAGCCAGCGTGCGGAGCGTGTCAACGAACGCGGTACGGTTACCCACGTCGGCGACACGGACAATCCACCAGTAGCCATGGCTGCCGCGAGCGAGTTGCTGCGAGAGGCCCAGCGAAACATTTCCCATTGTGTAACGGGAGTTTACCTCGACAAGTGGACGCAATTTGAATTCGCCGTCAACCCGATGAAGAAACGCATCCACGCCGAAGGGCCCCGCGTAGCCCATGCGATGAAGAGCTGCGCCAGCGGTCTGTGCGGCGTTGCGCAGGGTTCGTTCCACCCAGCCTGGGTCGCGACCGTGGTCGTGAAACGAGCGGACGAGCTCGGGTGACAACCCAAAGGTGGGCTTGCCGACGACGGCGCCACGATACTGACCGCGGATATCGCTCAGGAATCTGGTGACGCCGAGATGTTGAACCTCACCCGCTTCGTCGATTCGGGAGAGGGCACTCAGGTCGGCGACGCGGTCGAGCCATGGCTCGATGACCACGGCGGGCTGATGCCGGAAGGCGTTTTTAAGCCACGCCTGAACAATGGGCAGGTCGTCGTCATCGCGCAGGCGAATCATGTTGCGCCCGCTGGTTCCGTGGTCCGCCTTGATGACGGCGCGCTCGCGTCGTTCCCAGCGCTGCATCACGTCCTGCCATGCGGAGTCGGGCGAGTGGTGAACGCGACCAACGGAGTCGCGCGCACAAAGCCGGTGGTCGTTCCGTTCATCGACCAGCTGTGCGAGGAGTCCGGCAGCGAAAGATTTTCGGTTTACCGCTTTCGCGGTCCGGGCTCGTTGTGGAAGAGGAGCGCCGGGGTGAACGAGCCGCTTTGAGAGTGACGCCATGCGACGTGCCATGTCGTCGCTCCAGCCCCACGGATTCAGGCTCCACAGGTGACGGGCATCCACCTGAATGGGCCCATCGGGAGGTTGAACACAGGTCGCCGGAAGCGACACGCCAAGCGTCCGTAGTTGCAACAACCAGGGCGTGGACGGCGGTTTCTGTACCACGACGACATCATCGGTCGCGGCCAGAAACACGGGCAGCGCATCGAGGTCTCGCTCGATCGCGGTGGCTGCGCGCGACTGCGGGTGCTGGTCGCCGTGGAGCCAGCGATGGTCGCAGCTGGGATTGAAAAGCCAGACACCGGGAGGCCGCCCTCGCGAGGCACCGACCACGCGCACCCGGTCGATATAGTCAGCCGAAAACCCGGCCAGGCGTCTGCCCTCTTCGTCAAAATCCACCCCTCTCGCGCGCACCGGGGTAAGTGGTGCGGGCAGGCGATGCACCCAGGCGTCAAACATCGACACCGTGTCCACGTCGTCGCGAAGTCGGTCAAACCAGACCACCCCGTTCTTCACGTGCCCGATCTCCTCGCGATACACGACGTCCAGGACATCGGCCGTTTCGGTGTCACCGCAGTGGCGAAAGGCCGAGGCGTAGTAACGCGCGAAGTCGAGGTTGGCCTGCTCAAAGGTCAGGCTCATACCCGTGACGAAGTCGATGGGGGCCTTCATGGGGGCGAGACAGTCCCAGAAGAATGAACTCACCGGGATCTCGCCCAGTTCAACACCGTCTGCACCCATCCGCTCGTGGTACATGCGCAGGTGCTTTTGTTCCTCTTCGATGGTGCGAACGAGCCCCATTCGAAAACGCGGGTCGGCGTCGGGAAACCTGAGGAGCGCCAGCGCCATGAGCTCGGTAGCGAGGAGCTCATGATTGGCGAAGAAGTGAAGGATGCGCCCTCGCATGCCGGGCTTGTCGAGTTCGTGGAGTCCGGGAAATGCGACCCGCTCGCGGTCATGATCCAGACGCAATCCCTGAGGTCTGCCTGGCAAGGCCGGGATCGCGACCGCCCCCCCGGGGGCAAGATCGGTGATGACGGTCGCCATCGTCAGTTTGTCGGCCAGCGTATTGCCGAACAGGATTCGCTCGGCGAGCTCTCGGATTTCCATAGTCGCGTCACCGTGTTCGCGGCAGAGAACGAGAGTGTTGGACCGTCGTTGCGCTGTGTCAACGGCAGCCTCATGGGTCGAGGGTAAAGATGGTGTGGCGGACCCGGATGCTGACGAAAAGAATGTGGCAGTCCGTGTATCGTTGTGGCTTGCGGTGCATCCTTGGAGTGCAGTTTTCCAGACGAACCGGAGCCGAGTAGCACCATGAGTACACGTTATCTGTTGCAGTATTCCCGAATTTTGCCCTTCGCGTTGCTGGCCGGTGGTCTGGCGGCATGCCAGGCGGCGCCGGCGCCTGCATCGGCCACGGAGCCCACCACAGCTGGTTCAGCAACCCCTTCCCCTGTCGAGGAGCCTCCAGTGATCGATCATGAAGTAGTGGCGATCGACGGTGCTACGGTTTCACTTTCGGATTATCGCGGCACGGTGATGCTGATTGTGAACACGGCGAGCCAGTGCGGATATACGCCGCAGTTGGCGGGGCTGCAGGAGCTGCACACACGCTATGCCGAGCGGGGATTCACCGTGCTCGGCTTTCCGTGCAATGACTTCGGCGGTCAGGAGCCGGGAAGCGCAGAAGAGATCCAGACATTCTGCTCAGGGCAGTACGGCGTGACCTTTCCGCTGTTCGACAAGGTGGCGATTACCCGCGGCGAACCCTCGCCGTTGTATCGGACACTGCAGGAGCAGACGCCGGAAGGCATTCGTGGCCCGGTACGCTGGAACTTTACGAAGTTTCTGGTGGGTGCGGACGGCCGTGTGATCGCGCGGTTCGAATCGGGCGTAGCACCGGATTCGCCGGAGCTGATCGCAGCGATCGAGGCAGCGCTTCCCCGCTGAAGCGTCGATAGCGAGGCGCTCGCCGGGGTGAAACACACGACGGCCGCAACCGCTCATTGACACTACCGGTGCCGGCCGATACGATGCGCGCCTGTTTGCGCGAAAAGCGCAACAATACAGGTACTTTGCACATGTTTATGGAGAGGTGCCGGCGAGCGCTGGTCCCATTTGCCCGGTTGGTTCATGTTTTGGACACGTTGTTTGTTACTGATGGCGGCCCTTGGAGCGGTTCTGGGCCTCGGTTGTGATGGTCTCGAAGAGCAGGACGCCCCCCGCATCGTGGTGGCACCGAGCGAGCTGCAGTTCGACAGCGTGGCGGTGGGCTCGACGACAACCTCGTTTGTGACGGTAAGCAATCAGGGTCTGGTAGACCTGAACATTTCGTCAATCAGCCTCGAGCTCACGACGGATTTTGTGACCATTACGTCGGCTACGTCGCTGGTGGTGGGCCCCGGGGCAGAAGAGATTGTGACGTTGTCCTTCACGCCTACGACACCCGCGAACACCGAAGGCTCGCTGGTATTTCGCAGCAATGACCCGCTGAACAGCGAGCTGCGCGTACCGGTGGGCTCGCCGTTGCTGATTCCCGTGCCCAACATCGTGCGGAAGAACCCGGATATCGCGCCTGACGTGCTTGATTTTGGGCTGGTCGCCGAAGGCACGACGACGACGCTCGATCGCGTGATTCAGAATGTGGGCGAGGCGCCCTTGATCATCTGTAATGCCTTCGTGACGGGCTCGCCCGACGTGACCTCGGATCTGCAAACCGCGTTGCAGGCGGCACGGAACACCCAGGGTCTGGTGGTTGTTGCGCCGCTGACGTCGGACACGGGAGAATCTCAGGCGCTGGAATTTGAGCTGACTTATGCGCCTCCATCGCCCGGCGCCGACGAGGCCGACCTGGTGATTGAGTACGACGAGCAGGGCTTTCTGGACCAGGCCTGCGCTGAAGAGCGGATTCAGACCACCCGTTTTCCGATCACGGGTGAAGCAGGGTCGCCCTTTCTTCGCGTAAGCCCCAACCCGGTGAACTTTGGCGAGTCGCCCGTCAACGTAACCAGCGAAGAGGTGGTCACGCTGACCAACGCGGGCGAGCTGCCGCTGGAGATCTTCAACGTGCGTCTGGACCGCGACCGCACGCCGGGCGAGTTCCAGCTGGTTGATTCCAGCCAGATCCCGGCGGTCGTACCGGCAGGAGAGTCGGTGTCGGTGCTGACCACGTATCTGCCCCGGGCCGAGTTGGGACACGCGGGTGTGCTGCAGATTGAACACTCGGACGGCGCCGGTGGCCGACGCACCACCGAGGTCGCCATGGCGGGTGTCGGTGTTCCCGACACCTGCCCGGTCGCCATTGCCCGCGCCTACGTGCAGGAAGATGCGCTGAACCGCACGGGGACCGAAATCGACTGGGCGCTGCCGCTTCAGACGCTCGTGCTCGATGGTACGCAGTCGCTTGACCCAGAGGGCGGCGACCTCATTCTGTATGAATGGGAGATCACCGAACGGGCCCAGGGTTCGGTCAACGGTCTGCGGCCGTTCTCGGGTGATCCCGAGAATGAGGCCGTTCGCCAATACTTCCTGCCGCTGGCTGGAACCTATGAGTTTACGCTCAACGTCGTTGACGAAACCGGATTTGAGGCCTGCGAGAAAGCCACCGTCGTCGTGACCGTGACCCCTCAGGAAGCCATCTCCATTGAGGTCGTCTGGGACAACCCATCTGACCCCGACCAGAACGACCAGGAAGGCTCCGACGTGGACCTGCACTTTGTGAAAATGCCAAACGCATGGTTCAGCCAGCCGTGGGACACCTACTTCGCCAATATCGAACCCAGCTGGGGCCCCGAGCTACCCAGCCTCGACATCGACGACACGGATGGCGCGGGCCCAGAAACCATTCAGCTCGATAATCCTGCCAACGATGAATGTTACGCCATCGGGGTCCATTACTTCCGCGCCTTCTTCGATGTCGCCTACCCCACCGTCCGCATTTACATCGACGGCGTGCGTCGAGCCGAGTTCGTCGGCGTGCTCGACGATACCGACTCCTACTGGGACGTGGCGCGCATTCACTGGCCCTCCAGAACCATTTATCCCGTCGACGAGTACATCGAAGACTTCAATTCCGATGACCGAATTGTGCCGGGACCCACCGATGCCATGATTCGCAACGGACACTGCTCCACGTTTTAAGCCTTGGCGCGTACCTACGTCCTTGACGACGCGCCCAGGCAGGTCGCCTGGCGCATTCCCTACGAAGAACGACTCAACGACGAGCAGCTCCGCGTCGTTGAAGCTCCCGGGGGTAAACTACTGGTGCTGGCGGGCGCCGGTTCGGGTAAAACACGTACCCTGACCTACCGCGTCGCCCGCCTCATGGAGTCAGGGGTAGACCCCTCTGCCATTCTGTTGCTGACCTTCACCAACAGGGCCGCCCGCGAGATGTTACAGCGTGTCGATGAGCTGTTACAGGTGGACACACGAGCTTTCTGGGGCGGCACATTCCACAGCATCGGACGCCGTATCCTTCGCGAGTACGCACCCCGACTGGGTTACCCCGACCAGTTTCAGGTCATCGACACCGAGGACGCCCAGTCCCTTATGAAGACGGTCATCGTGGACCTGCCTTCCGACGACTCCGGACGCCGATTTCCTCGCGCCGAAACCCTGCTCCACATTCTCAGCGACGCGCTCAACCTCTGTCAGACGACGGAATTCATCCTGTCCACGCGCTATTCGCAGTTCTGGCCCCACGCCGAGCGCATCGACGAAGCCATCCGACGCTATGCAGCTCGCAAGGTCGAGTACGGCGTTATGGACTTTGACGACCTGCTGTTTCACTGGCGTCGTCTGCTCCTGGAGCACGACGACGTTCGACAACACTACGCCAGCCGCTTTCAACATGTACTCGTAGACGAGTATCAGGACACAAACACCGTACAGGCAGAGGTCGTCGACATGATGGCCTCGGTTCACGGCAACCTGATGGTGGTCGGCGACGACTTTCAGTCCATCTATTCGTTCCGCGGCGCCAATTTCCGTAACATCATCGAATTTCCGCAACGGCATCCCGATTGCACCACCTGGCTGCTGCAGCGCAATTACCGCTCATCGCCCCAGATTGTAGCGCTCTCCAATCGGTCGATTCAGCAGAACCGTCTGCAATTCAAAAAAGAGCTGATCAGTCAGGAGACTCCGGGCGAGCTTCCCGCCATGGTGCGGTGTGCGGATGAGTCCACGCAGAGTCGATTTGTGGCCCAGCGCATTCTGGATCTGCGTGAGGAGGGCGTCGCGCTTGAGAAGATCGCGGTACTGTACCGCGCTCACTGGCAATCCATGGAGCTGCAACTGGAGCTCACCCGACGCGGCATCCCGTTCGTCATTCGCTCCGGGCAGCGATTCTTTGAGCAAAAGCACATCAAGGATATTGTCGCGTGGCTTCGGTTTATCGAAAATCCGCGCGACGAGCTGGCCTTCATTCGCGTCATGACCCTCACAGAGGGCATCGGTACAGGCACGGCACAGAAATTGTTCCTTTTCGTTCGCGCACACGAGAACCCGCTGGACGCCCTGAAGTCGCTCGACGCCGACAAAATCGTGGGCAAGCGAGGCAAGGCCGGTTGGGACACCGCCCGGTCCATCATGAGCACCCTCTGGCGAGACGAGGTTCGCAGTCGCGCCGGCCAGGCGGTCGATCTGGTGCGCGAACGTTTTTATGACGAGTTCGCCCGACGCAGTTTCGACAACTTCCCGCATCGGCTCAAAGAGTTGGACACACTCGCGACCTTTGCCGAGCAAAAGGGAAGCGTCGCTTCGTTTCTGGACGAGCTGTCCCTCGCAGGTGCAGCGTCAGGCAAAGACGTCCTCTCGACCAGCGATCCCGACGAACACGTCATTCTGTCGTCGGTGCATCAGGCCAAGGGCCTGGAATTCCATGCCGTGTTTGTGCTGTGGCTGGCCGATGATCGGTTTCCCACTGCGCGCGCGCTGGAGTCGAACGAAGACATGGAAGAGGAGCGCCGGCTCTTTTATGTGGCGACGACGCGCGCGCAGCGCGAGCTCTACCTGACATCGCCGATGATGAGCTTTGACCGGCGCGAGGGGAACATCGCGCTGCGATTAAGTCGCTTTATCGACGAGGTCTCCGGTCAGCCGCCTGTCTATGAGCGCTGGAACCTGGTGCCTGCGAAGTAGGCTGCCACGCCACCTTCCTGCATGCGGCGCCGCCTTCATCACGATTTAAACGCAGCAGGCATGCCGGGAGAACCCGACGCTCGGCGCTGACGTCTCGTGTTAACGAACTTTCCGCGGCACCATGCCCAGGGTCAGCGCGACAAGGCCAGCGCACAGGCCAACAGACACGACGACACTCAGCACCAGCGTGGTCAGAACAGCCATGGATGTCATCAGGAGCCATCAAACGAGAAAAGACAGACCCCGCGCTTGTGCCGAGGTCGGGATCCAGTGTCAACGTGATTTACGTCCGTGCACTGGCGCGATCGGTGGTTCATCCACCGCATTTTCGGTGTTTTACCTACATGTGTTGCGGTTCGCCACTTTTCGACGGCGCGGAAGCCGAAAAGCCAACACCCTGAAATATATAGTGAATCACATGTTCGCGCCCTGTTTGTCCCACAAAATCTTGACTCCGATCGTTCAACGGTGGAACACCGCAAGGTGCCGCAATTTACTGCAAGCCACGCTAACACCTGCGCCCTGCCCCTGCCGACGCCGCGCTCTCCGACGCGCGGTGTGCCCTGATCGGAGCCTCGCATGAACCTTTCTGGATGTTTTACTGCCATCACCACCCCGTTCAACGGTCGCTCGGTCGACGAGAGAGCGCTCGCGGAGCACGCCGCGTGGATGGTTGAGCAGGGCGTCAGTGGCGTCGTCGTCTGCGGCACGACAGGCGAATCCGCCACCATGACCGACGACGAGAAGATTCGTTCGATGAATGTCGTGTTCGAGGCGGTGGGGCATCGGGCGACTGTCGTCGGCGGTGCCGGAAACAACTGCACCGAGGAATCACTGGCGTTCATTCGTCGTGTAAACGACGAGGCCAGAGTACATGCCATCATGTCGGTGGTCCCCTACTACGTGAAGCCCACTCAGGCAGGTTGCGTCGCGCACTTCGCAGCGCTGTCGGACGCCAGCCGCAACCCGGTGGTCGTGTACAACGTGCCCGGCCGAACGGTCGTCAATATGACGGCGGACACCATGCTGCGCTGCGCGGCCCACCCGAACGTGTGCGGCATCAAGGAAGCCTCTGCAGATATGCTGCAAGGCACCCTGCTGATGGAGCGTCTGCCGTCACGGGTGGCGGTCATGTCAGGCGATGACGCGACCAGCGCGCTGCTCATGTTCGCGGGCGCACGGGGCGTTATCAGCGTCGTGTCGAATATTGCGCCCAGGCTGGTTAGCGACCTGTGCGCCGCAGTCGCGAAAGGCGATGTGTCGACCACTCGCACACTGCACACCCGCATGTGTCACCTGCACAATATTGTGTTTGAACAGGCAAATCCCATTCCAGTGAAGGCGCTGGTGGCGCGACTCGGGTTTGGTGACGGTACCCTTCGCCTGCCCCTGCTGGCCATGGAAGATGCCCTGACAGACGCGCTATGGTCGCGCTGTCAGGCACTCGGGGTAGCGCGATGAATACGCCCTCGCTGGGAGTCTGGCTGGTAGGCGCGTCGGGCCGCATGGGCCAGGCCATTCAGCGTGTCGCCGATGAAGCCGGTGACATTCACTTCTGCGGCTCCATCGGCTCGCGCGGCGCCGATCGCTCGGTCGAGGAACACGGTTATCCAGTTGTTGTCATTGATTTTTCAGCACCGCAGGGCACCTGGGTGGCGTGCGACTTTGCAGCGACCCACGGTTACCCGCTCGTCAGCGGCACCACCGGCCTGGACGCTGCACACGAAGAACGCTTTCAACAGCTCGCTCAATACAACGCTGTTCTTCACGCCAATAACATGAGCGCGGGCGTTCATGTGCTGGCCGCCCTGGTGCAGCAGGCCACCGCAACCTTGCGTGACTGGGATACCGAGATTGTCGAATTGCACCATCGCATGAAGAAGGACTCACCGTCCGGCACCGCGCTACTGCTGGCACGCGCCGCTGACGCCGGTCATGGCGTGCAAGGCGAAGCGCACTGGCGGCGCTCCCGCGATGGTATCGTCGGCGCGCGAACTGCCGGCGAGTTGGGCATCTTCGGAGTTCGCGGCGGAGACGTGGTGGGCGAACACACCGCGTTCCTCTTTGGTTCCGGCGAGCGCCTTGAGCTGACCCATCGCGCCACCGACCGGACGATTTTCGCCCGTGGCGCATTGCGGGCAGCTCGTTGGCTGACTGGCAGGGCGGCGGGCCGCTACCACATGGCCGATGTGCTCGGGCTATAGGCGTACGCAGCAGGTTGCCGCGGAGCCATGAACGACGTACACAACGTCGCTTCATCGTCGAATCCTGCCTGCACGCCATGCCTGAAACACTCGAACTCAACCCTCTGCGAATGGCCCTTCACGCGGCGCCCGTACATGAGCTCACGGCCTATCTGGCCCGTGCGCGAAGCCGCATGATGGCCAATCCTCATGACGAACACACGCTGACCTTCTCACAGGCACAGCTGGCGCTGGTGCGCGAGTCGTTCAATCACGGAATCCGGCAAGGTGAATCCGTGCTTCACCGGGTCTGCAAACGCCTTACCGACTCGCTCATGGCGGGTCAGTGCGAGAGACAATCCGTGGTCGTATGCGAAGTAGCCGAAACCGGCGAGCGCATGCGAATTGAGCACGCCATTCGTGAAGAAGCACTCTACGGACAGACCGACCTCGCGCTGGGCCAGTCGGTGCTGGAGCGCATGCGTATGCTGGTCAACGACACCTTTGTAGAGCCTCGCCTGGTGGCCAATTATGTCGAATATCTGCCGCTGGTATTGAGTGAACCGCTGGTGCACCGAATTACCAGCCGCATCAAGGCGGAAGAAGAGATCTGGAACAAGGTGGTCGACGAAATCTTTGACCTCGACGGAATTGTCTCACGCGACAAACAATTGTCGCAGTACAGCCGGTATGTAAAAGATATATTTGGCGTGAAAATCGTGGTCGGCTCCGACCCCGATGCCCGCCACGTTCACGACTGGCTCGTTTCTGCCTGCCGCTCGGGGGGCGTCCTGTACCGGCTGGATGTCCACGATGTGCCAACCGAAACGGTGGAAACCAAGGATTATCTTCACGACAGTGGCAAGAAGAGCGGATGGGGCGCACTCAAATCAGTATTTCTTATCTCGGGAAAAACGGTCGAGATTCAGGTGCAGACACTTGAGAATAACACCCTCGAGTTACAACGCCTGACTACGCAGAGTCACTCTGCCTTCAAGCAGCGCCGCGAAGAGGTACGGGACGAGGTAGCGCGCACAATTCCCCTGTTTGGTTATTATCGCGAATTGCTGCGCTGGATGTTTCAGAATCCCGGAACGGCAGCACCACGAATGAGAGGTGTGCGGGTCGTCATCGAAGACTGACCGCTGCATGCACGTTGAGCCGCTCTTCCGGCGGAGCCCACCACGCTGGCGTGGCCAGTACGACATGAGCCTGCGCCCGTTACCCGTGCAGGGGATGACGTGCCCTATTTTCCGGTCCATTCGGGCTTTCGCTTCTGAACGAAAGCCATGAGTCCTTCGCTGGCGTCTTCGGTGAGGGTATTGACCGTCAACTGACCGCACAGATACTGCAGCGCCTGGTCGAGCGGCAGATCCTCCATCGTATAGAATGCCTGTCGCCCCAGCTGGAGCACGATGGGGGACAACGACGCAAGATCGTTCGCCAGCGCATCGACGGCCACGTCCAACTCAGCCCTCGGCACCGCCCTGTTAATCAGCCCTATCTCGGCAGCGCGCGTCGCCGAGATGGCCGCTCCCGTAAGAACAAGCTCCAGCGCGTGCTTGCGACCGACATTTCGAGCGATGAGCGCCATGATCATCATGGGAAACAGGCCGCGCTTCACTTCGGGGGTACTCAGCTCGATGTCGTCGGCCGCGATCGCCATGTCAGCCGCGGCAACCAGCCCCAGACCGCCTGCCACCGCAGGCCCTGCCAGACGCGCGACAATGGGTCGGCCGCAATCGCGCATCGCGGTGAGCAGCGCAATGAATCCGGCGCGGGACTGGTGCAGACCGAATGGCCCCAGAGCGGCCGCTGCGGGGTCGAGGTCGGCGCCAGCGCAGAATGCCTTTTCGCCCGTCCCCGACAGAATGACCACGCGCGTATGAGGATCGTTGCGAACATCCCGAAATGCCTGCGTCAGCGCATCTACAAGTTCGGCGTTCAGGGCGTTGCGTCGCTCGGGACGATTCAGGGTGAGTCGGCGCACGCCGTCATGTAGTTCGTTGACGAGCACAGGGGATGACATAGAGGTTCGCTTTGTGAGAGGTTCGCAAAAGTGCCGGCGTGGAGCAAACACTCCAGCGCGGCAACTGTAAAGTCCTGGCTTTCCCCGGTAGAACGTGACCCATTCGTCGTCAGAATCCATGATTTGTGTGCAGGTGACCCTGCCCTCGGCGGACCCCATCATCGAAGACATGATCGAGGGCGCGCTGTGGGAAGCCAACGTGACTTCGTTCGAGCGTCAGGATCGTGAGACGTGGAGTGAGGCCGTGGAGGACCCGCGGCCATTGCCCGCTGGCGCCGTTCGGTGGCGCGTTTTTTCGCCGAATGACCGCAGCGTGGACGAGGCTGAATCCGAGCTTCGCGCCGCGATGATGCACTACGAGGGTTTGCAGTGGGAAAGCTGGGAGATCACGGACCTGAGCTTTCTGACGGCATGGAAGGAATTCTTCAGGCCCACGCAGGTATCACCACGCGTGATGGTGAACCCTCCGTGGGAAGTGCCGGCTGAGTTCTCTGGCGTACGCGTCGAGATTGATCCCGGCATGGCGTTCGGCACCGGTACGCACGAAACGACCCGGCTTTGCATTCGCGCGATCGACCGCCATGTGCAACCTGGGGATCGCGTGCTCGATGTGGGGGCTGGCTCCGGCATTCTCGCCATTGCAGCGGCAAAGCTGGGGGGCAGTTATGCTCTGGCGATCGATAATGATCCGGTGGCGGTCGATGTTGCGCGGGAGATGATCGCGCTTAACGCTACGAAGAATGTCGAATCGTTCGACACACCCGTGGAAGACGTCGCGGGTCAGTGGGACATGGTGCTGGCCAACATACTCCCGCACGTCCTGATTGAAATGAAAGAAGCCCTCCTGGCGCGTACGGGCCGAGTACTCATCATGTCGGGGATTCTGAACACCGAAGCGCCGAAGGTGGAAGCCGCCTTCGCTGACTCGGGTCTGACCGGACCTGAATATGAACGTATGAATGAGTGGTGCTCAATGACGTACGTTCGGAGCTGACGCATGCGTCGTCTGGTCGTGGATGGCGCGCAGTTTCAGGCGGATGGCACCGTGCTGCTTGACCCGCAGACACACCACTACGTAACCAACGTATTGCGACTGGCTGCGGGCGACTCCGTTGAGGTCGCCGATGGCGCTGGGACGCTCTGGCGCGGGCAGCTGGTCTGGGTGGGGGGTATGGCTCGGGTTCACGACCTGCGGGTGATTCGACGGGCAGAAGATCAGACCCGGCTGGTGCTTGTGGCAGCCCTGCTGAAAGGAAATCGTTGGGAGTGGTTACTGGAAAAGGCGACCGAGTTGGGTGTTCACACCATTCAACCGGTCGCTGCATCGCGCTCGATCGTCAAAGTGGACCTGCGCGACGTGACCGACCGTACCGCGCGTTGGCAGAAGATCGCAGACGCTGCCATGCAACAGTCGCAAGGGCTGATACGGACCACCGTACGCCCGGTCGTCACGCTCGAAACGGCCATGCAATCAGTCGAAGGTTTACGTCTGGTGGCCGACGAGAAGCAGACGTCGAGCGCGTGGCCATCATTCGACGCTGTGACGAGCGTCCAGATGTATGTAGGACCCGAGGGCGGCTGGACGGATCAGGAGCGAGCGGCCATGACCAGACACGGCGTGCAGGGCGTAGGATTGGGGAGCCGTATTTTGCGGGCCGAGACGGCTGGAATCGCGATGCTGTCGGGCGCGCGCCTTCGACTCGACGGCGTACTGTGAGCCGCGGCCGGCCGCAGAAGGCATGGGTTCGCCCATCGACGCTGCGACGAACGTGCGCGGGTCTGATTGACCTTTGTTTCTGGGCGGCTCTTGTTTATGGTCTGTACCTGGTCGGTTGGCTTCGCGTGACGGCATGGATCACGCCGACCGCCGAGCTGCCCTGGCCCGAGAGCGCCGCCGTGCGTCTGTGGCAACAACCGTGGTCGCTGTTCTGGCTGGTGCAGACCGCGTGGGCACCCATGGTGGCGTGGCAGATTGTATGGGGTGCCCTGTTGGGGGGTACGCCTGGCGCATGGCTGATGGGGCTGCGTTGGGTGGACCGCGACGGGGACGTCGCCGAAGGCCTTCGTATGGTGGCGCGAGGGGCTGCCTTTGCGCTCTGGCCGCTGACCCTGTTTCTGGCGCCATTGACCGTCTGGATCGCCCGCGATGGTCAAGGGCTGCACGACGTCCTCGCCGGCGTGTGGACCGTCGATCGCTGGCGCACGGCAACATTACCTGTCAACGTGATGCGGGTGAACC
>Ga0169931_10009741_pt1 | contig 13817 bp, 10 predicted proteins | sample Kivu_15m_20L_FD_129675 | JGI IMG/M metagenome (GOLD analysis project Ga0169931, IMG submission 129675) | Freshwater microbial communities from Lake Kivu, Western Province, Rwanda to study Microbial Dark Matter (Phase II) - Kivu_15m_20L... | ecosystem: Environmental > Aquatic > Freshwater > Lake...
CGGAACAGGTTCGTTCGGGCGTCGCTTCGTCTCTACGGTGCTTCAACGGTACAAGCCCAAGAGACTGATCATTTATAGCCGCGACGAACTCAAGCAGTTCGAGATGCAGCAAGAGTTCCCCGATAGCAAATACCGCTGCATGCGCTACTTCATTGGCGATATTCGCGACCTGCCCCGGCTACAAATGGCCATGAAAGATGTCGATGTGGTGGTGCATGCCGCAGCACTCAAGCAAGTGCCCGCGGCTGAGTACAACCCCTTCGAGGCGGTGAAGACCAACATTATTGGTGGGCAGAATGTGATTGATGCCTGCCTAGCCAATAACGTAAAGAAGGTGGTCGCCCTCTCTACCGACAAGGCTGCGGCTCCCATTAATCTTTATGGGGCCACCAAGCTTTGTTCAGACAAGCTCTTTATTGCAGCCAACAACTACGCCGGCGCCAAAGATATTAAGTTTAGTGTGGTGCGCTACGGCAATGTGATGTTCAGCCGTGGTTCTGTCATTCCGCACTTTATGAAGCAGAAGCCCTCGGGCGTGTTCACCGTTACAGACCCACGCATGACACGCTTCAACATCACCCTGGAGCAAGGTGTGGACTTTGTTCTCTACTGTCTTCAAAAGATGTGGGGGGGAGAGCTTTTTGTGCCAAAGATTCCCTCGTACCGCATTACCGATATTGCCAAGGCCGTTTGCGCCGAATGTCGAATTGATATCATCGGGTTACGTCCGGGAGAAAAGCTGCACGAAGAAATGATTACAGCGACTGACTCAATTAGCACTATTGAGTTTAGCAAATACTATGTGATTCTTCCTTCTGCCAAGCCGAAGTGGAATATAGAGAAGTTCATTAAAACAAGTAACGGAGTGGTTGGGGAGAGGGTTCCTGAGGGTTACTCATACAGCTCGGACACAAACCCTGACTTCCTTGGCCTGCCAGATCTAAGAGAGCTGATTAACCAGAATGCCGATCGTTTCGAAAATTAAACCACCTGCAAAAGAAACTGATCAATGAATCCTATTAACCTACCAAATAGAATTATTGGCGACGGAGCTCCACCATTCTTAATCGCGGAACTTTCAGCAAATCATAACAGGGATCTAGATCATGTTCTGAAGACGATTGACGCTGCCGCAAGTTCTGGTGCAGATGCCATAAAGTTACAGACCTATACCGCTGACACGATGACTATAAATCACCGTGGGCCCGGATTTATAATTTCCGAAGAGGGTAGCTTATGGAGAGGAAGGACTCTATATGACTTGTATTCAGAGGGTTCTCTACCGTGGGACTGGCACCAGGATATTTTCGACTATTGCTCACTTAAAGGTTTAATTTGCTTCAGCACACCATTCGACGAGACTGCAGTGGACTTCCTGGAAGGGATCGGATCTCCCATGTACAAAGTCGCCTCATTTGAGATCACTGACGTCCCGTTATTAAGGTCTATTGGTTCTACGAAGAAGCCTGTCATCATGTCGACGGGTATGGCGTCGGCAAGGGAGATTGAGGCGGCTCTTAATACCCTAGAGCATGCGGGCTGCAGTGAGATAGTTCTACTAAAGTGCACGAGTGCATACCCAGCCCCGTTTTCAGACATCAATCTCTTGGCACTAGGAGAATTGCGCAATGTTTTCGGGCGCCCTGTGGGCCTCTCTGATCATAGCCTCGGATTGGGAGTGTCAATTGCCTCGGTGGCGCTTGGTGCATGTGTAATTGAGCGTCACTTCACGCTCGACCGCATGGTAAAGACTCTGGACTCAGACTTCTCCCTAGAACCCGATGAGCTTAAATCCCTGTCTTGCCAGATAAACCAGGTTTGGCAAGCGCTTGGAGCCGCAAAGTTGGATTGCGCCCCATCCGAGACTAGCTCGAAGGTTTATCGCCGGTCGATTTATGCTGTTCGAGATATTTCACAAGGGGAGAAGTTCTCACCTGGAAACATCCGTGTAATTCGGCCGGGGCTTGGAGCAGATCCTGTGCATTTGGATGATTTTCTTGCAGGGACAGCCAATTCTAACATCACCCGGGGAACACCGCTGAATCTAAGCCATATTTGTAGTGACCCCTCAGAGGAGCTTTTATGAAGAAGCGTGTTTACGTCGGAATGAGTGCAGACCTTATCCATCCTGGACATCTAAACATTATTCATCGAGCACAGGCACTTGGCGAGGTAACCGTTGGTCTTTTAACTGACGCCGCGATCGCTAGCTACAAGCGCGTCCCATATATGAGTTTTGATCAGCGTCTTTCGATTGTTGAGAATCTTAAGGGTGTATCAAAGGTTGTGAAGCAAGAGACTCTGGATTACGTCCCGAACCTAGAGAAGTACCGACCGGACTTCGTAGTTCATGGTGATGATTGGAAGGAGGGCGTTCAACGTGAGACGAGAAACCGTGTGATTGAGTCATTGGCGCGGTGGGGTGGGCAGTTAGTTGAGGTCCCCTACACGGCAGGTATTTCATCGTCCGCTTTGCAACGAGCCATAAGGGAGATTGGTACGACACCTGATATTAGGCGAGGCCGTCTGAGAAGACTACTTCAAGTGAAACCTATCGTTAGATTTCTCGATCTCCATAATGCTTTAAGCGGTCTAATCATTGAGAATGTCGCTGTTGAGGGTCCAGATGGTTCTAAGAGGGAGTTCGACGGGATGTGGGGAAGCAGCCTCACCGATTCCACCGCGAAGGGTAAGCCGGACATTGAAGCCGTGGATGTAACCTCGAGAATGAGTACGCTCAATGAAGTTCTCGAGGTGACAACCAAACCAATAATCTATGACGGTGATACCGGTGGGCTTCCTGAGCACTTTTCATTTACAGTAAAAACGCTTGAACGACTCGGGGTTTCCGCAGTAATCATTGAGGATAAAACCGGTTTAAAAAAAAACTCTCTTTTGGGCAATGACGTGTCTCAAACCCAAGAGGATATTGACGCCTTTTGTGAAAAGATAAAGGTCGGCAAACGGGCACAGGCGACCGATGACTTTATGATAATCGCGAGGATCGAGAGCCTTATCTTAGAGAAGGGAATGGACGACGCAGTCGAGAGAGCGAGAGCATATTTAGATGCAGGAGCGGATGGAATAATGATCCATAGCCGCCGTAAGAGCCCTGAAGAAATATTTGAGTTCTGTCACAGATATTCTGAGCTTCCCAACCACAAGCATTTGGTCGTCGTACCAACCAGCTACAACACGGTCACTGAGGATGAACTTGCCGCAAGGGGAGTGAATGTTGTGATCTATGCGAACCACCTTCTTCGTAGCGCATATCCGGCAATGTTGAAGACCGCCAAGAGCATCCTCACTCACCAGCGGTCATCCCAATGTGACTCTGATCTAATGCCAATAAACGAAGTTCTATCCCTAATCCCCGGTACCCGATGATGATTGACCCAAGAGTTTTCTTCGATGAATTGGCGAACCATGGGGCGGACTTCTATACAGGGGTACCTGACTCACTATTATCCGACTTTTGTGCGTTTGTGGACGAAAATTCCCCCAAGGGGAATCATCTAATTGCCGCAAATGAGGGAAACGCCATCGCGGTAGCCATGGGCTACCATTTGGCGACGGGGAAAACCCCCGTTGTATACATGCAGAACTCGGGGCTTGGAAATGCAATTAATCCGCTTCTGTCTCTTGTCGACCCCGAGGTGTATAAAGTTCCGATGTTGCTCATTGTGGGATGGCGAGGAGAGCCTAGTCTAAAGGATGAGCCACAGCACGTAAAGCAAGGTCGGGTCACACTGCAGATACTCGAAACCCTTGAAATACCTTTTAGTGTGTTAGACCAATCCTCTGATTTTAGGCTCGTTCTAAAAATGGCTTTCGATGAGATTGATCGAACTGGCGGCCCATTTGCGGTAGTTGTGAGAAAAAGTACTTTTTCTTCTTACCCCATTCGCCTTAAGAACGACCCCCAGAAGTCTCTTCGCAGAGAGGAGGCGATTAACGAGATACTTGAACTATCCGAGCCGAGTGACCTACTTGTTTCAACAACGGGGAAAACCTCTCGCGAGCTTTTTGAGTTACGACTAAGAAGAGGCGAGGTTGCATCCGATTTTCTTACGGTGGGCGGTATGGGGCACACCTCCTCGATAGCCCTTGGTGTATCGATCGGAAACCCGACAAGACGAATAATCTGTCTTGACGGCGACGGTTCTCTAATTATGCACATGGGCTCTATGCCAGTTATTGCGAGCATCAAGCCGAGAGATTTTATTCACGTAATCATTAATAACGAGTCGCACGAGTCAGTTGGTGGCCAAGCGACCGTTGCAAAATATATCGACTTTGAGCTTCTGTCCAAGGCAAATGGTTATCAAGGCTACTCGGTTGCACACGACATTGTGAGCCTTCGCGCGGCATGGTCTAAAATTGAGAAAGTTAGTGGCCCTGTCTTATTGGAGATAAAAGTTGCGCAGGGGTCGCGAGGCAATTTAGGACGTCCCACAACCTCAGCAGAAGACAACAAAAGAGCCTTTATGGTGAATGCAAGTGCTTAACGAGCGACCATACTGGAACCACTATAACCCGGTCAAGATAACTCGAGGCTCTATTGATAGCATTGGCAAGATAGTTTACGGCGACAAGATACTTCTCGTTACCAGTCCTGGATTTACTCAGCGAGGGGTTGTTGACCGCCTATCAACGGCGTTAAGAGATAGATCACTTAGTTTATTCGACAGCGTGAAGCCCAACCCTGACCTCAAAGAACTCAGTGATGTAGCCGACTCGTTAGGCAAAAAGAGTTTCAATTGCGTGATTGGCTTAGGAGGGGGCAGCGCGATAGACACAGCAAAGGTCTTGGCCGCGTGTCTACCTAACTTGTCTCTACCCCTAGAGTACATAATTCAATCGAAGTCGATACAGCTTGAGAACGAAAGTATCCCGCTACTAGCAATACCAACCACTTCTGGCACCGGGTCCGAGGTGACGCCGTTTGCAACGGTTTGGGACCACTCCAATAGTAAGAAGCACTCCTTGGCCGGGGATTTCGTTTTTCCGAAGCATGCTTTTCTAGATGCCCATCTTACGCTATCACTAAACGAGCAGGATACGCTCTATCCCGCACTCGACTCAATCTCTCACGCTCTAGAGTCGATATGGAACAAGAATAGAACGCCCGTTAGCGCTGCATTTGCGATGGAATCGCTTCGAATATCAGTGGCTGCGTTGCCACGAGCCATGATGAACCCTACGAACTTGGAGGCCAGAGAGAAACTACAGAATGCGGCGCTATTATCAGGATTAGCGATTAGTCAAACGAGAACTGCAATTGCGCATGCTATGTCTTATCCCTTGACGCTCCGTTACGGGGTGCCACATGGACTTGCTTGTAGCTTTAGCTTGGTCGCCATTATTGAGCACTTTCTCTCATTTTCTTCGGATCCTGAGCTTGTGCCCATCCTTACGAAGGTTTCGAAACTTTTAACAGAGCTTGACTTAGATAAGCGTTTAGGGACCTTTGTGAAGCCACCAGAAGTCAGTGCCTTAATTGCCAGTGATTGCGAATATGATTCTCGTTCCTTGAATTATATTTTCTCCACGAATTTGGAACTATCGACTCTACTTAATTCGGTTAAACGTTAACTTCCTCCCCCAAAAGCGGGAGTCTGAGATACGGTCGCGTGTAGAAATAAGTTTATAACGATACAGCGGTTTATTGACACCAAAGATTTAAGGAATTTTTTCGAGCTTCCATTTGATAAAATTTTGCAAGGTCTCTATTTAAGTTTTAGCCCGATCTAAACTTTTTAGTATTGTATTTATTAGGTAGCGCTATTCCACGCGGACTTAAGAGGAGGATAAGGAATATGAAATTTTTGTTTGATCTCGACGGCACTATAACGAAAATTGAAACTCTTCCTTTAATTGCTAGACATTTTGGCGTCAGTTGCGAAATTGACCAGCTTACAAGGGAGACTATTGAAGGTAACGTTCCATTTATAGAGAGTTTTATTCGACGCGTCGCAATTTTAGGCGAATTGCCAGTAAACGAGATCAACGAGTTGATGGTAACGCTTGAGCTGTTCGAGGGTATCGTCGATTTTATTAATACCTATCCCGGAGATTGTGTTATTGTTACTGGAAACTTAAGGGGTTGGATTTCGAAGTTATGCCTACGACTTAATTGTGAGTTATACGCATCAGACGCTCTCATCGAAGGCAACTGTGTAAAGGAGTTAACGACTATTTTGCGGAAAGAGGAGATTGTTAAGAAATTACAAAATCAGGGTGAATCAGTAGTTTTTATTGGTGATGGTAACAACGACGCTGAGGCGATGCGTCATGCAGATATTTCCGTTGCGAGCGGGCTGGTGCATTGGCCCGCGCGTGCTGTTTTGGATGTGGCGGATTACGCGGTCTTTGACGAAAGAGCCCTGCTTCGACTGCTAGGACAATTGAGACGCTCGTCACCTCCTCCCGACACGGTGTCCCTTGTCCTTAGCTGCGCGGGTCGTGGATCTCGACTAGGCTTGAGCACTACAAAGGCTTTAATTAAGTTCAGGGAGAAAGCATTAATTCAGTGGCACCTAGAGCGAACGTCAGAAATTGAAGATGTAAGAGTGGTTGTTGGATTTCAAGCAAGAGATGTAATAGAGAGTGCACAAATAGTCCGAAAGGACGTGATTTACGTTTTTAACCATGATTACTTCTCTACAGGGGCTGGTTTTAGCTTGTTCCTAGGTTCAAAGTATGCAAACGAATTCACAATTGCCTGGGATGGCGATTTAATTGTACACCATGGAGATATTGAACGATGTCTAGCCTTCCAAGGCGAATTTTTGGGTGTATCACCACGTGTGACCAATGATGCAGTTCGGGCGATACTCGACATCGACGAAGCGTTAGTCACGAGCTTTAGTAGACAGGGTGACTATCCATTTGAATGGTCTGGGCCATCAAAGTTTCGAACGATCAACATCAGGGATGTAAGCGGCCATGTTTTCGAAGGGTTGAATGAAAGATTACCGCTCCCCGCTTTGATTGTTCGTGCTTTTGACATTGATACGCCCGAGGATTACGAGTTTGCAAAACGAAATGCAAGGAGCTATCTAGATGGGTAATTTTTCGATTCGTCCTTATTATAATAAGATGGCAGAAACAATCGACTCGCCGCTCGCAACTCGAAACAAATCTCCTGATTTCACCGCTTTTGACGTTTCTCTTATGAAAGGATATAGCGTCTCTTCTGGAAGTATTCTTGAAATTGGGGCGGGTACAGGACTGCTCCTAAATGAGATTATGGATGGCTATGCTCGAGTGGTTGCTGTAGAGATGTATCCTGAGTTTAGTCGATTTATTCGTCGCGATGACCATGTGAGTGTTTATAATGTGGACATTCTTGATTTCCAAACGTCCGAGTGCTTCGATGTTGTAATTATGTTTGGAGTGGCGAACTTTTTTTCGGAAGACGAGGTGTCACGAGTTTATAAACGATCTCTTAATTGGCTCAAGACTGGGGGCAGACTGATTATTAAGCACCAAATGGGGAGGCACGAAGACGTGCATGTATCGGGTTTTTCCGAGGAACTGCAGGCTGAGTATTACTCTGAGTATCGTACGCTCGAGCACGAGTGCGCCCTTTTGAGCTCCGCCGGATATCAGATTGAGAGAACCGGACCAATGTATCCATCGGAGTTCAATCGATGGCCAAACACCTATTTTATGTTTATTGTGGCACAGCCGAATAATTATTGAGTCAGAACGATAAACATTATGGCGAGTCCTGAAACCAAAAAGCCCAATTACATCCCAGCTTCGCGAGATGAGCTTTTTTCATCGCTGTGTAAGGTGCACCGAATCTTTGATTTAATCGGGGTTCAATCGGTAATAACAGGTGGAACGTTGCTCGGCGCTGTGCGCAACGGTGATTTGTTGCCGAACGATAGCGACTGGGATGTAGAAGTGATCGATTCGGATGTTGAAACTATATTGGGTCACAGAGATTTATTTGAAGCGGATGGTTTGATTTTAAAGTTCCCCATAACCTGTAGAATGCTTACTTTCCCTGATCGTAAGCCCTCAGCTAATGAGGTTGAGCGACGAATCATTGAGGTGTACGACACACAGGGGGTGTTCCATGGTGACATATTTATACATACACTATTTTCTGACGGGATTTTACGCAGGTTCAATTTAAGTGAGAATGCCTATTTCAACGCGAAAATGACATTTCCATATTGGTTTATTGAGAATAGACGAAAGATACAAATTAGGAATCGTTTGTTTTTTTGTCCGGCAGAGCCAGAGCTTATGGTTGCTCGAATATACGGCCCGCGCTGGAAGACTCCCTTTATCAAGCATGGGCCGAAGATTAAAGGGTACAATTACGCTGGTGCATATTTGAACGCCCCTATTGAACCGGGGTTATGCCACGCACTTTCTGTGGGATGGGTGCCTTATTATCCGGATCGCCCAACCTGGCCGAGAGCTATTGCTTTGATTGATAACAATACGACTCATAGTTGGATTCGTCGTCATGAGCATTTAGATTTAGAGAATCGGTATAACCTTTCGTTTCCTCCGGAGCAACTGAATGCTCGGCTCGTCGCTCAGCTACGCATTCAGGTCACTGAATTGAAGAGGCTGGTGGAGGAACATGCAGTTAGAGAAAAACGAACCTTTAGGTCGAAAGTAAAAGCGTCGATACAGAGTTGGTCAGCGCTATTTATTTCTAGGTGCAGACGTTTCTTGCCATAGTCGGTTGAAGCGCATCAATCCTCTTTCTCTCTCTAGGGGCGTTTACGTTGTTGAGGGATGCGGTGCCTATCTCGATTAGGCCGCTTCAACGGGTCATATCGTCGTTCAGGCGTTGGCAGGGGGTCATCACTCAGGCAGGGGACAGCTATGATTGTTAAAGGGCTGGGTTACTTTGATATAAGACGTGCGCGAGAGGCTTACGCTTCCGGACAGAATATTACCGCTTCGCTTCGAGAGCAGAAGGGGGTTCAATCCAATTCCCCCGAGATTCTCGAGATTGCTTACGACCTGCAGGCAGGTTCGTACATAGATTACGTCAAAAACAATTCGGAGAGATCAAGCGCATACTGCTCTCAATTGGCAGGAGTGCTTGGTAGTTATGTAACCCAATCAAGTAGCTTACTTGACGTTGGCACGGGTGAATTCACTACAATCAGCCAAGTGGTGACCCGCCTACCACAGATGCCAAAAGAGGTTTTTGCCTTCGACATCAGTTGGTCTAGGATCTACAAAGGTGTTCAACATGCCCGGCAACTTATAGGGCAAGAGTTTTCGCGATTTCATCCCTTTGTCGCGGAGATCGGCGAAATACCGCTGCCTGATAAGTCCGTTAGTATCACGACTTCAAACCACGCATTAGAACCAAACGGAGGTCGTCTAACCGAACTTCTCGCAGAACTTTTTCGGGTTACATCGGAAACAGTTATCTTGTTTGAGCCCTGCTATGAGATAAACAGCGCTGAGGGTAAGAGAAGGATGGATGCACTGGGGTACATTAAGAATATTGACGGAACCGTTGAGAATCTTGGCGGCCGTGTTCTTGAGAAGATAAAGATCGACAACCCCATAAACCCATTAAATCCCACCGTTGCATTTGTAATTCAGCCGAAGTCACCAAATTCGAATGATTCGAGTTCGTCTTTCGCCAGCAAGCACACCGCCTTTTCTGTTCCCGGCACAAGCATGCCACTGGAGAACATTGAAGGTTTCTTGTTTTCTATTGACGTAGGGCTAAGTTACCCGATACTCAAGGGGATCCCAGTGCTTCGTTCTAATCTGGCAATCTTATCGACGTCACTTACGGAAGTGTTAGGGGCTGCCCAGCGAGCTTAAATTAGATTAATCATGGCCGCATGAGACTGTAGGATTAGTTGGTCCTGTAAACATTTCCGTACATGTCATGAGACCAGTTTCTAACCGGTGTACGCCAGTCCCCGTAGAGCAACCCAAGATAATCTTCACAATCATCGGGAACGAGAACCTCTAAGCCCTGTAACGAACTGCACTTTCTGACACCATCAAAAATATCCGGACTAATTAAAGTAGTTTGCCCGACGAGCCAGTGTCGCTTCCCATTGTATTTATGTTTTAGAATGATGTCGCAACTGAGAGACTCGACCCCACTCTCCTTGTATCTCGAGGATATCCTAATAAGCCTCTTTATCCATATTCTCTCATTGGGAATGGCCAAAAATCCGAATCTAGCTGTAACTGTAAAAATCAAGTCACCACGCTCAACCCCGTTAAACTCATCATAAATCATGGCTGCGACTTCCTCGCTGCGCTCAGCGGGTGCAGCAATATCTATATCGTTGTCCCAATCGATTAAACGCCCACTTCGAGCCAATCCCAATAGAGTCCCATGGTCTATATAATATGAAATCGAGCGCGCTCCCATCGCCCTCGAGATCTTATCAACAAAGAACATTCCAAGTCCAATTGGGGCCTCCGACATGAGAGTAGCGCCCTTCAATATTGTCGCAGGCACCACTGAAATTCCGTCCTCTTTTAATCCAATATCCTGAATCAACTGATGCTTAATCTCTTGATGATACATGCTCGCAATAAAAATCAAGTCGCAATCAAAAGTTTTAAGAATACAAGGAGAGATAACAGGCACGCCCTCTATAAATGTCCCGACTTTCTTCAAATCATTATCAGCCCAAGCAACTAAAAAAAAATTGGGGTCTTGCCTGACCCACTCCATGCATTTCCGCCCACCATCCCCAGTGCCGAATATTACGATCCTCTTGGTCACAAAATTTCCTCATCAACTATGCATTTTTTGTTGCTACTTATAGATTTATTATCAAAATTATAATCATTAAATGAAAACTCACGGGCAGGGGTGCGCCAGTTGGCACCGTATAATAGAGTTAGATAATCTTGATAGTTCTGTGGAGCGTTATAGAAGAGGCCCATCAGGGAAACCCTACTCGCCGATGAAAAATAGCGACTTGGGGCACTCCAAGCGCCGAAACTGGTTAGATGAATTAAGTTATCCTGCTCTGTCCGACGGAGATGAATGCTCAACTCAAAGGACTGCAAACCAATTGACCCTAGAAATCTTAGTCCATAGCCAATCGTCCCCCAAGAGTTTTCTTTGTACCGAATCACTAGCCAATTTTGAGGTTTCTCTATCGATATAATTCGAAACCTAGACAGGCACCACTCTAGCTTCCCTAAGTTTTGGTCCACAACCGTTATATCAACGTCATCGTCCCATTCAATTATCTTTCCATCTCTTGCGGCTCCGAGAAGCGTGCCGAAGTCTAGATATGTTGTAATCCCATTTTGATGAAGGTAGTCAGTCAGCCTACTCAAGACTGATGATGCATAATCCCTGTTTGTGGGCAACAAGAAAGGAGTCGACTTGAGCGCACTCTTTGGGGGAATTATTATGTTTTCATCTGAAACAACGCCTTTTAATTGGATTGTGACATCTTCGATCCACTGGGTGGTGATTAAAATCTTACTGAATTTCAATGAATCTAGGCTTTCTGGGCCTGCCACTGTGCAGCCATATATTTTTTGACCCTTCCTCTCTGGGTTGGAGTCGATAACTCCAACTATGTTTAATTTCTCTCGGAATTTTTCTAGGAAATTGGCACAGCCCCTCCCTGCCCCCCAAAGCAAGAGGTACTCACCATCTAACGTTTCTAGGAAGGACGGCCTTAAATCCTGCACTTAATCACTCTCATTTTTGCGGTCTGACTGTATCCCAATAAGTCTGTTATTTCGACTTCATCAATAGCCTCCGGGCGTTTCATGAAATGATTGGTCAAAAGATAGCTGGCCAGGTTGCCCGTAATTTAGAAAGCAATAGGTTCTCCGTAATCTCATTCGCCCTTCTTTGGCATTTTATATCTATCGATAATAGTGCCTCTAGTATTTCAGGCGCGAGTTGATCGAACAGCTCTAGTCCAATTCTCGTCATGAATCCAGCCGCCTGGGGAAACTTCTCGTAGATAGATTGGGCTGCTGTATCGACTCTCTGAATAACTCCTTCCTTTGTCAGCATTAGCAAGAGTTCGTAGCTTTGCCTTTCTGACATCCTTCCCTCATGGAGGTCCTCTAGCATAAACGGCAGTGCGTCGGCATCCCTGCCAATATGCTTGAAGAAAATTCTGGCACTCAACGAGAGCCCGTCCTTAAGATTCTTCTCACTCGAATATAAATTACGTATAAGTCGCGGGACTTCCGAATAGTCATTATTTATAACGGAGTTGGCGATAGCATGACGGAGCAGTCCGACCGTTTTCAACTTCCCCTGGGAGTCTAGCGCTGTGAGTGACTCAGATATTTCTTGAAAGTTTTCACTCTTAATGTTTCGGGTCCACGCAAGGAATGATTCATCCTCTAAAGAGAATTCAACGGTTGCTGGGACAAGGTTTCTCAGCGATGTGCGTTTACAACGTGTGAACCAGGTAAAGTAGTCTTTATTCCCAAGTTGAGTCCAGCCGCCCCCCTTAACGATTAATGTTGGGACATTTGCAGCATTACTCATCGTAACTACCGCAGTTTGCACGGAGACCGTAAAATCTAGGCAGTTCATCAGGGCAAACACTTCGTCCAAGTCATTCTTGAGGTCCAAGTCTGGCCAACGGATTATCTCAATGCCAAGCTTCTCCTCCGCTGCACGGAGTTCACTCTCACAATCACTGTACTGAAGATTTACGAATTTGAATCCAGGCAGCTTTAGAACCTCACTCCACTCATCTAGGTTCGTGTAGCCTAAATTGCGAACTGGGTCGAGCCTTCCGCTACGCCAACAAATCCCCACCAACTTCTGTTTGCCCACATGGGCGAGCAGCCGTTTCCTAAACTTTTCCACCTTCTCAGGATCCGGTTTGATGTAGGCCCCTCCGCGCGCGAAGTCACTGATGTTCCTTCTAAAGTGCCTCATTAAAGAGCCTATGGGGCAATGAAGATCGAAGTCATGTGTTGGAGGCGCGTTCCCCATCTGCGGCCGAAAGCTCTCCGCGCGGACACGGAAGGCGGGGAAGCTTCTAGTAAAGGTTTCGACAAGCCTTGCGTCACACTCCACAATAATCTGGCCGCCCAACGCCTCAAGCTCGTGTAAGCAGGTTGCGAAAAGTAGCTCATCCCCCAGGCCCTGTTCCCGCCAGACCAAAAGCGTTTTCCCATTCAGCAACTCACCGTCCCAGCGAGGAACTGAGAACTTACGGTTCGGTGAACGAGCGCCTTTGGCTGGGACCAATGGGCTAAATCCTCCCTCGTAGTAGTCCCAACCTTTCTCCAGCATCCCTAGCTTTAGGTACTCAAATGATACATAAAACTTTACTGCGTCTTTTCTTTGTTGGGCCGAGGACGGAAGAAGTCGAACAACCTCCTCGTAACTCTCAATTGCGCCCTTCGGATTTCTGAGCCGCGCCTCGATTCCACCCAGATTAATCAGCGCATCAACCTGCTTGGAATCTAGCATCAAGGCCGTTTCGAACGCATGCTTGGCCTCGGCGAACATCGCCATGTCCGAGAAGGCGGAACCCAAATTGTTAAAAGCCAGGGCAGATGTTGGGTCAATTGCCACGGCCTTCAAGGCGTTGTCCAGGTTCCCTTTAAGGTCACCAGCAGCCTGAAGGATGCCGCCCAGGTTGATTCGGGCATGCAGGTTCTGTGGGTCGAGCTCAAGCGAGTACTCGAGCATTGAGCGTGCATCATCAATTCGGCCACAGCGGATTAAGGCGCCACCCAAGTTGTTCAGCGCGATAACGTGCTTGGGGTCCTGTTCAATAATCTTGGCGTAGATTCTGGCAGCCGCGCTGAAATCCTCGGTCTCCATACAGGCCTCACCGAAATCCAGCGCA
>Ga0169931_10009742_pt1 | contig 13816 bp, 11 predicted proteins | sample Kivu_15m_20L_FD_129675 | JGI IMG/M metagenome (GOLD analysis project Ga0169931, IMG submission 129675) | Freshwater microbial communities from Lake Kivu, Western Province, Rwanda to study Microbial Dark Matter (Phase II) - Kivu_15m_20L... | ecosystem: Environmental > Aquatic > Freshwater > Lake...
ATGCTAGACGACTATGGTAATTTAAATATAGAAAACATAAAAAAGATCAAATTGATTTTGGGGACCAAACAGTATCAAGATGGGCAGGCTGTACTTGTAGATAAAAATATCTTCAGGTTGAACTCAGACCCGAATGATGGATTAAATTTGTAGATATACATGCGCCGATTTCAATTATAATGAATCGTGATTAATTATGATTTAGTATAAGACGTCAAAAGAAATTAGGAAAAATTGAAAACAATACAAATATATTCTCAGTCGCACTTACTATCTATTATGATTTCTTCCAAAAGCAATGTATAATACTCTCCACTTCAATTAGTCTTACTTTTTGATTCTATCCCCAAACCCCTTACCAAAGACGGTAAGGAAGATGTACTTGAAGTAACCATGGGTATTCAACTCCTGAATCATCTTTGCATCAGTTTCTGCCAAGAGGAGATGAAGAGTAGACATATAAATTTTATTGATTTGTGCCCTTAAACTCTTCCATTGTCACATGACCTTTAGCACTGATACCTTTTCGTTGCAGTACGTTGACAACAGTCATCCAGAGTATTTTTACATCCAACCAAAAGGATTGTCGATCAACGTACTCAACATCCAAACTAAATTTCTCTTCCCATGAAATTGCATTACGACCATTCACTTGGGCCCATCCAGTAATTCCAGGTCGGACCTCATGTCTTCGTGCTTGGTCAGGAGAATAGCATTCTAAATATCGCATGAGTAAGGGGCGTGGACCAACCATGCTCATGTCTCCTTTAACAACGTTGATTAATTGAAGTACCTCATCCAAAGATGCTGAGCGGACCCATTTACCAACCTTTGTCAATCGAATCTCATCTGGTAACGGATTTCCATCATCATCAAAAGCATCACGCATCGTTTTGAATTTGATGATCCTAAAAGGTTGAGCATGATATCCCGGTCGTAACTGTAAAAAAAACACTGAGCCCTTGTTAGCAAACAATAAGAGAATTATTACCCCAACAACCACTGGGGAAATCAATACCAATAAAATTAATGCACTTAGAAAGTCAGCTAAACGCTTTCCAATGAACTTGTAAAATTTCAACTTGTCTTTTTTATGTGCGATTTTCTGGTTTTTAAGGTATTGAAAATTGCCTGATTTTCTACTTTTAAACAGTCCGAATTATTGGGAGGAGGTCATCACCATTAAAAGAAAGAATTAAGTCACCACTTGATGAAATCATTGACTGAGAACCATGACTAGACAACTCTAGTATAGATAAACTTCTGTGACATACTTGAAAATTTATATCATCATCTTTCCAAATTCCAAATGATTCAGGTCCTCAATGTTCGATTTTTTTACCCATTTCAAAGATTAAAGAACCATTTGTTCTTCTATTCGTGAAATATCAAACAAAACCACACATATTTTATTTTTTAAAACCCACAGCGCACCAAAATGGGGATTCGTTACTAAATGTTATATTATCGAAACCAGCATCAAATAACATATTCATTATTTGTTCCTTTGAAAATCTTTGTTCAAGTCTTGTTCCAAATCTATCTAAAGAGTCAGTTCTCATTACATAAATACTTGCATCTTTGTAGGCAGACAAAGGAAAGTTATCAACTTTTAAACCTATAATACTAAATAGTTTTGCAAATCTAGCTAAAGGAAAATAAATAAAATAAGCTAATACTTGTGAAAGATAATATCTAAATTTTAAAGGTAATTTAGAAATAAAAAATCTAAGATATTCACTAAAAATCCATAAATATCTGTACCATTTTGGTTTATTATCGAAATTATAATATATGTATAAAAGAAAAGGTGCCCCTCTCTTTAATTTATTGGAGCAAGATTTTAAAGCAGCAAAAGTATCAGGAATATGATGTAAAACACCCGAAGATTAGCCAAAATCAAAAAAATTATCTTCTATATAAAAATTTTCAATATCTGTTTTTATAAAGATACAATTATTGTTATTTTTTAAATTAAATTTTGCGACTTCGATTGCTTCACTTAGATCAATACAATATAAACTTTTAACGGATGGCGCTATATGTTTAGCCCACCTTCCACTACCACAACCAAAATCAACACCTATAGAATTTAGATTTAAAAATGATTTCGGAAAAATTGAAAAATATTTATTAAACAATATTGTAGATTCTTTCTTTGACAGATTCGATTGATCAAACCTAGTCCATTCATCACCAAAGCCAGTGACAGTTTTTTGATCTATATTCATTTGTAATTTTTTAATGCTTTAAATATTTCCAAGTTTTCTTTAAAGGTCATAGAGGCAAGATCAGGAAAACGCCACCAAGCCCACTCGCTCCAATTATCACAAATTTATTTTTTATTTTTTAACTTTCAATAATAAATCATTATACTCCTCTGCAAAAGAATTCCAAATATCTTTCCTAGAGTATCGTTTTTCTATAAAAGATCTTGAATTAAAAGACATCTCTTTTCTTGCCTCGATGTCGTTTGAAAGCTCAATCATAGCTTCTAAAAGAGCTTGTGAATTTTTTGGAGGCACAATTAAACCAGTTACTTTTTGTATAACTATCTCATTACACCCGTTTATATCGGTAACTATTTGTGGGAGACCCATAGCAGCAGCCTGCATTGGAACATTTGGAAAACCTTCTCGATATGAAGGAAAAACTAAAGCATCAGAAAGTTTAATAAATGGCCTTACGTCTTTTTGAAATCCATAAGTAAATATTTTTAAACTACTATCAATTAAATATCTTGTCTCGTGTGAAATTGGATCTTGATCATTTTCAAAAGGGCCAACTAACAACAAAAGATGATTTGATTCTATTTTTAAAAATGCCTGAACTAATTCATTTATACCCTTATCCCTAACTATTCGACCAATGAAAACCCAAACAAAAGCATCTTGTGGCAAACTGTAAACATCACGTAATTTTTCTTTAGATTCAAATACGGCGTCTATTGAAAAATAATCTATGTCTATCCCATTACTACTACCACTTCCGATTACTTTGTATTTTCTAGAAGCGAAAGGTAACTCATCAATAAGAAAATTATGTAACCCATATGAATTTGGATAAATTTTAGTAGCAAAAATATAAGTCAAACTTTCGAACAGTTTATAAAATTTTCGTAACCAACCTGAAGTCTCCATCCAAGGTATACCTGCTACTGTGTGAACTCGAACAGGTACACCTGCCAAAAAGCCAGCTGTCATTCCAATTAAACCAGCTTTGGGAGTGTGAGTATGCAAAATGTCTGGCTTAATTTTTCTAAGCCAAAGATAGGTTGCTATAAGTGCTATGAGATCTTTATATAAATGCACCCTACGAACAAGAGGTAGTTCGGTATAATATTTATCAGAAATATTATGAGAACAGGGGCCACTAGCCAAAAAATAATCATGACCTTTACTACGAAAAAATTCTGCTTGTCCATTAACTAATAATAAAAGAGACATCCGAACGGTCGTTAATCTTGCTATAATCATTCTCTAATATAGATATTAGTATACCATTTTTGAAAACAATAATATGTCCACACTTTAAATGTGTTATCAACTTTTGAGTCTAAATGATCCATTATTAACTTTAGCACAACTTCATAATTAAAAATATTTTGATTTAATATGAACGATTTATCAGAATACTTAAGCAATTCTAAACGTAATTCAGATCGCAACCAGTCACCAACTGGCACACCAAAACCCTTCTTAGATTTATTCAAAAAATTCTTAGGGAAATACTTCTTAAAAGCTTCCTTGAGTATATGCTTTTTATCCCAGCGATTAATTAAATATGAATCAGGTAGCCGGCTAGTAAAATCCCATAATTCTTTACTTAAAAATGGAGCTCTACATTCAAGTGATGCTAACATACTTGTCCGATCTACCTTGGTTAACATATCACCTTCAAGACTTATTTCTTTATCTATAGCTCTAAAATTTAAAATTGAATTACTAATTGGTTGAATTTTATCTTTGAAATATTGCAAACCATTTAAATAATTAAAATTTGAATTCAAAATAAATTGAGTTTCCCTTTCATTAAATCCAAGAGAAATTATATTATAATAAAAATCGTTTTCATAATTTACTGAATTCAACAACTTTTTAATCTTAAACCTGACACCCCTTGAATCTTGCTTAGTAGCTAACATCTTTTCTATTAATTTTAAGCTATTATTATGAATAATTTCTGGTATAATGGATGTGTATTTCTGATTTAATTTACCCATGTAGTATTTATTGTAACCACCGAAGACTTCATCTCCACCATCACCTGTCAATGCAACTTTCACAAAATCTTTTGTTTTTTTTGAGATCAAGTATGTGGCTAATGCTGATGAATCAGCAAAAGGCTCATCAAAATTTAATACAATTTGATCAATATTATCCGTTAAATCTTTCTCAGTAATTATGAATTCGTGATGATTACTATTAATTAACCTTGAAACTAAACGAGATTTCTCCGACTCATCAAAAGATTTATTTTTAAAACCTACAGAGAATGTATCAATCTTATTAGATTGATGCTGTGAAAGGCAAAAAGAAATTATTGATGAATCAACTCCTCCAGACAAAAAGGCGCCAATAGGAACATCTGAAACAGACCTGGAAAGAACACTCTCATTAACTAAATCATAGGTTTTCTTTACAGCCTCAATTTTAGATTCAATTTTATAAGATTTTAATGGCTGACATTTAATTTGATGAATTTCAAAATTATTATTAATACAATCATATTCAATAAAGTGGTTAGGTAATAATTTACTTATTCCATTATAAATAGTAAAGGGAGCGGGGATATAAGTCAATTGAAAATATAAAGAAAGACTTGATCTATTTATATCCGATCTTATGGGCAAAATGGTCAAAATGGATTTTAATTCAGACGCCCAAATAAACCCTTCACTTGATTTAGTAAAATACAATGGCTTTTCACCAAAGAAATCCCTTACAATAAATATTTTATTGGTTGATTTGTCAAAAATACTAAAAGCAAACATTCCATCTAATTTATAAAAAGCGTCTGGCCCCTCATGTTCATATAGCTTTAGTATAACTTCTGTATCAGAATAGGTATAAAACGAGCACCCTTGAAGAATTAGTTGTTCTTTTAAATAATTATAGTTGTATATTTCACCATTGAAAACAATTACTTTTGTTCCATCTTCTGAAAAAATAGGTTGACTTCCACTTTTTAAATCGATAACAGATAGTCGACGCATACCAAGAGCTAGCGAATAATACTCGCTTTCCGTCACAAATTCTCCATCAGCATCAGGGCCTCTATGGATTATGGCATCATTCATCCTTTGTAAACGAGAATAAATACCTGTGCGATTTCGAATTAAATTGATACCATTAATACCACACATAATAATCTAAGTTAGATATAATCTATATTCTTCCTCATCAATTACAACTAATCCGCCCCAGGAACTGTCAAAATCAAAACTAGTTGCCGTGAGCTCTTGTGCTTTAATTTTATGCACCATTATTTAAAAAATGGTCAAATTTATTTAACAACTAACATGACGATTGTATTTTATCATCCACCGTCAAATAATGCGATGCCTAACTTTTCGCAAATAGGGACTTCGGGTATTCATTTCAAATTTTCCCAATACCACGCAACCGACTCTTTGATCCCTTCCTCAATCCTATGGCTTGGCTTATATCCCAATAACTGCTTTGCCCTTTCTATACTCGCTAGAGAATGCGGGATATCGCCTTTTCTATTAGGACCGTAGACTATATCTACTTCCGATATTTTGGGATCGTATTGGCTTAACTGTTTTTTGAGCAGTTGGGCCAATTGAACTAATGTGGTGCTGTCGCCAACTGCTGTATTATATACCTGGTTCATCGCTTGTTCATTTTCGGTCGTCATAGCCAAGTGGTTCATCCGTATCACGTTGTCGACATAAGTAAAGTCACGCGAAAACGTCCCATCGCCATTGATTACAGGGCTCTCGTGCTTTATAAATTGCTTCACAAACAAAGGAATTACCGCAGCATAGACACCATTGGGGTCTTGGCGGCGACCAAAAACGTTGAAGTATCGTAATCCAATGGTATTCAAACCGTAGGTGCGGTGAAATACATCGGCATAAACCTCATTAACATACTTCGTCACCGCATAAGGAGACAACGGCTTACCAATCTTCTCCTCCACCTTAGGCAAAGCCTCCAAGTCGCCATAGGTAGAACTGCTCGCTGCATACACAAAACGCTTCACCCCTGCATCCTTGGAAGCAACCAACATATTCAAAAATCCACTTACATTCACTTCATTGGAAGTAATAGGATCATTTATCGACCGAGGCACAGAACCAAGCGCAGCTTGGTGAAGCACATAATCTTGGTTTGTGCATGCTTTGCGGCAAGTTTCTATACCACGAATATCTCCTTCGATGAGGGTAAAATTCGGATGTTCCAAAAAAGCTTCAATGTTATGTCGGTGTCCGGTCGTAAAATTATCCAAGCAAGTGATGGAAGCACCGAGGTGGAGAAAGTATTCGCATAGGTTGGAACCTATGAAGCCGGCACCACCGGTTATTAGTATCTTCCCTTGTTTAATATCAATGTTCATGTTATTCTTATTACAATCTCGCATCCACACTTCCCTTCTCTAACACGCCTTTTACGTCATAAACCACTCTGTCGCCAGAAGTCTTCCAATCCAAGCTTTTAAATTTCGTATGTGCAACGGCAATAATCACTGCTGAGTATTGTCTGAAGTCCGGCTGTTCATTCAAGACCTCAATACCATATTCATGCTTCACTTCCTTCTGATTGATCCACGGATCATATACATCCACCTCTATCTCGAAACTAAGTAATTCATTATAAATATCAATTACTCGTGTGTTGCGTATATCTGGGCAATCTTCTTTGAAGGTAAATCCGAGGACCAGGACTTTGCTCTCAATGACTTTAAGGTTTTTGCGCATCATAAGCTTGATGACCTCTGTGGCGACATGTTTTCCCATGGAGTCGTTGAGGCGACGTCCGGCAAGGATGATTTCTGGATGGTAACCTACTTCCTGAGCTTTTTGTGCCAAATAGAATGGGTCAACACCGATGCAGTGTCCACCAACTAAACCCGGTTTGAAGGGGAGAAAGTTCCACTTGGTACTTGCCGCTTCGAGTACCTCGAGCGTGTCGATACCCAGCAGGTTGAATATTTTGGAAAGTTCATTCACAAAGGCTATGTTGATATCACGCTGTGAGTTTTCGATCACCTTGGCAGCTTCGGCAACTTTGATGCTGGAGACAGGGTGTGTTCCGGCAACGATAACATCTTTATATAAATCATCGATAAACTTGGCTGATTCAGGAGTAGAACCGCTAGTTACTTTCAATATCTTAGTCACTGAATGCTCTTTATCACCCGGGTTGATGCGCTCGGGAGAGTAACCTACGAAGAAGTCTTCATTATACTTCAATCCACTCAACTCTTCCAAAATAGGTACCATTTCATCTTGGGTTACTCCCGGATATACGGTAGATTCATAGATCACTACGTCACCACTCTTCATCACTTTAGCCACCGTCTCCGAAGCCTTTATCATAGGGGTTAATACAGGCCGATTATATTTGTCAGTGGGCGTAGGTACAGTAATAATAAACACATTACAATCGGAAATATCGGTAATGACTGCGGTACAGAAAAGTCCATTGACTCCTTTTTCGTATAGCTTAATGCTATGTGGCACAAGCACGCTCTCGAGATGGTCGTTTTCTACTTCTAATGTTGAATCTATTCCCTTTTGGAGTTCGTCAATGCGGTTAATGTTAATGTCTAATCCAATAACTGGATATTTTCCCGCAAAGGCTATCGCGAGGGGTAGTCCTACGTACCCTAGGCCTATGATAGCGATTTTAGAATTTTGTAATTTCATACCTTATTAATTATTGCGTACCACTCCATTAATTTTAACTGATTTATGAAAGTATAGAGAGCTTAAATTGTTTATATATACACCCATTATCAATACTTTAATATTTATAATTAACAAAAAATCATTGGAGGTCTGGACAAATTGGTCGCTTGCAAGGTCCTGCTTCTGAGTCTAGAACTTAATGTATTTTTTTTAATTAATGTTAAAAATTGAAAATATTTTTTATTGTAGTTAGAAAATAGTTTTAGCGAAATTCCTGTGATGCGCTTCTTTGTAAAGCCGCTCTGTAACACTCCCCACATTTAATATATGAATAATTACCCGATTTTCTCATTTAGAATGGCCCGATTTAATAACTTTAAAAGGTTTTGCATGGAGACTAGTACAGGCTTGTAAAAATAAAATAGACCCCTTACTAGAAATGCGATTACAACTATCCCCCCCTTGAATAACCAAAAGTAAAAGAATTAATAAGACTAAAACTGCTAAACCATCAAACACTTGTTTCAGTATATTCTTATAAAAAAATCAAGCAGTTTTTTTGAAGATTTTTGACATGGTCTTGAAAATCCGGTCGAACTCTTCATCAGTAAGGTTTGATCCACTTGGCAAACACAATCCTTGTTCAAATAGTCTCTCGCAAATGCCAGAACCATAAAATTTAGAACCTTCATAAACCGGTTGCATGTGCATCGGTTTCCAAAGAGGGCGAGATTCAATATTCTCATCGTCCAATGCTAGTCGCACATCTTCTCGACTGATACCACCAGTTAACATGGGGTCAATTAGAATTGCTGTAAGCCAATAGTTACTGTAGTAGCTAGTATTTGGCTCGGTTTGGAAAGTAACACCAGCTATATCTTTGAAGAAATCCCTATAACGTTGATTGTTTGCCCGACGTTGGTTAACACGCTCAGCTAATACTTCCATCTGTCCACGACCAATACCAGCTAAGATGTTACTCATCCGGTAGTTGTAACCTATTTGTGAGTGCTGATAATGTGGTGCTTCGTCTCTTGCCTGAGTAGCTAAAAACCTGGCTTGATCAACATATTCTTTGTGTTTGGATACTAAGGCTCCTCCTCCACTGGTGGTGATGATTTTATTTCCATTGAAACTTAACACACCAAACTCTCCAAAACTACCACAGGGTTTATTATCTATATTAGAGCCTAGTGCTTCTGCAGCATCTTCAATTACAGGAACACCATATTCATTTGAAATTGAAAGTATTTCAACCATTTTGGCAGGCATGCCATATAAATGAACAGCAATTATAGCCTTGGGTAATTCCCCTTTCAGTTTTGCTTCTTCTAATGCTACTTTCAATAAGTCTGGATCCACATTCCATGTTTCGCTTTCCGAATCAATGAAAATTGGAATGGCTCCTTGATATGCAATTGGATTGGCTGAAGCAGAAAAAGTAATTGACTGACAAAGTACAGTATCTCCTGCTTTTACTCCTAAAAGAATTAATGCCAAATGAATTGCAGATGTCCCAGATGATAATGCAGCAACATTATCTATGGAAAGATACTTTCCTAAATCTCCTTCAAAACCTTCAACATTAGGCCCTAATGGCGCAATCCAATTAGACTTAAATGCGTCATTGATAAAAGCAAGCTCTTGCCCACCCATATGAGGAGATGATAGCCAAATTTTTGAAAATTTCATTGATTCATAGCTTTTATAAGATCTTAAAATTTAATACACTAATACCTGTAAGCTCCTCTTATTTTAGGGCCACCGTGGAATAGAGTTTTCAAATTTATGGTTTTCATCGTTCATCTCATTACCCGCTTCCCTAGCCGCGGGTATAAAAAACCCTCAGATATGTTTATAGTAGTTTAATAGTTCAGGATAGAACTTTTTTTGAGAAAACCTACTCAGTATGACCTTGCGGCAGTTTTTTCCGCTAAATAAATTTCTGTTATTACGTATTTCCAGCATAGCTTTTAATAAACTATCTATGCTACGTTTTTCTATAATAATACCTGTATGTGATGTTACAGATTCAAAAACACCATTTACATCAGTAACAATAACGGGTAATTCCATTGCCCCGGCCTGTAAAATTACATTAGGAAATCCCTCCCGATAACCTGGTAGGACAAGCGTATCCGAAATTGACATTATTTCCCTCACATCACTACGAAACCCTAAAGAAATAATATTTCTATTCGTGTGTATTTCCCTGAGAATATTTTCCGATATGTTAGAAGATTTTTCTAACGGCCCAACGATTATCAGCTTGCTAAATGAATCGCTGCTGTTCAATTTCTTAAACGCACTAACAAGCTCCTCTATCCCTTTGTCTTTTGACACTCTGCCAACAAAAAGAAATATGAAATCATCAGAAGAAAGCTCAAGCTCGTTCATAAGAACTTGCTTTGAGTTATCATCGATAAGGTTTGGATCCCAAAAATCTTCATCAATACCATTGATATTGCCGTTACCAATGATTAAAACTGGTCTTGATGTGATTTTTTGATCAAATAACATTCTTTTAACTCCAATACTTTCCGCTATTACATGAGTAGCACATAAACATGTAATTTTTTCCATAGTGATAAACAACCATCTTTTCAAGCCTGATTCTGTTTCATACCTTAATCCTGTTACAGTATAAATCCTTTTAGGCACATTGGTTATGCGGGCTGCCAACATCCCAAGTAAACTCGATTTAGGTGTATTGGAATGAACAATAAAAGGGCGTTCTTTCCGAAATAAACTAATAAGTCCTAAAAGAGATTTGATATCCTTTACCAAAGAAATCTCACGTTCCATTGGCAGGGGCACTACTTTTACCTGTTCACGCTTATGAACACTATTAAGTTCATCACCCGGAGAAGAGATTGCAGTAACATCGAAATACTTGTTGAGAAAAGCAAGTTGTCCATTCAGTAAAATATCTAATGAAAGTGGAATAGTGGTAAGACGAAATAATTTCCTCATAGTTGTTACTCTTTACAAAAATCAATTTCAAAATCTTCACACATTTTCAGCCTTCAGCTCTTATAATGAGAAACATTAGATATTTGATCCATGCTATATATAGCTATTGCTATATGAAGTCCTATCAACTGGAAAAAACCTGTTGAGAAAATAGCCGCGTAGTGAATCAGACTCATGAAACAAAAACCGATAATGAATATACCTAACCGCGCAGATTGATAAAGAAGGGTGCTGTTTTCAGACATGTACACAATAGCGTTCTTTCGCAAAAAAATCAGCCTCACTAACAAATATATTAGAAGTATCAACAAAAAAACAATCGGCATGATACCAGTTAAATACACAGACTGTATTGCTCCAAACTCCCATGAATCTGTGTAGCTACTCAAAGAGGAATCAGGCGATATACCGAACCAGAATTCCTTTGAGCTAAGAAGACTGAGATCTTTTACAGGCTGCGTCCATTTATACAAATAAATATCAAGATACTTGTCAGCTTGCAACGCTCCAAAAAAAATTGCAATAATCGCAGGTCCGGTAAAAAAAAGTATCGTAGTAATTGTAATTTTATACAAAGGTTTGTTAAGAAAGGAATTATTCGATGAAAATATAAAATGAAGAAGGAAGATTATAAACAAGATTGTTACCGTCATAGTATTCGATATCACAAATAACAAGACACAAAGTAAAAATCTCAGCAGATATTTTCTTGATCCCAATTTATCCGTGGGGTTATAGAATAGCAAGCACATGAATATCACAATGGACGCACTCTGCGGACCAAAAAAAATTGAATTAAGACTCGTAAGGTTATAACCAACAACCATGTCGAGTATCCTAGAAGTAAGTATTTGGTAACTTTTCCCAACTGAATTTTCCGAGAACAGCGCCACAAATATGTGTTCTATACGCAGCACATTAGCGAGCATTTCTACAACCAATGTAATGAATAACAGTCCATATATCCTATATTGGTGTTGCAAGAGAGTCTTTCCAGAAAGAGGCCTGCCGTTACTGCTAAAAAGGGCGTAAAAACAGACAGCGTAAAAAAACGATTGCATGTAACCAAATACCTGCAAATCCCCCTTGAAGAAAAAATGTAGACATAATATCAGGAACCATGTAACGACGAATAAGAAGAGAACCGCATTAAATCGCGATTTTCTTGTAACAAAAAAAATTGTTGTCGAGAAAACGATAAAGTGAAAAAAGGTGGCTATCTCAAAACCTAAGAGATGAACAATAATAGGAATGAATATCGCAAAAGTTGTAAACCCAAAAGGAAACTTATATATTTCAAAAGAAAAAGCTGACTTATTGGACATTTATTCTTTTTTAGTTTTTTCGCCAAACTTTTCGATTGATATAATCAGTGTAACTTATTATTAACCTTACAACTTTTTCAGAAACATTATCCGCAGAATAATCGACAACACGACGCAATGTTCTTTCCTCTCTCTTCCCCTGATGGTGCAAAATTTCGATACCCTCTAAAACTTTATCTGGGTCTAGTCCCACCAACATAACGGCACCTTCCTCCATGCCTTCAGGTCTTTCGTGCGCTTCTCGCAAATTTAGTGCCGGAAAGTTCAGTATTGATGATTCTTCTGTTATTGTTCCACTGTCCGATAAAACAGCATGCGCATTCATCTGCAACTGGATATAGTCTAAAAATCCAAATGGCTTATGAAATACAACCCTATTATCCGATTTGATCCCTACCGCTTCAATACTTTGACGTGTTCGGGGATGCGTAGTGACTATTACTGGTTGATCGTACTCTTTAGCAATTCTATCAAGTATTTTCAATAAACGTAGTAGATTCTGTTCTGTATCAACATTTTCTTCTCTATGAGAGCTAACAACAAAATATTTTTCAGCCCTCAATTGCAATTTTCCCAGAATATCAGATGCTTTTATCTTAACCAAGCTATTCTCTATCACTTCACGCATAGGACTACCTGTAACTATTATCTGATCAGGAGGAAGCCCTTCTCTGAGCAAGTATTCTCGTGCAATATGACTGTAAGTAAGATTGATATCGGCAATATGATCCACAATCCTCCGGTTAATCTCTTCAGGCACCCTGAAATCGAAACACCTGTTTCCCGCTTCCATATGAAATATTGGGATCTTTTTCCGTTTACCTGCTATCGCGGAGAGACAACTATTGGTATCACCCAGTATAAGTAAGGCATCAGGTTTTACTTCCGCCATTATTTTATCAGCTGCTGAAATAATATTCCCAATTGTTTCTGCTGCTGTTGCCCCCGCAGCGTTAAGGAAAAAATCAGGACGTCTGATTTCAAGATCCTGAAAGAATATCTCGTTTAGCTCAAAATCATAATTTTGACCAGTATGTACAAGTACATGATCACAATATTTATCAAGCTTATACATTACTCTTGATAATCTAATGATCTCCGGTCTCGTACCTACAATAGTCATTACCTTTGTTTTCTTACTCATGCCGCATCTTTTGACTGATAGTATCAGGTTTTTCAGGATTAAATATTTCATTCGCCCATAACATAACTAAAAGCTGGTCATCACCAATATTTGTAATATCATGTATCCAACCCGGTATAGTTTCTACTATTTCAGGAGATTCGCCTGACGTAATGATTTCAAAATATTCATTCGTGATCAGCTGGCGAAAACAGAATTTTGCCATCCCTTTTATTACAAGAAACTTTTCGGTCTTTGTATGATGATAGTGTCCCCCACGGGTAATACCTGGATGCGCTGTAAAGAAAGAAAACTGGCCACTTTCTTTTGTTTTCAATACCTCCACAAAAGAACCGCGTGAATCTTTATGCTGCTTCAATTTATAGGAAAAATCATCCGGTGAAAGGTAGCTAGTATAAGTTGCATACAAGGCTCTTGTCAGACCTTCACCAACATGTTCTGTAATTAGGGTACTACGGCTCTCATGAAAAGCCTGTAACTGTTTTGCTAGTTCACCTA
>Ga0169931_10009743_pt1 | contig 13815 bp, 14 predicted proteins | sample Kivu_15m_20L_FD_129675 | JGI IMG/M metagenome (GOLD analysis project Ga0169931, IMG submission 129675) | Freshwater microbial communities from Lake Kivu, Western Province, Rwanda to study Microbial Dark Matter (Phase II) - Kivu_15m_20L... | ecosystem: Environmental > Aquatic > Freshwater > Lake...
CGCCGCCAACACCCGGGCGCTGCTCGAGTCGCGCGGCATCACGCGCGCCGTCGTGCTCGGGCACTCCATGGGCGGCATGCTGTCCGCGCGCCTGGCGCTGATGCATCCCGGCACCGTGGAACAGCTCATCATGGTCAACCCGCTGGGCCTGGAAGACTGGCTGGCCGAGGGCGTGCCCCACACCACGGTCGACCAGCTGTTCCGGGGTGAGCTGCGCACCACCGCCGAGACCATCCGCAACTACCAGCTCAAGTACTACTACAACGGGCGCTGGAAGCCGGAATACGACCAGTGGGTGGAGATGGCCGCCGGCCTGTACGGCGGCAGCGGCCGCGAGCGCGTCGCCTGGAACCAGGCCCTCACCGCGGACATGCTCTTCACCCAGCCGGTCTTGTACGAATTCCCGCGTCTGCGCGTCCCGACCGTGCTGTTCATCGGCGGCATGGACCGCACGGCGCCCGGCGCCGCCCGCGCCCCGGCAGACATCGCGCAGCGGCTCGGCGACTACCCCGTGCTCGGGCGCCGCGCCGCCGCGGCCATCCCCGGCGCGAAGCTGGTGGAATTCCCCGACCTCGGCCACTCGCCCCAGGTGGAGGCGCCCGAGCGCTTCCACGACGCCCTTCTTGAGATCCTGCGCAATCCCGACTGAGGCGCAATCCCTGCGCACCACATCCCTGCCGACCGGTCTCGTCACCGGCAGACTCATCCGACCGCTCTCTCGCGAGGTTCACATGACCCCACCCGACATCCAGTTCCTCAACCCACCCGGCATCGCCCGCGTCGGCACCTTCTCGCAGGTCGCCGTCACGCAGGGCGGCCGCCAGGTGCACGTCAGCGGCCAGCTCGCATGGAACGTGAACCTCGAACTGGTCGCCCCCGGCGACCTGGAAGCCCAGACCGACAAGGTCTTCTCCAACCTCGGCATCGCCCTGGCCGCCGCCGGCGCCGGCTTCCGCGACGTGGTCAAGCTCACCACCTACGTCGTCGACCTCCAGCCCGCCGACCGCATCGTCATCGCCAACATCCGCAACCGCCACCTCCAGGGCCACCTGCCCGCCAGCACCCTGGTCGGCGTCGCCGCCCTGGTCGAAGCCGGCGCCCGCATCGAAGTCGAAGCCCTCGCCCAAATCCCCTGAACGGGGTCGGACCTCGCACACCCTTTGATTCGATTGAGGAAACAGCCAAAAAACGAGCGTTTTTCGGCGTTAGAGGGGCATTTTCGGGGCTGTTTTGGGGCTGCTCTGCCCCACTCGGGCGGATGCCCCCACCCTGGCCGGATTGCCCGCCTTCAGGCTGGCTGGATGCGGAACCTTCACTCCCCCCACCCTCCTGATCGCGCTCGTGCCGATGACGCCCACGCGATCGCCGTCATCCAGGCGGCAGGGCCAACAAATCGCCGTGTGTCGACGCGACGGACGGAAGGCACTGAGCTTGCGCCCGCGGGCCGGTCCGCAGGATTGGACCACGCACGATCCGTGTGCCGATCCGCGCACGATTGACCCTTCGAAGCATGGTCAATAGCGTCTGTTTCAGCGGAGAAGTGAATCTGTGGTGCCTGCTCTCCCCGCCCGTTGCCGCGCGGGCAAGAGGTTTTGGTCGAGGAAGTGTTGGATCACCCGATCATCCGGTGCCACGCGCGGTATTGGGATGTGGCGTTTGTCGCCGCGAGTCGCCGATCCACGGGGAAGACGATGCAACCGAATATGCTCGTGAGGAAGCCCGAAGGCCTCTCGCCTGCGAGACTCGCCGAGGTGGAAGATTTCATCGATTTCCTGAAGAGCCGGGACGCGCGTCGGGCCTTGACCCAGGCGGCGATGACCGCCTCCGAACCAACGCTGGAGGCGATCTGGGACGACCCGGAGGATGCCGCCTGTGACCGGTTGTAGTCGCTGAGGGGATGGGTATGGCCCTTGCCTTCGGGGCGGTCCCGCTCGTGCCATTCCCTTTCCGCGATCAGCAAGGCGGAAAGCGGCAAATGGCAGTCCACCGCCGTCTGCATCACCAGGTCGTTTCGCAACCGGGCGTGATCGTTCAAGCCCTTGTAACCGCAGCACAGTCCGTCGATGCGCTGTGCCTGCAGCGTGCGCAGCGAATGGCGGATCCGACCCGGATCGCGTGGGTCGCTGAGCTTCCCGGCCGAAAGCCTCGTCAGCCCGATGCGCCGATCGACTTGGCGCAGCAGCATCAGCCCCCCGTCGCTGGACAGATCACCGCCCGAGAAATCCGCCTCGATCACGCGGCGCCCGGGCTTGCCGCATTCGATCCCACGACCGGCACGCTTTGGCATGGCGAAGCCTCCTCCCAAACATCTCGCAAGTGCGTGGAAAGCCTCAGGCTTTGGAGGTCTTGCCTCCTGTCTCATGAGATTTGCCGGGCAGCTCTTGCGCGCACGAATGCGGCCACCGATGCGGCCGGACATGACAGAGACCCGCTCATGGGCCTATCCTGAGACGACGTTTCGGAGATCCAGCTCATGGGTGCCATCGACCGTGTGTACAGCAAACCTACCCCCGAGGCACTGGAGGCTCGTTTCCTGGAGTTGCTCGAGGACCAGCGTCTTCGGGAGATCGGCCGTTGGGAACTCAACGACCATGGAGAAATCGTCGTGAGTCCGGTTAGCGGCAGGCATTCCCTGACGCAGTTCCGCCTGGGGGCGGAACTCGAGCGCCAGCTCGGCGGCACGGCCTGGGGGGAACAGGGCATCCGGCGTCCGGACGGCGCGCCGATCGTTCCCGACGTCCTCTGGTCCGACGACAACCGGTTATTTGCCGAGCACCAGAATGCCGGGCTCCTTCCGCGGGCTCCCCGCCTGTGTGTCGAAGTACCTTCGCCGACCAACGACCCGGCTTCGCTGCGGGACAAGTGCAGGACCTACTTGTCGCTCGGCGCAGAGGAAGCCTGGATCGTGGATCCGGTCTCCGCGTCTGCGGAGATCTATGCGTCGGCTGGGCTGCAGTCGGTCAGCGCGCTGGGGTTCGACTTCGTGGCGTTCTGGGCGCGGATGCGGTGATGGTTGTGTGCGCAGGAGGTTGCCAGTCCTCATCGTCCTGGCGCCACGCCTTCTCGGGAACAGGAAGGGCACGCTTCGGATGCCCCTGAGCGGGGTCGGACCTCGCACCCCCTTTGTTTTCATGGAGGAAACAGCCTAAAAAAGAGCGTTTTTAGGCGTTAGAGGGGCATTTTCGGGGCTGTTTTGGGGCTGCTCTGCCCCAGCCGGGGCGGCAATTTCACAACGCCCATCGGCGTCGTCCCGACACCGCCCGGCCCGCGACCCACGAGACACCGCTCAGCGCCGCCGGGCGATGTAGAGCTGGTGCAGGCTGATGCGCCGCACCTCGACCTTGCTGGTCTCGATGTGGGTGCGCAGCAGCAGGACCGCCTGATCGGCCCGCCGGCGCACGATGGCCCGCAGGATCTGGGCGTGCTCCTGGTAGGTCGCGCCGATCCGGTCGGCCTGGGTGAAATCCAGCTGCCGGATGATGCGGATGCGCTCCGTCACCTCGCGGTGACAGCGGGCCACCTCGGGATTGCCCGCCGCCGCCACCAGCGCGGCATGAAACTCCTCGTCCATCCGCGACACCCGGGCACCGTCGTCCAGGCGCTCGGCAGGCGGCACCAGCCACGACACCTTCAGCGGCTCGAGCATGGGGCGCTCGTCCATCTCGCAGAGATGCCGCACAGCCGCCGTCTCCAGGATGATGCGCAGGTCGTAGAGGTGGTCGAACTCCGTGAAATCCAGCGGACGCACGCTCCAGCCGCTGCGGAAGTGGACCTCGAGGTAGCCCTCCTTCTCGAGCCGCTGCAGGGCCTCGCGCACCGGCGTGCGGCTGACCGACAGGCGTTCCGCCAGTTGTCCCTCGGTGAAGCGATCTCCCGGCAACAGCCGGAACTCGAAGATGTCCCCCTTGATCTGGCGATAGACCGTGTGCGCCAGATTGGTCCGCTTCGGCCCTGCCGGCGCCCCGACCTCGGCGGGCACTCCCATTACCGTGGATCCATGTAGCTCACGTGCGCTGCCACCACCCGCCAGCCCTCGGGCATGCGCACCCAGGTCTGGCTCTGGCGCCCGATGCGCGTCTCGGGCGGCCGCTGGAACTCGATGTTCGCGGTGGCCATGGTCTCGCCGAAGGTGGTGATCACGGTGCGCAGCACGGTGCGCTCGAGGTTGCCGGATGGACGGCCGGCCCGGTAGCCCGCGATCTCGGCATGTCCGTAAAGGTTTTCCGCGATGCCGTAGCGCAGCGTGAGCGGATCGTTCCAGAACAGCTCGTCGAGCGTGGCGACATCGTTGGTGACGAGTGCGTGCTCGTAACGCGCGAACACCCGCGTCACTTCCTCGAGCACGTGCGGCAGGTTGACTGCAATCATGCGATTCCTCCAGGCGCTACGAAACGGGCAACCCCGGCGCGCTCCAATGCGCGGGCTGCGCGCAGGCAGAGATCCTCCCGCCACGGCGCGGCGATGAGTTGCACGCCGATGGGCAGAGGTCCGAGGCCCGCCATCGGCGCCACGGCCACCGGCAGACCGATGCAGGAAATGGGCTGCGTCAGCAAGCCCAGGCTGGGCCGCAGCGGCAGGCGCTGCCCGTCCAGTTCGAGCCAATCCTCGCCGATGCGGGTCGCGGGCACCGGCGTCGCCGGCGCCACCAGGACATCCCAGTCCTCGAACACCGCCAGCGCCTGCCGCAGGAACCAGGCACGCAGCTTCTGCGCCTTCACCAGCCACGCGGCAGGCGTCATGGCCCCCGCCACGAGCCGATCGCGCGAATGCGGCTCGATCTCGTCGTAACGAGCGAGCAACTCCGGCAGGCGCAGCGCGCCGCCCTGCGAGGCGGTGACCACGAAGGCCGCCGCGCGCGCCCGCTCCACCTCGGGTAGCGTCACCTCGCCGGCAGCCCCGAGCGCCTGCGCCGCCAGCGCGGACGCGCGCCTGGCCTGTTCGCCCGCCCAGCGGTCGAAGTACCCCGAAAGACGGCCGACGCGCAGGCCGCTCACGCCGTCATCGAGCACCGGCATCACCGGCTCGGGCGCGCGTCGCGTGCACGCGGGGTCGGCGGCGTCCGGCCCCTGGAGCACGTCGTAGACCTGCGCGAGGTCGCGCGCCGAGGTGGTGAAGGGCCCCAGATGATCCAGGTCCGCCACGAAGGGATACGAGCCGGTGCGCGGCAACCGCCCGAAGGTGGGCTTGAGCCCGAACACCCCGCACAGCGATGCCGGCACGCGTATCGATCCGTTGGTATCGGAGCCCAGGCTGAGGGGCACCAGACCCGCCGCCACGGCCGCCGCCGATCCGCCCGAGGATCCGCCCGCGATGCGCTCCGGGTCCCAGGGGTTGCGCGTCGGCCCGTAATGGCTGTTCTCGGTGGTGAAGCCGTAGGCGTAGGCATCCATGTTGAGCGCGCCCACCAGCACCGCACCCGCGCCGCACAGCCGCGACACCAGCGTGGCGTCGCGCGCGGCCGGCGGGCGGCCCGCCAGCGTGCGCGACCCGGCAAGCGTGGTCAGCCCCGCCACATCGAACAGGTTCTTCACCGCGAAGGGCACGCCCGCAAGCGGCCCGAGAGCACGGCCGGCACGCCGGTCCGCGGCCACGGCGCGCGCGGCGGCGAGCGCCCGCTCCCCCAACACGGCAGTGAAGCAGTTCAGGGCCCCGTCCTGCGCGGTGATCGCGGCGAGCGCATCCCGGACCACCGCTTCGGCGCTTGTCCGGCCATCGCGGATGCCCCGCGTCAGAGAGAAGGCGTCTTCCATGTCAGTCCAGCCGGGTCAGGGGCAGCGGGTCCTCGGCCTCGGGCAGGTCGAAGGACGTGACCAGCGACGCGATGCGCGCGTTCATCGCGAACACGCCGGCCACGCGCTGCAGCGCCGCCTCGTCCAGTTCGAGTCCCAGGGCGCTGCAGCCGGCGCGCACGAACGGCTCGACGTCCTCCACGGCGACGTCCTGCCGGGCCAGGTTCTTCGTGTTCATTCGCTCAAACCTCCTCCGTCGCACCGAGCGCCCGCTCCAGCTGCGCGAAGCTGGCCGTCCAGCCGACGATCCCGCCCTGGGCGCGGATCATCTCCAGCGTCGCACGCTTGAACTGCTCGAAGTAGCTTTCCGTCGCATCCTCCACCAGCAGGCAATCGTACCCGCGGTCGTTGGCCTCGCGCATGGAGCTCTGCACACAGACCTCGGTGGTGACCCCGGCGAAGATCAGGTGCGTGATGCCCCGCGCCCGCAGGATGCCCTCCAGGCCGGTGGCGTGGAACGCCCCCTTGCCAGGTTTGTCGATCTCGACCTCTCCCGGCAGGGGCGCCACCGCCTCCACGATCGCGTTGCCCGGTTCTCCACGCACCAGGATGCGGCCCATCGGCCCCGGGTCGCCGATGCGCATGCGCGGGTTGCCGCGCTCGCGCTTGGCCGGCGGACAGTCCGACAGATCCGGCAGGTGCGACTCGCGGGTGTGCACGATGCTCATGCCGGCTCCGCGGCATGCGGCCAGCAGCCGCGCCACGGTCGGCACGATCGCGCCCAGGCGCGAGACATCGTTGCCCAGCATCTCGCCGAACCCGCCCGGTTCGAGGAAATCGCGCTGCATGTCGATCACCACCAGCGCCGTCGTGCGGGGGTCGAAACGGAATGGATGGGGTGCGGCATCTGCCACGGTGATGGTCATGTCGGAACCCTCCCGCTCATGGGTGCCTGTGGGGATCAGCCATGATGGCCGGCCATGCTGCGGCCGATCACGCCGACGTCGGCCGCGGCGCGCGCGGTCTCGTGCACCAGCCGGCCGTCGAACATCACGACAATGCGATCGGCCAGCTCCAGAAGCTCGTCCAGATCCTCGCTGACGAGCAGCACGGCGGCACCGGCATCACGCGCCGCCAGGATGCGCGCGTGGATGTCCGCAACCGCGGCGAAGTCGAGGCCGAACACCGGATTGGCCACCAGCAGCAGCGACACATCGGCCGACAGCTCGCGCGAGAGCACCGCGCGCTGCACGTTGCCGCCCGAGAGGGTGCGGATCGCGGCGTGCGGCCCGCGTGTCTTGACCCGGTATTCGGCGATGCGCGCCCGCGCCGCCCCGATCATGCGGCCACGCTGCAGCCACGGCCCGCTGGCGAGCGGCGCGCGGTCGAAGTCGCGCAGCGCCATGTTCTCCGCCACCGACATGCCGGGCACGCAGGCGTTGCGCAGCGGCTCCTCGGGCAGGCTGAACACGCGGTGGCGCGCCATCTCCCCCCGCCGTGGCCGGAAGGGCTCGCCGTGCACCCGGACCGTCCCGGACTCCGCCGCACGCTGTCCGGTGAGTGCCTCCATCAGCTCGCGCTGACCGTTGCCCGAGACGCCGGCCACGCCGACGATTTCGCCGGCGCGCACGTCGAGCGCCGCGACGTCGACGGCGAGCAGGCCGGTGTCGTCGTTGACACGCAGGTCGCGGATCGACAGCCGCACCTCGTCCTGCACCACCGTCTGTGCCGGGCGCTGTGGCGGCTCCGCCGCCTCGCGATCCCCCATCATCATGTGGGCCAGCTGCGCGGCATCGAGATCGGCGACGTCGCCCTCGCCCACCATGCGCCCGCGGCGCAGCACCGACACCCGGTCGGCGAAGGCCATGACCTCGCGGAACTTGTGCGTGATGAGCAACACGCTGATGTCACCCGCGCGCACCATGTCGCGCAGCAATCCGAGCACCTCGTCCGCCTCCTGGGGCGTGAGCACCGAGGTGGGCTCGTCCAGGATCATGAAGCGCCGGCGCAGATAGAGCAGCTTGAGGATCTCCACCTTCTGCTTCTCGCCGGCGGCCAGCGCGGCGATGGGCGCATCGAGGTCGAGCTGGAAGGGCACGGAGCGCATGAACTCCGCGAGCCGGCGCCGCTCGCGCCGCCAGTTCACCACCGCGGGCACGTCGTCCCGGGCCATCACGAGGTTCTCGGCCACGCTCATGCTGGGCACCAGCGTGAAGTGCTGGTAGACCATGCCGATGCCCAGGGCGTGCGCGGCGTGCGGCGTGTCGATCTGGCGCTCGCGTCGATCCACCTGGATGGTGCCGGCATCGGGCGGGTGATAGCCCACCAGGCACTTCACCAGCGTGCTCTTGCCCGCGCCGTTCTCGCCGAGCAGCGCGTGAAACGACCCGGCACGCATCCGGAGGGAGACGTCCTCCAGCGCGGTGAAGGCACCGAAGCGCTTGGTGATTCCGGCGAGATCGACCTCGGCAGCCCGGTGCGGCACGGGCAGCGGGCGGGCAGCGAGCACGTTACAGCGCCTCCAGCAGCTGCGACGACGAGGCGACCGCCCCGAACACCCCGCCCTGCATCTTGATCATCTTGTGCGCGGCAAGGTGGTTGCCCAGATCGGTGGCGCCGGTGCAGTCCTCGAGCAGCAGGCACTCGAAGCCGCGGTCGTTGGCCTCGCGCATGGTGGTGTGCACGCACACGTCGGTGGTGATGCCGGTGAGCACGAGGTTGCGGATGCCGCGCAGCCTGAGGATGAGCTCCAGATCAGTCGCGCAGAACGAGCCCTTGCCAGGCTTGTCGATCACCACCTCCCCGGGTGCGGGGGCCAGCTCGGGGATGATCTCCCAGCCCGGCTCGCCGCGCACGAGGATCCGGCCGCAGGGCCCCGGGTCGCCGATGCCGGCACCGATGCGGCGGGAGCGCCAGCGCTTGTTGTCGGGCAGGTCCGACAGATCGGGGCGGTGACCCTCGCGCGTGTGGATGATGTGGTAGCCGCGCGCCCGCATCGCCGCCATGGTGCGACGGATGGGCTCGATGGGCGCCCGCGTCAGCGACAGGTCGTAGCCCATCTTGTCGACGTAGCCACCGATGCCGCAGAAATCGGTCTGCATGTCGATCACCACCAGCGCGGTGCTGTCCGGTCGCAGGTCACCGTCGTAGGGCCAGGGGTAGGGATCGGCGGCGACGAATGCGCCGGCGGAAACAGTCTCAACCATGCTTGCGCTCCTTCTCCTCCTCCGCCGTGGGCGAATACCCGCGGGTGGGCGCGGCGAAGCCGCAGGAGGTGCCATCGACGTGCACCACGTCCGCCTCCCACGGCAACCGATAGGCGCCCTTCGCCAGATCGTGCATGTAGGTGTAGGGGCAGTCCTGCGCCCCGCCCTTCACCGCCACGTAGCCGCGATGGCCGAACTGGTAGATGTTGTTTTCCACGCCCCAGTGGCGGCGTGCCTCGCGCACCAGATCGGGCCGCACCTCGCAGGTGATGATCTCGTCCGGGCGTCCGCCGCCCTCGGCGATGATGCTGCCGTCGAAGTTGCAGAACATGCCCTCGCCCATCGAATCGAAAGTCCCGTCCGAACCGCACATGCACACGCTCGCCGTCACCATCAGGTTGCAGAAGGCGTTGGACTGGTTGGTGAACTTCCAGCTCTGGCGGATCGGGGCGGTATAGCCGGCGGTGCGGATCATGATTTCGGCACCCTTGTAGGCCGACTCGCGCGCCATCTCCGGGAACATCCCGTCGTGACAGATGATGAGCGCGATCTTCGCGCCCTTCGGTCCGGTGCACACCGGAATGCCGAGGTCTCCCGGCTCCCAGGGTTCGACCGGGACCCAGGGGTGAAGCTTGCGGTAGTAGAGCTGGATCTCTCCCTGGTCGTCGATGATGATGCCGACGTTGAAGGGATTGCCCGCCGGGTTGTACTCCATGATGGAGAAACAGCCCCACACCCGGTTGTCCACGCAGGCCTTGCGGAACGCCGCCACCTCCGGCCCGTCCATGCGGCACATGATCTCCGGGTTGGTGTCCATCGACAGCCCGTGCAGCGCGTACTCCGGAAACACCACCAGATCCAGCGACGACATGTTGCGTCTGGCCTTGGCCACCAGGTCGCATATGCGTTGCGTCTGGGCGGCGAGCTGCTCCGGCGTCGCCACCACTGGCAGTTGCAGCTGCACCAGCCCCATCACCACGCCCGAGGGCGACTTGTTGAGTCCACCGAGTCCGTTCACCGGCCTTCCTCCGATCTGTCGTTGCCACATTTCCGACGGCGCCGTGGCGTCGTCACCAAACACACCCGCACGTCGTCGTCAGCGCGTCACGCTCAACTCGCCGGGTGCACCCGCCAATGTCCGCCGCGTCGAGCAGGTGGCCACCATGATGGCCAGCGTCAGCGCGTAGGGCGCTGCGTTGAACAGGTAGTAGCCGCTGGTCACCCCCACCGACTGCAGGGCGGGGCCCAGTGCGGCAGCACCGCCGAACAGCAGCGCCGCCCAGACGCAGGCGAGCGGTCGCCAGCGCGCGAAGATCACCAGCGCCACCGCCATCAGGCCCTGGCCGCTCGACAGGCCCTCGTTCCAGCTGCCCGGGTAATACAGCGACAGGAAAGCGCCACCGACACCCGCGAAGAAACTCCCCGCGGCGGTGGCCGCGAGCCGCACCCGCGGCACGCTGTAGCCCATGGCGCGCGCGGCATCGGCACCGTCCCCCGCCATGCGCACCACCAATCCCCAGCGCGTGTTGCGCAGCGCCCAGTGCATGACCACGGCAAGCATCAGACCCAGCGGCAGCAGTACGTTGATCTGCAACGCCGACTGCACCGGCGGCAGGTCCGACCACGCGCCCAGCGGGATGGCGGGCAGCAGAGGCGCCTGGGGCTGTACATAGGGCTTGCCGAAGAAAAAAGCGAGGCCGGTGCCGAACAGCATCAGGCCGATGCCCACGGCGATGTCGTTCACCCGGGGCAGGTTGCACACCAGCGCGTGCAGCACCCCAAGCAACAGCCCCAGCAGGCCCGCCGCCAGCACGCCCAGCCAGGGACTGCCGGTGTGCAGGGACACGGCGTATCCGCCCATCGCGCCCATCACCAGCACGCCCTCGAGACCGAGGTTGATGCGGCCGCTCTTCTCGGTCAGACACTCCCCGAGGCTCACGAACAGAAAGGGCGTGCTCACCCGCAGCGCCCCCCCCAGCACCGCCAGCGCCACACCCCACCAGCCTAGACTGCCGTCCATGGGGCCTCCACGCTGGCGCGTGCCACGATCCGCCCGGTCACGCCCGCTCCCCCGCCTGGAAGATGCGCAGCCGCCCGTACCAGGCCTCCGATGCGAGGATGGTCATGAAGGCGATGCCCTGTAGCACCAGCACGGTGGCGTCGGGCAGTTCCATGCGCCGCTGCAGCATCCCGCCGCTCGCGTTGATGCCGCCGAGCAGGATGGCCACCGGCACGATGGCCAGCGGGTTGTGTCGTGCGATGAAGGCCACGAGGATGCCGGCATAGCCATAGCCGGCGATCAGCGAGGCGTTCGCGGTGCCATGCACGGCGGCGACCTCCGCCATGCCGGCAAGGCCGGCGGCGGCGCCACCGAGGAAGCAGGCGGCCAGCACCAGCCGGTTCACCGGCAGGCCGACGAGTCGTGCCGCCCGCACGTTCCCCCCCACCACGCGCAGCGCGAAGCCGTGGGTGGTGGCGCGCACCACGACGAAGGCCAGGATGCAGAAGACGATGCCGTAACCCAGCCCCCAGTGCACATCCAGCCCGGGCAGTGCGCCGACCATGTTGTGCTCGCCGATGGGCAGGGTGGACGGCTTGTTGAGGCTCGCCGGATCGCGCAGCGGGCCTTCGACGAAATGATTGAAGAGCGCGATCGCGATGTAGGTCAGCAGCAGGCTGCTGATGGTCTCGTTCACGCCGCGGAACTGGCGCAGCGCGCCGCATCCGGTGATCCACAGGCCGCCCGTGACCGAGCCGGCCAGCGCCATGCCCATCTGCACCACGAGTGGCGACAGGCCATCCAACAGCTGCCCGACGAAGGCCGCGGCCAGCGCCCCCAGGACCAGCGCGCCCTCGCCTCCGATCACGATGAGCCCGGCCTGGGCCGGCAGGGCCACACACAGGGCCGTGAGCACCAGGGGGGCGGCGCGCTGGAGCGTGTTCTGCCAGGCGAAGGCGGTACTGAAGCCGCCCTTGTAGATCAGGCGGAACACCTCGAACGGATCCTTGCCGATGGCGGCGATGAACACGCCGAACAACAAAAGCGCCAGCGCCAATGCCGCCAGCGGCAGCGCGATGGCCTCGGACGTCGCGCGCCAGCTCCCACCAGCGTCCGGGGGCGTTGGCGCTGCGGCAGCGGCGGCAGAAACCGTCACGGGAGTCGCGATTGTCATGATGCAGTGAGCCGCGGCAGGGGCGGTGACGCCCCGCCGCCACGCCGCGGGCTCAGACCTTGCCGATGACGCCTGCCACCAGGTAGTTCATCTGCTCCAGAACGATGTCGGTCTGCTTCTGGACCGTACCACCGGGGATCACAACCTTGCCGGTGTTGTCCTTCAGCGGTCCCTTGAAGATGGCGTAGTCACCCTTGATCATCTGCGCCTTCACACCATCGGCCTGCTTGCGCGCACCTTCCGACACCGCCTTGCCATAGGCCGAGGTCTTGACGAAGCCCTCCTTCAGACCGCCGCGCTGGAAGTTCAGCATCGGCTTAGCAGCCAGCGCAGCCTTCACGTGCTCGGTATACGGGGTCAGCCAGTTCCACTCCGCGCCGGTGAGATAGCCCTTGGGCGCCAGCGCAGACTGGTCGGCGTGGTAACCGCAGACGAAGATGCCACGGCGCTCGCAGGTCTCGACGATCACCTTCGGGCTGTCCACGTGCATGGTGATCACGTCCACGCCCTGGTCGATGAGACTGTTTGACGCCTCCGCCTCCTTGACCGGGAGCAGCCAGTCGCCGGTGAAGATCACCTGCGTGGTGATCTTGGGGTTGACGCTCTGGGCGCCGAGGGTGAAGGCGTTGATGTTGCGCAGCACCTGCGGAATCGGCTTGGCGGCGATGAAGCCGAGTTTCCCGGTCTTCGACGCGTGCCCGGCAGCGATGCCGTTAAGGTACTGGCACTCATCGATGTAGCCGAAGTAACTGCCCGTGTTGGCCGGGTGCTTGCCCTCGCTACACAGACCGCCGCAGTGGGCGAAGCGTACCTTCGGGTACTTCTCCGCCATCTTCAGCATGTGCGGGTCGAAGTAGCCGAACGAGGTCGGGAAAATCAGCGACGCCCCGTCCTCCTCGATCATCGAGGCCATCACCTTCTGCACATCGGTCGTCTCGGCCACCTTCTCCTGCTCCACCACGGTGACGCCGGGCAGCTTCTTGATGGCCGCAGCGGCCTGCGCCTGCGCCTGGCTGTAGCCGTAGTCATCCTTCGGACCGACGTAGATCACACCCACGGTGATCTTGTCGGCCGCCATGGCCTGGCGCATCCACGCAGGTCCGAGGGCCGCGGCAGTGCCGCCGAGGGCGAGGGTCCGGAGAACGGTGCGGCGCGAGAAATCGGGCTTGCGTGAATCCATGGTCGAGGCGCTCCTGTCAGGGGGACTGTGCTGCACACGGAGCGGCGATCCGTCAGACCGCCGCGACTTGTATACAAGTTCGTATGCAACCGGCGTGCCTGAAGCACTCGACATCCTCGCGACAGCCTGTTCTCCTATGAGCGAGCGGTAGCGGCTTGGCAGACTGTGGCGATAGGCCGCACCGTTACGGTGCCAATCCAGCCCGGACGGCGCCGCTCCGGCGCACAGCAGGATCGAGACAGGGTGTACCCGAGACGAGTGTGTCTTGACGGGAAATCGCCCGCCCGGGCCACACGGGCGACGCTGGCATCACGCGGGGCACCGCCCCGGTCGCGGCGACGATGACGAGCAGCCGGTGATCGCTTCGGGAAGACAAGCCGGGAACAGGTAGTACAGGTAGGGTCACGGTGTCCCAGTCCAGCCTCAGCTCCCGGGCCACATCCTGGATGGTCTCCTTGCGACATCGTCGCCCCACGTAGAAGGCGAATCGCTTGGTGTAGAACGGGTTGTCGGCCAGGAAATCGAGC
>Ga0169931_10009744_pt1 | contig 13815 bp, 12 predicted proteins | sample Kivu_15m_20L_FD_129675 | JGI IMG/M metagenome (GOLD analysis project Ga0169931, IMG submission 129675) | Freshwater microbial communities from Lake Kivu, Western Province, Rwanda to study Microbial Dark Matter (Phase II) - Kivu_15m_20L... | ecosystem: Environmental > Aquatic > Freshwater > Lake...
CAGACTTTAAAAGATAGTATGCATTTAGCCAAAGACAAATACTTAGATCAAAAGTATTTCGAAGCGAAAAAGTTAGCCTGAATCGGACAGGGTGTCAGAGATTGTCTTGGTGATTACAATTTAGCAATTGATTAATTCTTCTATGTAGTTTAATAATTTATTTGTTACGATTTCTTCCTTAAAATTCTTTTGAACATAATCAAATCCATTTTTACCCAATTTCTCGCTCAAATTTGGATTTTGGGAGATTAGGTTCAAAAATCCAGTGAAATCAAAGGTATCTAAAAAGGCAAATCCGCCGCTGCTTCTTAGGCAATGTCCAGAAGTCACCGCTGAGGAGGCATTTACTAAAACTGGACATCCATTCGCCCATGCTTCCATTACTGAAATAGAAAAACTTTCATAAGGAGATGGATTGATCAACACATCAGCTTTGTTAAGCCAATCTATTTTAATTTCCTCAGATACAAATCCTAAAAACCTTACTTGATCGGTATTGTAAATAGATGAATCACCTGAGCCTAAAATTACCAAATCCCATTTTTCTCCTTCAAACGATTGTTTAAAATTATTCCAATATTCAAAAAGCAAAGAATATCCCTTAGATGGATCCAATCTTCCAATTGATATAGCTACTTTTCTAGAAGATAAAATTTTAGTTTTTTTTGAATTAGGAATGGGTACATAGGTACCAATAATTGCAGACTTTCTAGGAATTTTTTTAAATCTGGACCAATATAGTTCTTCTTCTTCTGGGGCATTGAATGCATAGAAAAACTTTGAGGATAAGGCTTTACCAAAAATATTCAAATTCAGGACAGGTTCTGGATGTAAGCAGGGTACAACTAAAACTTTTGATTCAATTTGTTCCAAAATTTTTACAATCGGGAAATAGAGATATCCAATGGCGATTATCAAATCATATTCTCTCTGTTTTTTGATTAGATCTTCAACAAGTGTGGGGCAAAAAGGTCCTTGTTCATTTAGGAACTGACTTTCTAATTTTATATCATTATTTTGAATGTTGACTAATGACTTAGAAAGTATTCGATTCATTCTTTTCATATTCCGATCTTTTGATACTGGAAACCTGTGTATCAAAAATCCATTTTCTCTAATGCTTCCTTCTCGGAAGTGGTTCTTCCAAGTAATGTAAGATTCAGCTGTAGTGGTAAAAACACTTATATCATATTGTAATGACAAAATTTTTGCATAATCCCAAGCTAATTTTTCGGCTCCGCCTGAAATAAACTGTGCAAATCTTGCTGTAATAATTGCAATTTTTCTCATTCTAAATGTATTTCAAAATATTATTAGTATTTTGGTAAGTTTTGTAATTTTCCCATCTTTCTTTTTGACTTATTATCAATTCATTTTTAAAAGGTAAGTCAGTTAGTATCTCGTTAATCAAAAAAGCTAATCTTTTGAAATCCTTTTTCTTAAATAGGATCCCAGCACCTCCCATAGTTTCTTCCACTGCGCCTCCAGCAAAAGCAAATACTGGCAATTCATTTTGCATAGCTTCCAGAATTGGAACACAAAAACCCTCATGCTCACTCATGCTGATTAAAGCCTCAGATTCGCAATACATTTGAATCAGCTCAGCTTCATTTACTTGATTTTTAAATTCTATAGTATCCTCTAAATCATACAATCTTATCATAAATTCTAAGAGAGATTTATACTCAGTTAAACTCGGATTGCAAAATCCAATTAAGGTAAGTTTTTTTTTGGGAAGTCCTAAATCTTTCCATACTTTCATAAAACGAATCAAATCATCTTGTCTCTTATTTGGAGCTATTCTACCAACTGAAATGAAATTATTTCTTTTATTTGAATGAAATTCTTTTGAACTAGATAATTGCCTTAAATGAAGAGGAATTGTTTCTACTCCTTGCCAACCAAGATTTTTCAATTCCAATGTATTATATTTTGACACTGCGAAGCGCTTTTCGAACTGGTTAGACATTTTTTTGAGTTGAGATCTTCCTTCTCTTAATAAGTATGAAAATTTCAAATCATAAGGTTCAAAATACTGAGAGGGTGTTACATTGTGATAAACAAACCATTTTCTGCATTTTAGATTATTCAACTTGCCTTGCAAATTAGAATCTATGGAATAATGATAGATCAAAATGTCTTGCGAATTCAGGATAGGAAGACCGGCAGATGCTTCAGAAGTTGGATCATAGCCGATATTATCAGCGAATATTTTACCAGATATTCCATTGGATCTAAGTAAACTAGCTATTGATACCATTTCTGATGAAATGGCATCTCCGTATTGAAATCCAGCACTCATTTGATGAATTTTCATCGAATATAACTAGTAATTGCAGTTTTTGCCAGGGATTTGTATGTCAAGTTGTGTTGATTCACAACTTCGTACTGTTGGTTACGAATAGTTTCAATCATAGAAGTTGAATTCCAGAGTTCCAAAATTAAATAAGCCAAAGATCTAAAATCTTTTTTTTGAAATAGGATTCCCCCTTGTTGCATAGTTTCCGGAGTAGCTCCTTGAGAATAAGCTAGGACTGGTACACCTTGTCCAAAGGCTTCCAAAAGTGGCAAACCAAATCCTTCATGTTCACTCATTGAAATAAAAAAATCCAACTGATTTAAAGATTTGATTGCATCTGTCTCATGAATTGAAGTTAAGAAATGGATTTTGCTAGAAAGACCCATTTTTTCAACTATTTTACTCAAATTTAAATAGTAAGTTTCTAGGAATGCTGGAATTTTTCCGATGCAATACAGTTCTGATTCAGGGAAAATAGAATGAAGATGGAAAAAGAGTTCCAAAAGATCTTCCCATTTTTTTTGAGGTGAGAATCGACTTAAATATCCTAATTTTAGTTTGGTTTTGTTTCTTGTTTTTGCTGGATTGGTTAAAAAATACTTTTGTATTGGAACTTTAATAAGTTTTATATCATTCATTATGTAAAGGGATGAGAGATTGTAATTAGAATCACCAAAAATAGCATCAAAATAAATCTGATAGGATGCCAAAGAAAGCTCTGTTAAGATTTCAGATTTTTCAAATGATACATATAGATCATCTATACCTTTGAAAAAATGGGTCGGAGTATAATTATGGTATCTCAGTATCTTTGCGCCTGAGAATGATTTGAAATCTATTCCTCTGAAGGAGAATCCACCAAAATGCAAAAGATGAATATCGTCTTCTTTGGATGCATAATCAATTTCCAAAGGTTTATGTATATTCTCTTTACCAGGAAAAGGTTTTGTAAATTTTTCTGTTTTTACTTGATTTTCAATACCTAGAGAATCAAATATCTCACACCACCCCAAAACGTCGTTACCAACACCATCATTTTGATTCCATTCCGAAACGTACTGAATAGCTTTCATTCCTATTCAATTGAGAGATGGACAAAATAGATGTCTTCTCTTAGTGGCAGTATATTTTGAATTTCGAAATCGAGCGGACGAAAGTAATCTGGTAATTTTTCAATTCTAATACTTGTAATATTAAGTCCTTCAAATGGAAATTTGCTATTCACTTTTTTAAAGATGAATCTTACATCCAATCTTGTCTTTTTTATAGATTTTAAGTATCGAAAGAAAAAATCTATTTCATCAGCAGATAGATATTGTAATGGGATTTCTATTATGACTTCACTTAATTCTTCATCCCAATTTAGTGACCAGTCGATGAGCTGAGTATTTGGATATACACTATTTTTAAAATTTTCCAAAATCGTTGCACTAGTTACCCAAGCAGATTTGAGTTTGTCTTTCAAGAGTAATTTCTTAGTTAATCCACCATCATAACCTAACAACAATATTTGTTTGGATTGTATTGTATCATTAGGGAGCAAATCCCAATACAATCCTGTTATTGTTGGAAACCAGTACGAAGGTTGGATTTTAATCTCACTATTGTTTGTTTGGTCGAGCTTCTCTTTTTGGAGTAGGCGGATCTCACTTCTGATTCGGCCCAATTCATGAAGAACAGAAAAAAAAGCTTTGATTCGATTCTCTGACAACTTCTTGTCAATTAACGAATAAAGGTTCACAATCCAGATCAAAATCCACTTGATAGGACCCTTTATCATCCAAAGTCTTGGGTTGGTAAATTTTGGCGGTGAGATTCCCTTTTCAAAAGAGTATGCTATCGCCAGAGGATCAAATTGTCGCAGGGATCCTGGTGAGGCAGGAGAGAAGTCCACCTGTTCCAGTCCCGATTCTGGCCTTGGAAGCTTTTTCTCCACTTTTTGGAGGATTTCTTGCAAGGGCAGGGAAGGGTCTTTGATTTTAAGGAAATCGCTGTCCACTTGTTTCTTTCTTGAGAGCTTTTGCAAATGGGGCACTATGGCAACCAAATCTCAAGGAACCTTTGGAAAATCCTAAAAGTACAATAAAAGTTTTGGTTACTGGGGCGAATGGATTTGTGGGAACCTATCTCACCAAAGATCTGAGTAGCAAAAAGGCAGGAGAGGTTCTTTCTTTTCCTTTTGACCTCAGGGAAAAAGAGAAAATCCAAAGCTTTTTTCAAATTACCAAGCCCGATTTGGTTTACCATCTGGCGGCGCAACCCTTCATTCCCATTGCCATCGAAAATCCCTGGGAAACTCAAGAGATCAATGTCACCGGAACACTGACAATTCTTGAATCTCTTCACCGAAACCTAAAACCTTGCAAGATGCTGTACGTCTCCTCCGCAGATGTTTATGGAAGGCAAACTGAGGAGAACTTACCCTTAAAAGAAGAATTGAATCCCGAACCCCTAAATCCGTATTCGGGCAGCAAACTTGCTGCAGAGTCCTACTGTCGACAATATTCAAATTACAGTCGTTATTTAGATGTGGTCGTGGTGAGACCCTTCAACCATACTGGAGCTGGTCAAAGGAGGGAATTTGTTATTCCAAATTTTTGTCATCAGATCAAAGAGTCGCATTTCGAGGGCTCAAAAAAGATAAAAGTGGGGGATCTAACACCAACTCGTGATTTTCTTCACGTCAAAGATGTAATCCGAGGCTACCAGATTCTGATGGAAAAGGGTGAGCCGGGACAAGTATACAATATTTCTTCAGGTATAGAAACTTCAATTGAACAGATCATTAGGATACTTTTAGAAATTTCAGGCCACAATATGCAAATCGAAGTGGATTCAGAGCGAGTCAGACCCTCCGAAACACCCCGATTGTTTGGAAACTCTGAAAAGATTCAAAAATTAGGTTGGACTCAGGTAATGAATTTAAGATCAACCCTCGAAGATGTTTATCATTGGGTTGCCGCGACAAAATGAATGCAATTTTAAAATACATAGCCTATGAAAAGGGATTAAAACCTTTGCTTTTTCAACTCCAGCCAGAGACAGCTCATGAATTTGCAGCGTCCTCGCTCAAGATTGCCGAGGGCTTGCCACTTTTTAAACATGCAATAAAATCGATTTTGGATTATCACCATCCAATTCTAGAAACAGAAGTTAGTGGAATCAAATTTCCAAATCCTGTGGGTATGGCGGCTGGATTTGATAAAACTGCAGAATTGTATCCTATGTTATCTTACATGGGGTTTGGACATATCGAAATTGGGACAATAACAAAATTTGCCCAAGCTGGAAATGAGCCACCAAGACTATTTCGATTTCCCGAAAAGGAAGCCCTGATCAATCGAATGGGTTTTAATAATCCTGGAGCGGACCAGGCAATGCAAACTATTCAGGCCCAAAAAAAAATAGCTATTCGGGGAGTGAATGCCGGAAAATCCAAAATTACTCCATTGGAAGATTCTATTCAAGATTATTCCTATACTTTCAAAAAACTATTACCGTTTTGTGATTATGCTGTAATGAATGTTAGTTCACCAAATACCCCTGGTCTTCGTTCTTTGCAATCTGTAAAAGAATTAGAAAAGTTGGTTATTGGAGTTAAACAAGAAATTGGTGGAGTATTTCCTAAACCGTTTTTTTTGAAATTTGCCCCAGATTTGGCGTTTGAGGACTTGGATGCCAATTTAGAAGCACTTCCTGATTGGGGAATTCAGGGAGTCATTTTGACCAATACGACATTGGATAAATCAATTTTTCCCAATCCTCCTGAAGGAGGTTTATCGGGGTTTCCATTATTCGAAAAAAGTCTCAGCTATGTAAGGCATTCCTATAAAATTTTAAGAGGCAAAATACCTATAGTTGGAGTAGGAGGCATAACATCCCCTCAAAGAGCAGAGGCAATGATTCGCGCAGGTGCAAACTTAATTCAAATATACACAGGATACATTTTCAACGGTCCATTCTTTCCCAGTGAAATTTGTAAACATTTGCAAAAAGTATTATCAAAAGAAGGACTACTTTCTTTAAGTGACTTGGTTGGATCAGATCATTGAATCCAAAGAACCAATGCCAGCATTTCAAAATTTGTAGTGGCTGTCATTATTTAGATAAGAATTACCAAGAAGAATTAGATCTTAAAAAAAATCTAATCTACCAGATTTTTTCAAAATTCAAAGGGGTAAAAATAGCACCTATAATTCCCAGTCCCTTGAGTGAAAACTATAGAAACAAAATACAAGTTCCTTTTGGAACAAGAAAAATCAAAGGCAAAAATCATCTGGTTTTAGGTCTTTTTGATAAAGATTCAAAATTTGTTGTTGATCAAAGAGAATGTCAAATCCAGAGTCCTGATTTAACAAGTCTTCTATTAAGTGTTAAAGATTGGGCAAAGAAGGAAAAATTAAGTGTTTACAATCCAAGAAGACGAAATGGCCTCCTCAGATACTTAGTAGCAAGAAAGTCCAATTCAACTAATGAAGTATTATTGGCTTTAGTTACAACTGAAGAGCGATTTCCCTATCAAAAAGAATCTTCTAAAAGATTAAACCAATTAATCAATTCAAATTGGAAATCCATAGGATCCAAAGCTAAATTAGTTGGAATTCTTCAAAATTTTAATTCCCAAAATACTAATATGGCACTAGGAAAGGAAACAGATATTTGGTGGGGAAGAAATTACATCAAAGAAAGAATTTTAGAATATGACTTTAGGGTTGGTATAGATACATTTTTACAGACAAATCCATTTGCATTGATTCCACTTTATGAAAGAGCTTTAAAAGAATTGAATCCAAACGAAACTATTATAGATGCTTATTGTGGGATCGGTACAACATCATTATTCTTTTCGAAAAAATCTAAAAATATAATTGGAATTGAAGAGAATCCCGCCGCAATAAAAGCTGGAATTGAAGCAATCAGAACTAATAAAATCAAAAATATCAAATTAAGAAAAGGAAGTGTTTCTGATATTTTACCACAAATCATCAATTCAAATATAGATACTATGGTTCTCGACCCTCCTAGGATTGGGATAGGATTCGAAGTAATTCAATCTATTTTATTTTCTAATCTGAAAAAATTAGTTTATATTTCTTGCGATCCTTATACTCTCTTTGAGGATGTAAGAGCTCTCAACAATAAATATAATTTAGAAATGATTATTCCCGTGGATATGTTTCCTCGAACTAGACACATCGAATTGATAGCTATAATGAATCAAAAGGATTGATTCCTTCTTTTTTAAGAAATGCTATAAATTTATCTTCATCAAATAAACTTAATCTTAGTTCTTCAGCCTTAGATAGTTTGGAACCTGCTCCTGGTCCATAAAGCAAGTGTGTAGTTTTAGAGGAAACGCTACTTACCTTCCTCCCTCCGTGACGGACAATTATATCTAATGCTTTTTCTCTTGGTTGAAAAGATTCAAAGCTACCTGTGACACACCAGGTTTGATTGGCAAATGGCTGATGCTTACTCTTCTCGCCTAACGTAGATGTTGTCTGGAGTCCCATAGATTCCAATTCTTTGATTAGCATATGTAATTCAGGTTGATTGATTTGCTCGATTAATGCTTTTGTAGTCCTAGGTCCAATCCCATGAATTTGAGAAAGTTCTTCTACAGCATCTTTTTTTTTGCATAGATTTCGAAGGGCATCCCAAGAATCATAACCGTTCTCAATCAAAATTTCGGTTACTTTATGACCAATTTCATTCAATCCAAGCGAAGGTAGCAACAAGCGAAAGTCTCTTTTTTTCGCAGACTCAAGTCCATCTCTTATAATTTTAAACGACTTTTCTCCAAATCCATCTAATGAAATGATCTCTTTTTCTTTAGATGGAAGACGGAAAAGATCCGCTACATTATTAAGCCAACCTTTTTCAAAAAATAAGGACAATTGCTTTTCACCTAAACCTTCGATACTCATCTGTTTTTTGTGACAAAAGAAAATCAGTAGGTTCAAAACTCTCTCAGGACAAGATTTATTGACACAAAACAAATCAACAGAGTCGTCTAACTTTTGTAAATTAGAATTACAAGAAGGACAGCTCTTGGGAATCAAATAAACTTGTAGCGGAGGTTCCAATACTTTTTCGACTGCCGGAATAATTTCTCCTCTTTTTGAGACTAAAACTTTAGCTCCAATTCCAGCTCCAAGTTCATTGATATAATCTTGATTATGCAAGGTGGCATAGCTTACTGTCGTTCCTGCCAATTGTATAGGACTAATTCTAGCCCTCGGGGTCACTTTTCCTGTTCTACCTGTCGCCACCGTGATTTCTTCAATTGTAGATTCTTTCTGAGTTGCATCAAATTTAAATGCTCTAGCCCATCTTGGACTATGGCTTGTTTCTCCAAGAGAATCGCGCAAGTCTAGTGAATTGAGTTTGATCACCAAGCCGTCTGTAGGAAATGGCAACTTATCTTTTTCTTTTGAAAATTTTATTATTTCTTTAGTGATTTCAGATCCTTTACAAAAAGTTGTTCCTGGAGCTGTTGGTAGACCATATTTTTTTAATCTTTTTAAGACTTCCTCATGCGTTTTGATTCCTTTCCTTCCTTGCGGGAAAAATCCATCATAAGTAAAGATTTGCAATGGTCGTTTGGCTACTTCCCAAGGTGATTTGTGCTTTAATGAACCAGCTGCAAGGTTTCTCGGATTGGCAAATTTCCCTCCCATTGTTTCATTAAATTCTTCAAAATCAGCGAAACTCATAAATACTTCACAACGAACTATAATTGAAATTTCTTCATTCAATTGGTGAGGTAATCCTGAAATCATTTTACCATTAGTAGTTATATCTTCTCCAATTCCCCCAGTTCCTCTTGTAGCACAAGTTTTGATCAAACCATTCGAATAGTATAACAGTAGTGATGCACCATCTATTTTCCATTCGATGCTATACAATTCATCTTTACCAGTTTTCAATACCCAGTCTTCTAATTCCGTAGCATTGTAAGTGTTATCCAAGGAAAGTACAGGGATGCTATGTTTAAATTTAGAAAAGGTATTTGTAAAATCAGATCCAATATTTTGTGATGGAGAATTTATGGTAATTTCATTTGGATATGCGGTTTCCAAATCTTTAAGTTCTCTAAACAATAGATCATATTCTTTATCGCTGATTTGTGGACTATTTTGTTTGTAGTATAAATTATTATGTTTAAGCAATTCTTCTCTTAAGTATAGTATTCTTTTTTTGATGGCATCGGGAGCTGCCTTTGTCATCAGAAGAAACCTGCATTTAAGAATTCTTCAGGATCTGTTTTCTGACTGTCGTTTCTCCAAATTTCATAATGAAGGTGAGGACCTGTCACGTTGCCAGTTGATCCTACTTCGGCGATAACTTCACCTGCAAAGACTTCTTGACCTGGCTTTACGAGTATTCGGTCACAATGACCATAGAGACTAGAATAACCATATTTATGTTCCAAAATCAAATGGTAACCATATCCAACCCTAGAATACACTACCTTGGAAACTACTCCATGAGCAGAGGCTCTTATCGGAGTACCAGGAGCATTGGCCAAGTCGAGTCCTTCATGGTTTTCTAGATATCCCGTTGTGGGTGATCTTCGAGTTCCAAAGTTAGATGTCAGATTGAAATAGGCCAATGGCTTACGGACTGGAATGGTTTTGAAAAAATCATCCAATCGCTCCACAGTTGAAAAATTCGCTTCCAATAGTCTTTTGTGTTCTTCCATTCGAATTTTTGTGGCTCTACTCGCCAGAACTCCTTCGAGGTAACCCGACTGGGCGAGCAATTCTGAGTCCTGCTGTGCCTCTTCTTGGAGTTGATTGGTAGCAAGTCTATCGATCTCCCCTATGGAGGGAATTTTGAGAAGTTCTTGGTCAGATCCCTCCAACAGCGAATAGATTTCTAAAAGGTTTTCTTGGATTTGAGAGAAATGATCCTGAATGTCCTTGGCTTCCTCCCACTTGCTCTGGTAGTAGTCATAGAATATCCCATGAATGGCCGAAATTCTAGTGAGTTTGCCTTTTGTTTTTTCGGACCTCAAGTAACTGCTCAGAGCCGAGCCTAGCAAAGCAAAAACCAAGGCAAGCTTAAACCCAAGAGAAAGCAAAGAAATTTCGAAATGAATGGAATGGTTTGACCCGTGAGGAACAACCAAGATCGTGAGATGCGTTCGGCCTCGAAATTCAGGAAACCAAGAAAAGAATTTGGGAATCATAGACAAAGATAGGGCTTCCTTAAAAATAGTCTTGGGATGTTCCTAGTCAAGAGGAAATCTTTGCTCTGGGTTCTTAGTGGTTCAGTTGCTTTAGCCATCTCTTTCGCTATTGGTGTCGAATTACAATTCCAAAGCCAGGAAATATCCGATTCAATTCATCTCCAACTTTCATCGCTTCCCAAGTCTACAGTTGTTATTGTTCCCGGAGCCGCTGTGCATGGGAACATTCCATCTAATATACTTTATGATCGGCTAGAATGTGGGATAAAAATTTACAAAAGTCAGGTTGCTAACAAAATTCTTCTCTCTGGAGATAATGGCAAAGCTTACTATAACGAATTGAAGCCGATGTTGGAGTTTATGCTCAAAAATGGTGTATCAGAAGCTGATATTTTTGTGGACCATGCAGGATTTAGAACTTTGGATACTTTGATTCGAGCCAAGTTAGTTTTTTTAGTTAAGGATGGAATCTTTGTAAGTCAATCTGTTTTTCTTCCGCGAGCTCTTTATACATCAAAACATTTGGGTTTACAAATCCAAGGGTTCGCTTGCGATCCTAGGACTTATCAAAAATCAGATTTTTATTCTTTCAGAGAAATTTTGGCTAGGCACCTTGCTTGGTGGGATTTGCACATTTGGGAAACTCCGCCTAAGTTTCTAGGCAACCCGCATCCGATTGAAGGCTCTGGAATCTCTACCTGGAAAGGTTCGATTGTTCCTTAAGGATAAAGGTTAATTTGTTATAGTTATCTATGACTTTTTTTGTCATCTCTTCCCCATTTTTATTTCGATCTGGATGAAATTCCTTAATCAATTTTTTGAATGACTTTTTTAATTCCTCTAAAGTTGCATTTTCATCCAAATCAAAAAACAAATAAAGTGATTCTACCTCCAAATTTACCTTTTTTTTGATTCGTTTTTTCTTTGATTGTCTAGTCCTCCCGTAAAGCTCATAAAAAATTCTTTCTCGAAATTCCCTAGTTATATCACGAAAATTTAAAATTTTAGTTGGCAAGAGTGCATTTATATAATCTATTAAAAAGGCTTCAGCTCCAAAATCAGGGTTGATATCTTTCAAAAGTAAAAAGTTATCGATTGATCGTCTAACAAAAAAATCAAGCTCAAATTTGTCAAAAAGGTATGAATCAATGGCATCATCAAAGTCAATTGTTGCTGCGGTCAATAGTAAGATCAATTCTTTGTCGATCTTATGGGAGGCAATTGTATTTTGAATTAGCTGTTTGAAGGATTCCCTCAGTTCGTATAAAGACCTCTCACCAAAGAAAATACCAGCTTCAGTAAATTTTTCAGAAACCTGATCAATATCTAAAATGATGGAAAGAAAATCGATCAAATAATCTCCATCTACCTCTTGAAATGAGCCATTCAAAGTCATATGAGGATGAGAGTTACGAAATGAATAGATTCTTCGATGGATATCTTCTTTTGATAGGCTCAAAAGTTCCCCAAGTCTTTGGTAAGACAAAGTCCAACGCATGTCTTGACTAGACTGCTGTAACTCAAACAGAACATCCCTCAAAACTTTCTGAGAATCTGGATTGGCTTTACCTTTGACCATCCTAATTCAGTATAGACAGAAAGAGGAATTGGGCTTGTCCAATCTATTTCTAGTTTTCCTGAGTTTTATTCTTGGACTCTTTTGTCGTCGATGGTCTCGATTCCAGGGCTTTTCCGTATCGAGCTTACACTTTTATATTTTGAATATTTCTTTGCCCTGCTTAGTATTTGTTAGTTCAAAATCAATTCAATGGGGCTGGGATTTATATCCATTAATTCTTATGTCTTGGATAAGCTTGAGTCTAGCTTTTGCATTTTTTCTATTATTATTTCGCTTAAATTTTCTAAGTAAAAATCAGTATCTATGTCTCTGTTTGACGGCAGGTTTAGGAAATACATCATTTGTTGGCTTTCCCTTGCTCTTAGCCTTTCTAGGGCCTGAATCCTTGCCTTATGGTGTGTTAGTAGATCAGCCTGGAACCTTTTTGGCTTTGAGCACTTTGGGTTCTTTGATTGCCATTAAAAATAGCAATCAAAATAAATCTCTTACGCAAATCCTAAAACAAGTTTTAACTTTTCCGCCATTGATTGCTCTTGTCCTATCTATAGGATTGAAAAGCATTCAAGTTCCAGAAATGATTTGGAGTGGTTTGTCTAGAATAGGAGATACTCTCACTCCTTTGGCTCTATTTTCAGTTGGATATTCATTTGAATGGCGAAGTTTAAACAAAGAAAAAATTCCCTTAACATTAGGTCTTGGATTTAAACTTATACTCTTTCCTTTTTTGGTGTGGATGTGGATCAAACTCAATGGAAGAGTCTGGAATATGTCGAACAAAGTTTTACTCCTAGAAAGTGCTATGGCTCCTATGGTTAGTTCATCCATACTCGCAATTACTCATGGGTTCGAAGAAAAATTAGCAAATCTTATGTTAGGATTAGGAATTCCAATTTCCATTTTAACAGTATACTTTTGGAAGGAATTGTTTTTCATTTGAAATTTTTAATACTACTGATTTTGGCAATGGTTTCTTGGGGACTTGCCTGGCCGTTTGGTAAAATTTTAGCCGGTACAATGCCCCTTCATGTATTGCTATTTTGGAGATTTTTTATCACCACCATATTTACGTTTCCTTACCTTTTATTTTTCAAAATTCCTATCAGATTACCATCCAAAAAAGATGTGAAACTAGTTTTTCTAGGTGGCTTGATTTATTCTATCTATAACGCATTTTTTTTTGAAGCATTGCTTAGGGGTTTGCCTGGTGCGGGAGGTGTATTGGTCACGACCCTTAACCCTGTGATGACTTATTTCTTAGTATCAATGATTTTAAGGCAGAAAATTCTAGCTTTCCAATGGTTTGGTCTTGCCTTAGGTATATTAGGAGGAGCATTTATTTTAAAAGTTTGGCAATTGGAAATTGAAAATTTATTTATTTCGGGTAATATTTTCTTTTTGCTATGCTCCATTTCTTGGGCAATTTTATCTCTTGTAAGTCAGAAAGCAGGAGAATCTATATCTCCCATTGCTTTTAGTTTTTATGTAGCTCTCTTTTCAACATTTATCGAACTTCCCTTTGCCATTTCAGACTCAAAATTTTTATCTATCATAGATCAAGGAAATCGATTTTGGATTAGTATGTTTTATGTTACTGCGATCTCTACAGCTTTTGGAACAACTATTTATTATTTTGCTGCTACGAAGCTCGGTTCGAATCAAGCGAGTTCCTTCATTTTCCTAGTTCCAACTTCAGCTTATGTAAGTAGCTATTTTTTATTTGGAGAAGATTTCCAATGGAATATC
>Ga0169931_10009745_pt1 | contig 13814 bp, 9 predicted proteins | sample Kivu_15m_20L_FD_129675 | JGI IMG/M metagenome (GOLD analysis project Ga0169931, IMG submission 129675) | Freshwater microbial communities from Lake Kivu, Western Province, Rwanda to study Microbial Dark Matter (Phase II) - Kivu_15m_20L... | ecosystem: Environmental > Aquatic > Freshwater > Lake ...
TCGATGGTCGTCTTGTACACGCCGGCGTAGCTGCGGTCCGGAATCACGGCCTTCGCGTCCTGCTCCTTGCCCTCGGCGTTCCACATTCGGCCCGAGGTGCGGATCATGGCCGGCATGGACGCGTCGATGATCACGTCGCTCGGCACATGCAGGTTGGTGATGCCCTTGTCGGAGTTCACCATCGCCAGGGCCGGACCCTCCTCCATGGCCTTCGCCAAGGCGGCTTCGATCTCGGCTTTTTTGGGATGGGAGGCGATCTTGGCGTAGAGGTCGCCGAGGCCGTTGTCCGGATTCACACCCAGCTCGGCGAATTCCGAGGCGTAACGGGTGAAGACATCCTGGAAATAGACCTCCACCGCCGCGCCGAAGAGGATCGGGTCGGAGACCTTCATCATGGTCGCCTTCAGGTGCACCGAAAAGAGCACGCCTTGGGCTTTGGCATCGGCGATCTCCTTGGCGAGGAAGGCTTTCAGGGCGGAAAGGCTCATCACGGTGGAATCGGCCACTTCACCGGCCTGCAGGTTGACGGAAGGCTTCAGCACGGTCACGGTGCCGTCTGCCGCGGCATGCTCGATGCGGACCTGGGTGGCCATGGCGACCGTCACCGACTGCTCGCTACCATAGAAATCACCCCCATCCATATGGGCCACATGCGATTTCGAGTCGGGCGACCATCTGCCCATGCGGTGCGGATGCGCCTTGGCGTAGTTCTTCACGGCGCGGGGCGCGCGGCGGTCGGAGTTGCCCTCGCGCAGCACCGGGTTCACGGCCGAACCCAGCACTTTGGCATAGCGGGATTGGATGTCGCGCTCGGCTTCGGTGGACGGCTGCTCCGGATAGGCGGGAACCGCATAACCCTGGTTGTTCAATTCGGCGATGGCGGCCTTGAGCTGCGGGATGGATGCCGAGATGTTCGGCAGCTTGATGATGTTGGCCTCCTTCGTGAGCGCGAGCTCGCCGAGCTCGGCGAGATGGTCACCCAAGCGCTGCTCCGGCTTCAGGAATTCAGGGAAATGGGCAAGGATGCGGCCCGCCAGGGAGATGTCGCGCGTTTCGACGGTGATGCCGGCCGGTTTGGCGAAGGCCTGCACGATGGGCAGGAAGGAGTAGGTCGCCAGCAGGGGCGCCTCGTCGGTGAAGGTATAGATGATGGATTTCATGGGGGGAAGATACGAACCCGCCATGCGCCCGGCGTCCGGCGTTTCGCGTTCAATGTGGGCCCAGAGGGACTTGAACCCCCGACCAAGCGATTATGAGTCGCCTGCTCTGACCGACTGAGCTATGGGCCCGACCAAGCCTCCAAGGTAAAAAAAAAGCGTCGGACTCGCGCCCGACGCCTGCTTTTCGAAATCGGAAGATCTCTTATTGAGCGGTCGTGTCGGCAGCGGTCGTGTCCACAACGGCGGTCGTGTCTACGGTGGCTGCGTCGACGGGGGCTTCGGCTTCCTGTTGTGCACAGGCGACGCCGACGACCACGAGGAGGGCGAGCAAGATGGTACGCATACGGTTGGTTGGTTTGGTTTTGTCTTCACAGCACAGAATTGTGCTGCTAGAGCCCAAATATAGACGCTTAAGTGAATGAAAGTCAAAGGCTTTGTATGATTATTTGATTAGGAGTGGCAGCGATGCCGTCTGGAAGCGTTTTTCCATCGATTTGCTACCCGTCCGTATCTTTCCGAAATGAACGCGCTCTTCGTCTTATGGCTGTTGTGGTCGGTCGGCCTCCCCATCCACCAACCACCATCCGCCAACCACCTCCAAAGCCCCCAAGACCTCTTCGCCGAGATCGAGCGCCGCGCCAATGCCATACAACAGGAGACGGCGCGCGTCCGCATGGCCATCATCGACGCCCGTGGCCGCTCCCGCCTGCGCGAGATCGACTCGTGGACGTCCATTCGAGGATCCGACAGCCGTACCCTGGTCCGCTTCCACGCCCCGGCCGATGTGAAGGGTACCGCGTTGCTCACGATCCGTGAGAAACGCCAGGACGTTCAGAAGCTGTATCTGCCCTCGGTGGGCCGCATCCAGACCGTCGGTGCCGCCCAACTCTCCGACCGCTTCATGGGCTCCGATTTCCTCTTCGACGATCTCCGTCCGGTCGATTACCAGGGGTTCTCCTTCGAGGTGTCCGACCGCAAGCCCGACCGATGGACGGTCCGTGGCACGCCGTCCGCCACCCGGACCTTCGCCTATGCCATCTATACGGTGGATCCGGTGCGCCACGTGGTGCTCGGCGCCACCTATCATGACGCCACCGGCAAGGCCACTCGCGAGCTCACAGTGAGCGACCTTGAAGAGCTTCGACCAGGCCTGTGGCGTGGCAGGACGCTGACCATGAAGGACCTCGCCGCCAACCGGCGAACCGAGCTGACCTGGCTGAGCCGCGACATCACGGCCCCCATTCCCGAATCCATGTTCACCGAACGGGAGCTCACCCGTTTTTGACCGGCCGCCAGGTCAATGCCGGTATGTGCGTCGCATGCACCACACGTTCGGTGGTGGAACCCAGGAAGAGATGGTTCAAGCCGCTGCGGCCATGCGTGGTCATCACGATCATGTCCGCGTTGCCGTTGGCGAAATCGATGATGTCATGATGGGCCGCCAACCCTTTGGTGACCTCGATCCGGATCGGAACCCGCCGTTCGTTGGACCCCTTTCGGAGCACCAGTTCGGTCTGCCCGCCATCACGGTCCATGTGAAGGCCAAAGGATGGATTCCGGGCCATCCAGGCTTCCATCCGTTCCGCCAACTTGTCTTTGATGGCGTCCAACTCGTCGCGTCCGGCGTCTCTCGGTTCGTTTTCGGACAAGGATCCGTACAGCTCGACCACATGGAAAACCGTGATGGACGCATCGAGCGAATCGGCCATGGAGATCGCGCCTCTCAAGGCGTGGAAGCTGTTCTCGGAGTAATCCGTCGGTACGAGGATGTGGTTCACATTACCCGGTACCGAATCCAACGGAACAGACAACACCGGCACCGAACACCCTCGGATCACACGTTCCGTGGTGCTTCCGCTGAAGAGATGGTGGTTACCGGCACCGATGGATCCCATCACCACCACATCCGCGTGTCGCGCCTCGGCCTGGTGGGAGATGCAATCCGATGCCTTGAAATCCACTTTCACAAGTGCCTCTCCACGGTTTTCCGCCTTTATCGCGCGTTCCATCTCCCGCCGCAAGCGTTGCGACGTCTCGTGGATCATCGGCGGATAGATGTCCTTGTCCATGTCGATCGGCAAGCCCAAGCGCGATATGCTTTCATGCAGATACCGGAATGAGGGGATGACATGCAGCAGGTCGATCTTGCCACCGTATTTGGCGGCCAAGGCGTTCGCATAGGCATAGGCGGCCGATGCGCCGTCGGAAAAGTCGGTGGGAACGAGAATGCGGTCCAAGGTCAGCATGGGAGTCTCCGTAGGTTGGTGCCCGTTGTCGTAACGTACCCTTTTATCGGCCCTTGCGCAATGGAAATCAGGTTTTCTTGAGCATGCGGTCTACCAACAGCACATGGGGCAGGGTGAGTACGCTGATGGCGGCGAAGCCGTAGACAAGCCCGTCGGCAGGGCGGATGTCGGTACCGGTCGCATACACGGCGCCGGCCACGCCGATGGCCGCGATGACGGTGAAGGGAAGCCCGAGACGGACCAGATCCCACCATCCGGGAAGATCCAGGAAGGATCGCAGTTCGCGGATATGCCCCATCGAATGCCAGAGGGCGAAGTACGCGGTGAATCCGACCAAAAGGGGTGTCGTGAAGGCCAGCACCCCGATGAGCACGATGTCCGCGGTGGCTCGACGTGCACCTGCGGGCCTGACCCATGCCAAGGCGGCCAGATGCGCGATCACGGCACCGGCCCCGAACCAAGGACCATACACCGCAGGCACGGGCCAAGTCAGGAGCGGCATGAGGATGGCGGCGACCTCGTCCATCGACGCACCGAACAGAACACCAAGCACGGCCAAGCTTCGCGATATGGCCAGTAAGCGGTCCGCTTCCCTCCACCCGAATCCATTGGCATCGGCCTGACCGAAATGCCAGACCGTCAGCGCCAGGAACAGGATCAGCGCCGATATGGGGGCCCAGATCCACAACAGGATGTAGGCCGCCATCACACCCAGATACCCTGCCAGAAACGACATCCACCCGACGCGGGAGTCGAACAGCCGGAAGGCCACCAGATGATCGAGCGCGCCGTGAAGGAGTCCCACACTACCCACACCGACCACGAAGATGGGCAGGGAGGCGGCATTCAGGGACGCCGGATGGATCAGGCCCCAGGCGATGAGGGCCAGGCCGATCAGAACAGATGGCGCCATGCGGATGCCAGAAAGGGTCGTAGGGGAAGGCGGGCGAACAAGGCGGCTTCTTCGGATATGGTGGTCTTCTCGTCCAGGAAACGGAAGATCCGGTCGATCTCGACCTTCCCGAACAGATCGCTGAAGATGCTTACGCTATGCCGGGGGTGGTGCAGCAGGATGTCCAACAACAACCGGTCGTAATATCGGAAACGGGCATGGGTAGCGGGCGGGTAGGCCGGTCGACCGGTCCGCCCCAGGCTCTGCGCGAGATGCGCGCAGGTCTCCTGGATACGGCTGAAGGCGTACCCGGTGGTCGGTTTGACCGCACCCGCGATGGTGCCGATCGGAAAGGTGGCCGGGTTGGGCTGCCCCGGAAACGGGATCTGGCCCATCGGAATCCGCCCCGACTCCGTGCCGGTGATGTCAAAGTCGCCGCGTTTGAGTCCGATGCGATGCTCCAGATAGTGGCCGAGGGCTCGCTCATAGACCGGTGTGCGCCAATCGCGAGGGGCGAATCCGGTGATCTCCACCAAGGCCTTGCGCGGATCGAAGGGCAGGACGTACCCGAAGGTGGGACGTCCCTCGATCTGAGGCACATCGAAATCCATGAGCGACATGCCGCCCGTATCGAACCGGTCTTCCGCCGTTTCCACCACCCACCCGTGGAATTGCTGCCAGAGCGGCATCTGTGACGGCCGTCCGGGGTACCAGCTGGTGAAGACCCAATCCGCCTGAAGGCGGCCCTTCTCGAGATGGACGCTCACACCGGTCGTCGGATTGAAATCGAAGGCGCGGACCCGGTCGGTGACCCAGTTCACCTGGTGCGGTCCCTGGTCCATCTGCTCCACATAGGTCCGATAGGCCGATCCGTTCGTGTGGGCATAGAGCAGCCCGGCATGCGATTGGCGCCGGTCGACGGTAGGCGAACGGAAGCCGATGGCCGGCCACACATGGGTGTGGTAGGGCTGTCGTTCAGCCGGACGGATCCATTGGCACCAGGTCTTGCTTTCGCATGAGGAAAAGTCAGGATCCACCATATGGATCTGGTACGGCGACTGATTACGCAGCAGATGGTGCAACATGGCCAACCCTGACGCGCCGGCTCCTGCAATGACGATTCGCGTGAAGACACCCATCGCGGCGACAACCTACCACCCCGCACGAATCGTTCACGGGTTGATCGCAAACTTTAATAAAATTTTACAAATCGGATGAATGAAGTGGCGATTGGAAGCGCTTACTATAGGGTTCCGCAACGAGCGGACGTGCGTGTCACGCACGACTGTCGAACACAAAGGTCTATCCAAATGTCGAACCCACCCATGAACCATGCGGTGGTACATCATGACGAATGGTGCGTTGGGTCTGCCGTTTACGTCTCTAAACCTTAATCAAAACAGTGTCTCAATGGAACAACTAACCATGCTGGCGTCGACCGTCCAAACGGGCGATGTCGTCGGATTCACCTTCTTCATCGGTACGATGGCGATGATGGCCGCAACCGTCTTTTTCTTCCTGGAGAGAAATTCGGTTTCCGAAAAATGGAGACTGTCGTTGACGGTTTCCGGCCTCATCACGGGTATCGCCGCCGTTCACTACTACTACATGCGGGAATACTACCTGACCATGGGTAGCAGCCCGACGGAATTGCGCTACATCGACTGGACACTCACCGTGCCGCTCATGTGCGTCGAATTCTACCTGCTTACGAAGCCCTATGGCGCACAGGTCAAGACCTTGTTCAATCTGATCCTGGCGTCTGTCGGTATGCTCGTGACCGGTTACATCGGTGAGGCGATCGCGCCCGCCCAGACCATCCTCTGGGGCACGATTTCCACCCTGTTCTACCTGTACATCGTGTATGAGGTGTTCGCCGGCAGCGTCGCCAAACTTGCGGCCGGTTCCGACAACCCTGCACTGAAGCACGCCATGTTCCTGATGAAGATCTTCATCACCCTGGGCTGGTCCATCTATCCGATCGGTTATATGACCATGGAAGGCAACCTGCTTGCCGGTATGGGCAATATCGATCTGTTCTACAACATTGCGGATGCGATCAACAAGATCGGCTTCGGCTTGGTGGTGTACTCGGTCGCGACGTCTTCCTCTTCGAAGTAAGACCGTCCGGGTTCTGAATGAAAAAGGGACGCCTGTCGAACAGGCGTCCCTTTTTTTATGCGGTCGAATCCGGATCAGGGCTTGAGATAGGTGTCGAACCAGTCCATCATGCGGAGCGTGTAATCGTATCGCGCGGTGGCGTTCCGGTTGCCATGACCCTCGCCCGGATAGAAGACCAATTGCACCGGCAGGTCGGGCTTGCGCACGCGCAGGTGGCGGTACAGCTCCAGCGATTGCGCCGGATGCACACGGGTATCTTCCTTGCCGTGCATGATGAGCAGAGGCGTCCGACTGTTGTGCACATGGTAGATGGGGCTGCGCTCCAGTTTCTCCTGCCAGCTGTCCCAGATGCGCTTGCGGGCGTGCACATGGTAGAGCTCTTCGGGGATGTCGCCCGTGCCCCATTTGGACAGGTTGTTGCTGATGCCGACGAACATGACGCCCGCGGCGAACCGATGGCTGTAATAGGTGCTCATCCATGCGGTGGCATAACCGCCATAGGAGCCACCGGTCACGCCGACGCGCTCCGCATCCACGAGGCCGATGCGGATCAGGTGGTCCACACCGTCCACGACGTCATCGAACTCGGCGCCGGCCATGTCGGCCTGGGAGCTGTAGGCGAAGTCGATGCCACGCCCCGTGCTGCCCCGGTAGTTGGGATGGAAGACGGCATAGCCGCGGGCGGCGGCCATGTGGCCGGGGTTGGAATAGTTGGTGTTCCATCCGTTGTGGACGTGCGCCTCGGGTCCGCCATGCACCACGTTGATCAGCGGATACCGCGTGCCGGGTTGTTCGCCGACCGGACGGAAGAGGATGCCCTCGATGCGCAGGCCGTCGCGGGCGTCGTAGGAGATGACCTCCTGCGTGGCCATGGCCACATCCGCGAGCCAGGGGTTGGAATCGGTCAGGCGACGCGGAGCAAGTACGGGTGCCGGGGCGTTGCGGGCCGGGCGCCGGGGCGCCGGGGCGGGCTGGTGCCAGTACACTTCGGCCGGATGCGTGGAGGTGCTGGCCACGAAGGCGGCGGCACCGGTCGGGGTCAAAGACAGGCCATGGATGACGGGGCCCTGCAGGGGGAAGGTGCGCGTGTAGCCGGTGCCGTCCGCACGGATGGTGCCGAAGCCGGTCCATGCGCCTTCGCTGGTGAGAACGGTGAGCTGGTTGGCCGCCGACCAGGCCACATCTTCGAACTGACCCTCGAATTCCGGGAAGAGCAGGCGCGAGGCGGCCCGGTTGCGGGCTTCGACCACGAGGAGGCGTTTGTCGGTGGGGTCGTTCAGGTCCTTGGCGCCGACGATGGCCAGGAAGCGGCCGTCGGGCGAGAAGGTGAAGCTGCCGAGCTTCCCGGCATGGGGGATGGTGTCGGTCACGGATTTGGTGGCGTAGGCCACCAGGTAGATGGTCTGGGCCATGTACTGGTCGTCCACGAAGGGTGTGGGCGCGGAGGAGGCCGCCAGCTTGGAGCCGTCGGCGTTCCAGGCCATCAGGTAGGTGGATCCGGGCACCGGGATGTGGTGCGGCGCATGGTCGGCATGCGTCACGTTCGTGATGAAGAGGTGGCGCTGCGGCACGTACTGCTCGTAGAGCTCGGGCTCGTAAGGGAGGCCCGATTTCGGGCGGGTGGAGGGCTCGGCCGCGATGTAGGCGATGTGGTTGCCGTCGGGTCCCCAGGAGTAGGAGGCGATGCTCGTGGCATGGCTGTGCAGCTTCACGGGAGCGCCGCCGGTGGCGGGGATCTCATACAGGGAGGTGCTGGTGTCGCCGGGTCGCCGGGCCAGGAAGGTGACGGTGTTGGCCTTCGGGCGGATGGCGATGGCGGAGACGTTGCCGTCGGTGACCAGGGGGGACGATGCGCCGGTGGATGTCTCGATACGATAGAGGTGCGTGGCGGGGGGACGGTTCTCGATCTTCGGGTCGGCCGGCACGACGAGGGTGTAGGCGATGAAGGAGGCGTCGGGGGCCGCGGCGACGGCTCCCACGTTCCGGATCGATGCCACCTGTTCGGGGGTGATGGCGGGTTTTTGGGCGAAGACGGCGGTGGGGAGGAGGAGGTAGAGGAGGATGTGTCGCATGGTGTGAAGTTGGTGTGTCCGCAACCGGTTCAAACCCCCAACATACTTCGAAGTGGAACGCCGGGCAAAAAAAAAGGGTGGGTTTCGCAACCCACCCTTCGGTAACCGGATGTGTCCGGAATCAGAGGTTCAAGACCAATCGGGAGTAGATGTATCGACCATCGAACCCGAACGGCGTGAAGGAACTGTACTGGAACATGCCGTTGTTGCTGTTAGGCTGAAGTTGCCGGTCGGGATAGACGTCGAACAGGTTGTTGACGCCGACGGCGAACCGGGCGCTAGGGGCGATGCGGTTGGAGATCTCCAGATCGGTGATGATCTTCGCGCCGAATTCCTGATCCAGTTTGGGATCGGACGTGTGGAAGGATTTGTAGACCCCGAAGCGGTTCACCCGCAAGACGCCATCCCAGTTGCCGCGGGACAGATTGAAGGAGCTTTGGATGTTATTCCCTGGTTGGCTTCCTTCATAACGACCTTGCTCGACGCGGCCGAACAAGGGAACGGCTGTGTATTGTTTCAACGCATCCGGAGTCGTTATTTCGTCCTTGTTCGTGATCTCCGTGCTGGTGATGTTGGCCGCCAAGGTTGTGCGGAGCGTGTAGTCGCTGAATTGGATCGCGTGTCTTGCGATGATGTCGACGCCGGATGTGCGGGAATCCACCGCATTGGTGAAGAAGCGGCCTCCGGTCGCATTCACACCCTTGCTTTGCAGGAAGCTCTGCAGACTGCCACTTGGTCCGGAACCCGTGAAGTTTTCACTCACCACGACACGGTCGGTGATGTCGATGTTGTAGTAATCGGCCGTGAGGCTGAAATTACCCATGGTGAAGGTGACACCGGCGCTCAGGTTGACCGATTTCTCGGGCTTCAGGTCCACCGCGCCCAAGGCGCGAGCCGCCGGGCTGGAAACCGGGAAAGTTCCGATTTCGAAGGGTATGCCGTTGATGAAGTTCGTGGCTACCGCCGAGAAATTGGATTGCGCCAATGAAGGTGCCCGATAGCCTGTGCTGGCCGCGCCACGGATGGCAAGACCGGTCAGGATTTCATACCGCCCGCTGAATTTACCCGTAAAGATGGACCCGAAATCCGAATAATTTTCGAATCGGACGGCGGTACCCACGAGGAGCTTCGAAATAAGCTCGTTCTCCAGATCCAGGTAGGCTCCGAAATTGGTCCGACTTTTGTCCGTGGCGTTGCGGGGGGTGAAACCAGGGAAAACCTGGGAACCGGCGGCCTTGCCGGCAACGGGTCCGGCCACGTAGGAGGCCGCTTCGCCGGCTTCGATCTGGTAGTTCTCATAGCGGAACTCACCACCGATGGCGACCGACAAGGGGCTTGCCGTGCCGATGTCCATGTTGCGGACCAGATCCAGGTTGGTGCTGGCCTGGGTGAAGACCAGTGCGCCGGCGTAGAACTTGGAAGGACTGTAGGAGCCCAAGGAGGCGTTCAGGGAATTGTTGACGCCGAACTCGAGTCGGTTCCGCCCCAAGGTCTCGCTGATGTCGTATTTCCATCCGCCCGCATTGCCTCTTGTGCCCGTCGACAGGGAGAAATCGGTGATGCTGGTCTCGATATGCGGCAGGAACCCGTCCGGGTAGATCTCCAAGGTGTTCCGGTTGCTGAAGCCGATAGCGGGGTTGTTGGTCTCGAACGCCCGACGGAAGAACCCGGCCGCGCGACCTTGGCGGTTGGAGAGTCCGCCGAAGGCATACCACATCATGTCGTCGGTCAGGTCATATTCGGCGTTGTAGAAAAGTCCGAGATCCTGCAACTCGGCGCTTCCGTGTTTGTGGTTCAAGCGGTTGGCGGTCGCCTCGCGTGGGTCGTCGGCGTTGTTGATTTTGGCATACAGCTGGCGCGGATCCAGGCCGGCACGGTTGGTGGGGTCCTGGTTGCGGAACTGCCCGGCCACGTAGAAGTTGCCACGGCTGCCGATATCACCACCATAGCCCAGGTGCAGATTCAGACTCTTGCCGTCGGTGTAGGTCACGCTCTCGTCCAGAAATGCGGGGTTGCCCGCCCAGGACTGAGGTGTTCCGTCGACCGCAAGCGATTCGTTCTGCTTGTATCCGCGTTGTTCCACGCTGTAGATCTGACCATAGGTCATGGAGGCATCCAAGCCCTTGTCTTTCTTCAGCACGATGTTGATCACGCCGGCGATGGCGTCCGAACCGTACTGGGCGGCCGCACCGTCGCGCAACACTTCGATCCGTTCGATCATGTTGGACGGAATGGCGTTCAGGTCCACGCCCGTCGCACCCCGGCCGACCGAACCATTCAAGTGAACCAGCGCGCTGGTATGACGCCGTTTGCCGTTGACCAGAACCAGGACCTGGTCCGGACCCAATCCACGCAAGGTTGCGGGGTTGATGTGGTCGGTACCGTCCGTCACGGATGATTTCGGTGAGTTGAAACTTGGAACCAGTTGCCGGATCATCGCCGTGGTCTGCATGAAACCGAATTGCTCCAATTCCAACCGGGTGATGATGTCCACAGGCACGGTGGATTCGATGACGGTCCGCTCCGTTGATCGGGTTCCCAGAACCACGATGTCATCCGTACCGATGAGGTCCTGTTTCATCTCGAAATTCACAACCTCGGTACGACCGGCGGTCACCGTGACACTCTTCCGCAAGGGGGCGAAACCGATGTAGGTCGCCCGCAACTGATACGTGCCTGCAGGTAGGTTCAGGCTGAAAGAGCCGTCGATGTTCGAAGTCACACCACGGGCTTGTCCGACGACCGAGATGTTCGCTCCTGTGAGAGCATCTCCGTTGGAAGCATCGGTTACGGATCCCGTAACCGTGCCTGTGCCTTGCGCTATCAGGGTACCCGGAATCAGAAGCGCCATCAAGGCGATCTTTCCGACCGTTCCGGATAATTGACCAAAGAACGTTTTCATGTGTTCGATCCTTTGTGAGTGAACCCTTGGAGTTGGGTTTTTGTGTATGATTGACGTGACCAAATGAACTTGGAATGCGAATATACTCACAACTCCTCCTGAGTTTACTCGATCGTCGAATCCGTTGAACGGGCAACGGTCGGTCAGTACATCTGCCCGAGCACCCAGGCCTGCCGCCCACGCATGTACGGACCGGGGCGTTCCAGCCGCATGCGCTTCGGATTGGGCAGCACCACGGCCATCAGGGCGGCCTGTGAACGGGTGATCTTGCTCGCCGGTTGCTTGAAATACCGTTGCGCCGCCGCTTCCACCCCATACACGCCGTATCCGAATTCGGCGATATTGAGATAGATCAGCAGGATGCGGTCCTTGGGTAGCACCAACTCCATCCACAGGGTGTACACGGCTTCCAGGCCCTTGCGGAACCAGCTCTGGCCGGGCCACAGATACAGATTCTTGATCACCTGCTGGCTGATGGTGCTGGCGCCCCGGACCCGGCGGCCTCGTTTACGTTCGTCCAAGGCCTTGTCGATGGCCTGCAGATCCAGGCCCCAATGTTCGTAAAAACGCTGGTCTTCGGATGCCACCACGGCTTTGGCGGGCCATTTCGAGACCTCATCGGCCGAAACCCATTCATACCGGTGGGTCTTGCCTTCGGTGATCCAGTGCCGAAGCATGAAGGCGGACGTCGGTACGGGCACCCAACGGAAGGCGACGGTGAGCACCAAGGGGATGGCGAAGAGGATGAGGCATCCGATCAGGATGCGCCGGATCCAGCCGATCACCGGGTGCGCCGCCATAGCTCCACCCGTTGCGTGAGGTTCAGATACACCGAAGGGATGAGCACCAGGGTGATCAGGGTGGAGGCCGTCAGCCCCCCGATCACCACACGGGCGAGCGAGGCCTGCAGCTCGCCGCCGGCCCCGAAACCGAAGGACATCGGTAGCAATCCGAGCACGGTGGTGAGGGTGGTCATGAGGATGGGACGCAGACGCCGTTTGCCGGCCGCCACCACGGCCGCGCGCAGATCCAGGCCTTCCTCACGGCGCAGCAGGTTGATGGTGTCCACGATCAGGATGGCGTTGTTCACGACGATGCCGACCAGCATCACGACGCCCATGAGGCTCTGCATGTTGAGGGTGGTGCCGGTGAGCAGCATCACCGGGGCGATGCCGATCACCGCCAGCGGCACCGAGAACATGACGATGAGCGGATCCAGGAAACGCTCGAACTGGGCCGCCATCACCATGTAGATGAGCGCCAAGGCCATGAGGATGGCCAGGTTGAAATCGGCCTGCGCCTTCTGCTGCTCCTCGTACTCGCCGCCGAAATAGATGGAATACCCTTCCGGCATGGATAGGTCGGCGACGGCCCCGCGGATCCGCTCCACAGCGGTGCCGATGGGCACGCCACGCTCCAGATTTGCCGTGATGGCGGTCACGCGCTGGCCGTTGTCGCGGTTGATGGAGGCCGGTCCGCGCGCGGCCTCGCTGCGCATCACGGTGGAAACGGGTATCACCCCGCCCTGGGGAAGCTGGATGGCGATGTTGTCCAGGTCGAGCAGGTTCAGACGGTCTTCCGGCCGCAGACGCACGTGGATCGGAATCTCCTCGCCATCCACGCGGTAATAGCCCGCACGGGTGCCGCCCACATTGGTCTGGATGGCGCCGGCCACCTGGTTCGCGTTCAGGCCGAGCCGGGCGAGACGTTCACGGTCCAGACGGATGCGTTGCTCCGGCCGGCCGTCGCGCTCGCCGACCCGCGCGTCCACGATTCCCGGGATGCCGTCCATGCGGCGCACGACGTCGCGGGCCAGTTGGAGCGATGTCTCCAGGTCGTATCCGCGGATCTGCATCTGCACGGCTTCCACCGCGCCGCCGGAACCGAAGATGCGGCGGAAGATCCACAGGCCGGTTTGGGCCCGAACATCGATCTGGGCCCCAGGGATGGCATGGCGCACGCGGGCACGGATCTGGTCCGCCAGCTCGTTCGGTGAAACCGTGAGCAGGCCGGACGGGAGCAGGGCCATTTCGATTTCCCCGCTCGTGTTCCGAGAATCCCGTGAATAGAACTTGACCGTGTTGGGCGGTACGATCTCCCGGACGATGGCATCCAACTCCTCCAGATAGCGGTTCACGATGGTGATGTTCGTGCCGTCATCCATCCGCATGCGGATGCTGATCTCGTCGGCTTCCATCTGCGGTGTCAACTCGACCGGAACCGAGCGTATGGCGAAGAACGATACCGCCATCATGGCCAGAGCCGTGCCGCCGAGCAGGCCCCGGCGGTCGATGGACGCGTTCAGGAGCCGCTCATAGCCTTCCTCCAACTCTTGGAACCATTTCTGGCTGCCGGTCAGGATCTCGTTGCCCTCCGCATCGGTCTTCAGCTTCAGAAAGCGGCTCGATAGCACCGGTACCA
>Ga0169931_10009746_pt1 | contig 13814 bp, 12 predicted proteins | sample Kivu_15m_20L_FD_129675 | JGI IMG/M metagenome (GOLD analysis project Ga0169931, IMG submission 129675) | Freshwater microbial communities from Lake Kivu, Western Province, Rwanda to study Microbial Dark Matter (Phase II) - Kivu_15m_20L... | ecosystem: Environmental > Aquatic > Freshwater > Lake...
AGTGCGCAAGTATTGACGGTTCTCAATGCATTTAGTGTAGATGTGGTTAATTCCGTTATGGAGACTGAAGCGTCCGTATGGTCTATGTATCCGAACCCAGCGCAGCCTGGATCGATTCTCACTATTTCGAATCATACAGTAAGCATTGATCGGATTGAAGTTTTGGACGTGCTCGGTAAAGTAATCTTCGCATCGGAGCAATTACATCAACCTACTTATGCGATTACGATTCCATCCTGGAGTGCAGGTCTTTACCAGGTGCGCATCACATCAGATGGCCATACGGTAAATCGACCACTCATAATTAGCGCATTGCGATAATTCACAAGAAAATTTTCATCGAATGAAAAGCCGCCCCAACTTACGGGCGGCTTTTTTGTTTTTACGATTGTGGCTAAAGAAACCATTGCAATACCGAAATACCTCGCCCAGCGCATCGCAGAGGGAGAGCATCAAATGCTCGACTTTAAATACGCAGTGAATGATGCGCGCAAGATTGCCATCACATTATGCGCATTTGCCAACACGGATGGAGGCACACTGCTCATTGGAGTGAAAGACAATGGATCCATTGCAGGAGCTCGGTTGCAAGAGGAAGAGCATATGATACAAGCGGCTGCCACCATGTATTCCAAGATGCCCATTGAGTATAGCACACAAGGCTGGAAGGCAGGTGACCGCTATGTATTGGAGGTTATTGTTCCTGCATCTCGCCATCGTCCGCACCAAGCCGTGAATGAATTAGGAGAATGGCGAGCGTATGTGCGTCGGCATGACCAAAATTTTCCGGCACCGGGCGTGTTAATGCAATACTGGAAAAGCGACTATACACCGATCACTGAAAAGTATTTTCACACAGAAAAAGAGAAACGACTTTTTGAAGCGCTTTCGCAAAAGGAAGGATTCACGGTTAGTCAGCTATCCAAAATGAGCCGTATACCGCGCCCTATTGTTACCACCTTGCTTGCTCGCTTCATGCGTTGGGAACTTGTCACGATGGAGTTCGAGCAGAACATTGCGCGCTTTCGTTCCAAAGAGTAAGTTTGACACATGAGCAATGAACGCCTGAGCCGGTTCGACAATCTTCATATTCTTTTTTGGCTGATTAAGGATATGAGCTGGTGTTTGATGTCCAAAACAATTGGCTCCTTGATGATTGTTCCAACTATTTTAATCGCCCTCATCATTTTGTTTCGGTCCCGGGAGCATCTCACTTCATTTGTGCACAATCTCGCGGTCCTTTTCTGGATATCGGCGAACTCACTTTGGATGCTGGGTGAAATGTATTGCAGCGATTGTACTAAGCCTTATGCCATTTGGCTCTTCAGCACAGGTATGGGAGTTCTGCTTCTTTATTACACCTACTTGCTTCTGGCCCGTCTTCGACGATAAAACCGATTTACTTGCGCATCACCCGACTTGTAAAGATTCCGCGATCCGTTTTAATATGCAGCAGATAAAAACCGAAAACCTCAGGTAAGTCAAGTGATGACCATGTTTCTGAGAAGCCTCCGGAAAGTGACAGTAATTGTCTTCCCGTAATGTCACAAACTACAACTTCAAGAATGGGTGAATCGGCTGTAATTGTTACCGTTCCATTCGAAGGATTCGGGTAAACTGAAACTGTTCGAACATCCGGTTCGGAAACAGAAACTTGCGGTTGTTGTGTGCTCAGACAAAACTCTCCCGTGGTTAAGGGCGATTCGGGACTTCCAAAACCGCTGTAATTGAATCCGTCGACAGCGACATAGTATGTGTTACCAGATTGTATATCTGTATTTACACCAGACCAATAGTTGCCCGTTTGAAAACTGTAATCTTCGTTGCAAGCAACCAGTTCGAGTGTGTCGCACCCCCCCGTGTATAGTGCCATTTGTGTGTCTTGCGATAGAAATGTCAAATTGCTGTCACACAATTGCACATAAAGTGAAAGGGCACCATCGAATCCTTCAAACTTGAACCATACGGTAGCATCGATTTGTGGTGAGCTACCATCTGCATTCCCGGTTAAATCATCCAGCCAGCAACCGGTAACGTCAGCGATATTCAAATCGTTACCTGTTGCACCGACGTTCGAGAAAGGCCCGAGCACTTGTTGATTCGAATCGAATAATTGCTGAATATCGGTTGCCGATGAACAAATGTCATTTCCGGGTTGCGCGCTCAGGATAAACGTCACCAAAACTCCGGTTAGCGTTAAAGTAAATCTGGTTAAATGCATACATTATTGCTCAGCCTAGCAGCCAAGCTGTGCAAATGTATGGAATCGAAACCTCAGCCTTCTATGGCTGCTCATGATAGTCCGGAAAATCCTCAGAAGGTGTGTCACGGCGCATGCTCAGTTCCAAGCCCTCTTCATTCTGTTTGAACAAAGTCCAATTGTCAGTTGCAGTTGTTTCCAGCCACACCTTTCCTGATTTCCGAAATACCTGGATGTACAGACCCAGCTCATCCTGAAAAACACTTTCTAGTTCTTGCACCGTCATGGCCGTGGGTATAGAAAGAGTGGTATCCTTCAAGTCCGGATTACAAGAATCAACCGTTCTTTTGGCATTAACCAGAAATTGCTTTTCAGTGGGTTTACCCTTTTCATGAGGTCGGGTAAAGAATTCCAGTTTCAAATACGGGAACTCAGTATTGAACGATTTCTGCACCTGTTCAAGGGTGTCATCATGGTGAATTTGCATTTTCATAGCTTAGGTATTTAAAGTTAGATTATCGATTATCGGAAAGAACTATTAGAGGAACTTTAGACGCGAAAGCAATCTTTTTGGTCATGCGTTCATTGAACATTCGCCAAAGAATGTTATGCTTCCTGGCCACCATAACTAATAAAGATGCTTTATGCCGGCGCACCCATTCCAGAATAGCTTCTTCTACCATGTTAGGTCGATAGGGCAAAAAATGTGTTTTCACTTGTGCTCCGGCAAACTGCTTATAAAGCGGTTTAAGGGATGAGTCGTCACCTTCGATAAATGGGGTATCCATGACATTCACAAAATGAAGGCTCGATTCGTGCAGTTCAATAACTTCTTTCACGGTTTTCAAAGCTTTACCCATAGGAATGTGTTGCTGATCAAATGCGAATGCCACGGTTTTCCATTGCTTGTAACGCGCTTTCTCGGGGACTATGATTACCGGACATTTAACAGTTCCGGCTAAATCAGTTCCTGTTGACCCGAACACTACTTGATTGAATTTTTCGGTATGCGCAATCCCTATTACAACAGCTCCTATTTTACCACCGGCTACCGTATCTCGAATCACATCCGGGCCAAAACCAATTTTCAATTTAGAACGTATGCGCAATGAATCGCCGTATTTGTTGCGCATCTTATCCAGCAGTTTATCCATTTCCTTTTGATCCTCTGCCTTCCAGTCTTCCATTGTCATTCGCAGGTCGAAATAGACATCACTGACAACGGGTATATGCGTAGCATGAACAATCAATAAATCTGTCTTGAAGTCGATGGCCATTTCAGCGGCAAAACGAAGGGCATTCCAAGAAGCCTTTGTAAAATCTGTAGCAGCAATAATTGTTTTCATGATGAAGAGTATGATGCCGCAAGTTGATAAAGAAAAAGCGCGGCCGTTTTGACCGCGCTCAATTGATACATTGATTATTGTCAGTAATACATTGCAACCTTAGTTGCGCATTTTTTCTAGCGCGCCGGTATTTACCACCGTAATGCTGGAACCGGCAATTTCGATGTGTCCTTCGGCTCTGAAATCACTCAGTGTTCGAATAAGCGATTCCGTAGCTGTACCTACCATATTTGCAAGATCTTCACGTGCAACTGCCATCGTGAAAGGCTTATCACTTTTAAGGTTATGATATCGAGCGCGTAATTCCAACAAAGCTTCGGCCGTGCGCTTACGTACACTTGAATATGCAAGTGCAATGAGCTTATCATGCTCACTTTGCAAATTCCCGGTCAGCATTCGAACGAATTGTTGGGTAACCATTGGGTGGGTGAGCAACTTATAGAAATCTTCAATGGGAAAAATGGTAATTTCCGATTCTTCGATGGCTTCCGCACTCAACGCATGAAATTCATCTTCAAGCAACGCCATGTAGCCAAAGAATTCGCCTGGCTGAAGCATTTTGATGATGAAATCCTTTCCCAATTCGTGACTCTTATACAACTTGATTTTACCTGAGTTGAGCAAATACAAACCCTGAGGGGTATCGCCTTCCGTAAAAATGACATCACGTTTTTTAAGGTGCTTGATTTGCTGACGGCTTGAAATTTTGGTTATATCCTCGATTCCCTGAATGTTTCCAATTAATTCTGTGACCCCATCACGCGTTGGCTGAATGTCTTTGCGAATGGCCTCTACCTTTCGCAAACGGCTTTCCACTGCGTTCAACAATTCAATATCATCGAATGGTTTTGTGATATAGTCATCGGCACCCATTTCCATTCCCTTGCGCACATCAGTGCGTTCGGCCTTCGCGGTAAGGAAAATAAAAGGAAGTGCAGCTGTATCCGGATTTTTATTGAGCATATGCAATGTTCCATAACCATCCAGCACCGGCATCATGATATCGCAAATAACCAAATCCGGTTTGTTGTTGACAGCCAATTCAACACCCATTTTCCCATTCTCTGCGCTCAATACATCATAGCCAGCCAAGGTGAGAATTTCAGAAGTGTTTTCGCGAACCTCAGTATTATCTTCAATTAACAGAATTCTCTTCATAGCATTAGTTGGTTTTAGGTAAGTAAATATAGAATGTTGAGCCTACGTTCAGCTCGCTTGTGCATGTTATGTTACCGTGCATTAACTCAAGGTATTTAGTAACGATATTCAATCCAAGCCCGGTTCCGGGAATTGCTACCGCATTGGCTGCGCGAAAAAATCTCCCAAACAGATTTTTCATGTCTGCTTCAGAAATACCGATACCCTGATCCTTTACCGCAATTACCACATCATTGTCGTTGACAGTTACATTCACATCTATCACAGCTCCTTCCGGCGAAAATTTAATGGCATTGCTCAACAGATTGAACATCACATTTCGAAGAAGCTGGCGATCAATCATCATTTCAAAAGTACCGGAGTTATAGGAAATTGTTTGACCACTGCGCACAATGGAGTTAATATCCGATACAACTTCCCGAATCAGCATATATATATCGTGTAACGCCGGCTTCGCGGCCATCTTGCCCTCCTCCAATTTGCCGAGTGAAAGAAAGTCATTTAGAATCTCCGTTAATCCACTCACCGCATTCTTTACCTTCAAGATATGCTTCTCACGCTTTTCCTGATCTTCCGTTGTAGTATATTTCTGAATAAGAGACACACTGCTTAATATTGTGCTTAGCGGTGTTCTGAATTCATGAGATGCCGTGGATATAAAGCGAGATTTCAATTCATTCAATCCCTTTTCATTTTCCAAGGCCAGTGACAAATCATCGCGCGACACCTCCAACTCATGCAACGCCTCTTTCAGAACCATTGTGCGCTCGGCGACCTTCTTTTCAAGTGACTCGTTCAGAGACTTCAATTCACTGTTCATGCGTTGAATTTTAGCCTGCTGATCGTAACGATCAGATATGTCGATAATGAAAGCGATGACGAAAATAGAATTATTAGAATTATAATAACTTAAACTTATCTCTATTGGGAACTCTCGACCTGTCTTGTGTTTGCCGTGCAAACTCATGTTTTTTCCCATGGGTCTGCGAACCGGATTTTTCATATAATCATTCCTGTACTGCTCATGCCTGTTCTTTAGCATAGACGGAATAAGGACTTCCACCACCATTCCATCGAGTTCCCCTTCGTCATATCCAAATAGCTCTGCCAACTTAGGGTTAGCAAGCAAGATATTTCCGGAACTATTAACAATTAAAACGCCCTCGTTCACGTGATTAAAGATGGTTTCAAAACTGATGTCTGCGCCGCTAAATGGTTCCATATCGTTATCGAAAATAGGCCAAATCACAGTGCAAAGCATCCAACCGGAATTTAAATTAACTCTTTACACAATACAATGAAAAGAAAAGGCCGCCTTCATTAAGAGACGGCCTAATCCTAATCACCACGATCTATGAAATCTTGATCAGCTTTTTGCCGATCGACTTAGCCTCCTCACGTTTGGGGAGTGTAAGCTTTAAAATACCATGCGCATATTTCGCGTCCACCTTGTCCGTAATCACGGATTGGGGCAAACGGAATGAACGCTTGAATGAAGTTGTCTTGAATTCCTTGCGATGATATTCCTCATCGCGTTCTTCCTTCGTCTCCTCGTGGAGACCTTCAATAACGATTACATCCTCCTGCACCTCTACTTTGAATTCATCCTTTTCCATTCCGGGAGCCGCCAACTCGATGATGTATTCATCACCCGTTTCACGAACGTTCGCATTCGGAACCCATCGAGTCAGAGGGAAATTCATGAGTTCATTATCGAAAAAACCATCATTGAAAAAATCAGTGAAGAGACTTGGTGCTGTAAAAGCAGGCTTTGATTTGATTAGTGACATGTTATTTAATTTTTTTGGTTTGACTTGTTATCGATGGGCAAATGTTTATCGATTCAAATAATGAAAACCATGGACTCGGTCATGATGAGATATGAGTTAAATCACTCAAATGGGTTTTCTTGCTTTTTCAACTAAAAATGCTGATAAACAAAAGGAAATGCCCAGTGCAATACCGATAGCAACAACTATTTTTACCCCAAAATTTTTGACATGACTAAGTATTTCCTATCGCTCGTAATAGGCATTACCGCGCTGATTACTCAAGCGCAATCAGACATTAAAGTAATTGACACACGCATCACAGATGTTACCGTCTTCATGTCGGGAGCCCAGGTGAGTGAAACCGGTTCTGTTTCGCTGAAAGAGGGAGAAAACCAAGTCCGAATTGCTGGCCTGCCGGCGCAGCTTGATGCCAACTCTATCCAGATTGAAGGGAATGATGCGTATACCATACTCGGCGTTCGTCATCAAATTAATTACCTGACATCGGTTCAGCACTCTCCGCGTCAACGTGCATTGCAGGACAGTCTTGACGAGGCTCTTTTTAAACAAAAAGAAATGATTGCGTTGAAGGAAGTCCTTGTTGGCGAGAAGCAAATGCTGGAGTACAACCGAAACATCAAAGGAGAAAACACCACACTTATATCAGATGATCTTAAAGAGATGGCAGACTTCTTCCGTGCGCGGCTCACAGAAAACGCCTACAAGTATCTTGAAATCGGTGAGAAAGAGCGTATGAACAATATGGAGATTTCCCGTTTGCAAAATGCTTTGAACAGCATGAACGCCAAGGCCAACAGCAATCCCAGCGAAATCATTATTGCCCTCAATGCAGACAGATCCGTTAACTCCTCCATTCGCGTATCCTATTTCGTAAACAATGCCGGCTGGGTTCCCGTCTATGACTTGCGCGCTGAAGACGTCAATTCTCCCATCGCATTTTCATACCGGGCTAAAGTTTATCAAAGTACAGGAACAGATTGGAAAAATGTCAACCTAACTATTTCTACGGGCAATCCTACGGTAGGCGGACAAATACCTGTGCTGTATCCATGGTACCTATACCAGGCTCAGGTCTATCAGGAAGTGGCCATTGCCGGTGGTGTACGTCGTCCGCAAACCATGAATGAGACACCCTCAGTGGCATACGACGATATGCAAAGCTTGAAAGACAAATCACTGTCTAACTATGTAACTGTGCAGCAAAACACAGTCAATACAGAATTCAAAATCGCCATACCATACACTATACCGAGCGATAATGTGCAGTACGACGTTACGATGAAAACAGAATCGCTAAAAGCAACCTACTCGTATATCACAGTGCCTAAAATAGACAACGATGCCTTTCTTAAGGCTCGCATCAGTGATTGGGCGCAGTACTCATTATTACCCGGCGAGAGCAATATTTACTTCAAGGGAACTTTTGTTGGTAAGGGCTACGTTGACCCTACTCAGGCAAACGATACACTGGACCTTTCGCTTGGACGTGACAGAGCCATCAACGTTAAACGTGATATGCTCCGCGATTACTGCAAGAGCAATTTGCTGGGCAACAAAAAAACAACCAGCAAGGCCTATGAGATAACTGTTCAGAACAACAAAAAGCAGAGTGTTGAACTGATTATAGAAGATCAAATTCCTGTTTCTCAAAACGGAGAAATAATGGTAGAACAAGAGGAAGTAAGTGGCGCTTCTGTCGATGCTGCTACGGGCAAGCTGACCTGGAAACTAATCTTACAACCCGGAGAAACACAGAAAAAACAATTGCGTTTCACGGTAACGTACCCAAAGAAGACGGCAGTAGCAGGACTCTAATGTCGCACGATATCCAAAAACGGGAAGATGTTGTCAGGCTCGTAGATAATTTCTACGCAGCCGTTTTAGACGACACACTTCTTGCTCCATTTTTTTTACATATCGACTTCGAACATCATAAACCACGCATGGTTCACTTTTGGTCGTTCGTATTGTTGGATGAGCCCGGCTACGTCACGAATATTTTTGATAAGCATGCACACATGGATTTAACTAAAGCCGCGTTGGAACGTTGGGTGAGTCTTTTTGAATTCACGACTCGTCAACTCTTCTCCGGAGAAAACACCGAACAAGCTGTATTGCGCGCAAAGACCATCGCCTGGACGTTTCAAGAAAAAATGAAGCTCGGATGAACCGAAGAAAATTCCTGCATCAAGCCGGATGGCTGGCAGCCGGGACTTGCGCGATTCCAACGCTCTTTCAGTCTTGTAAAAAATCAGACTGGGAACAGGAAGGAAAGTTTCAGGGAGAAGTCATCATTATCGGGGCAGGCATTGCCGGGCTCTATGCCGCTGAAATGCTTATTGCACAGGGCGTATCTGTTAAAGTGTTGGAAGCGTCTTCCTTTTGGGGAGGACGTATGCGGACGTTTCCAATAGCTCCGCAAACATTTCAGAATGCTCATCATCGGTTGATAAAAGGAGAGTTCAGTATTCTCACGGATCTACTGCGACATCAACATATTTCGCTCGCTGAAAAAACCGGGAGCTCACTGTACTATTTCACCGGAACACTGAACAACGAAACGGAAGCCAATCAAAACAGCTTCTTTCAGGATATGCTTCAAGCGGTAAACAGTCTGAATACTTTCGATGGCGCAGACATCACTGCGCAGGCCTATTTCGAGGCACTTGATGTAAGCACGAATGTCGAATCGGTCTACAATGTTTTAGCCGGACAGGTTCATGGCACATCTGCAGATCGAGTGAGCGCACGCGGCATTGCACATCAATTCAATCAGTGGAGTTCAGGTGAAAAAGAGTATGTCATTGACTCCGATCAATTGCTCGCAGGCATTGAAAAAGCTCTTCCACGAGTATTCGATGTGATTCAATATAACACTTCTATCGTATCCGTCGATTATACCGGCAATACAATCAGATTAGAGGACGCCATGGGCGCGAGTTATGCGTGTGATCGATTGCTTCTCACAGTGCCTCTGCAGGTTTTGCAAAGCGGCTTCATTGCCTTTACACCCGCTTTGACCAACAATCGTCAAAATGCGTTTCCACGAATCGGCATCGACATGTGCTATTGCGCGATGTTCAAACTGCAAACGGCACCTTGGCCCTTGGGCACGCGTCAAATTATCGGAGGCGACCTAGCGCAAATATTCGAAGTTTCGGACGATGGTTGGGTGTATGCAGAAGTTTCGGGTGCACAGGCTGAAACCATTGCATCCATTTTTGGCGACCCTCTCAACATCATTCAACAGGAATTCGAACAACTTTATCCCGGTGCCATAAATCAAATTACAGAAAGCACGCTGCAGCAATGGCAAGGCAATCGGTCTTATGATCCCGTTGGAGTTGGAGATGCGCGAGAAGTAATTGCATCATCCATCAATAACAAAATTTTCTTTGCAGGAGAGGCAACTCACTTGGGTGGTCATCATGGAACAATGCACGGCGCTATGGAAACCTCATTGCGCGCAGTGACAGAAATCTTGCAGGGAGCAGGCGCATGAGAATCCTCCTCTACATATCCCTCGTGTTTTTTCTCGGTGAAAAATGCATCGCACAACCGGTTGCACAACTAGAAGCAGGATATTGGCATTTCCCCATCATCGACAAGATTTTCCGGGCTTATGATTTGGCGCATCCTTGGACAGAGGCCAATGTTGCGCCCACGGGTATGGGGGCCGGTATTGCCTTGGGATGGAATCAGAAAATCTATGCCCCGCGCGGACTACATGCCATCGGTCTCGCACACTATCGATATCAGTCAACCAGCCTAAAGAACGCTGCACTGCCGCTTCGGGCCGGATTTCATCAAGCCTGTGCCGAAATTCTAATTCGGAGTCATCCGCGTTGCCTCCTAAAAGATGTGCAGCAAACAGGTCCTCTTGGCACGCGTTGGTACATTCAATTGGGAGGAGGCTATAGCTGGAATATTCCCTTCGCTAGCAAATACGGTGAACGAGTGTACGTCACAAACAGTCAGAAATATCGAAATATCACCGGTCAAATGCATCTCACAGGCGGCACAGGATGGCATGCAATCTCCCTGGGACCGTTGATTGTTACATTAGAATCAACGCTGACCTGGTATCCTCATTTCTCGCTCGACTCCTTTGCAACAGCTGTTCTTGGTCACAATGAACCCCGGCTTTCAGAAACCGCTCGAAACAGCTTACTCGTTCAAGGGCATCTGCGGTTTACCTATCGAAAAAAGAGTAAAAACTGGTGGGATGCGCCGCGCACAGGCGACAAATCCTAGCTATCAAAATTTGTCAACAACGCCCGTCTTCGGGTTCGCATACTCCTACTTTCGTAACCCTCGTTCTGAGCTGTCATTTCGACTTCCGGAACCGCCTAATTTGCCTATACCATGTTCCTGATTTTTGATACTGAAACAACCGGATTACCCGGCAACTGGAATGCACCGTTAACCGACTTTGCCAATTGGCCGCGTGTGGTGCAAATTGCCTGGCAGCTCCACAGTGCCGATGGCAAGTTAATCTCTGCTGAGAGCCTCATCGTTCAACCCGATGGATTCACCATTCCATTCAATGCTGAAAAAGTGCACGGCATTTCTACCGACCGTGCGATGCGCGAAGGATTGCCCTTGGCTGAGGTCATTGAACGATTTATGAGTGATGTGTTTCAGTGCACCTACATAGCGGGGCACAACGTCGAATTCGACCTCAACATCATGGGGTGCGAGTTGCTGCGAAAAGGACTGGACAACTCGCTAACGGCCAAAAAATCGTTAGACACAAAAGATCTATCGACTGACTTCTGCGCCTTACCCGGCGGTAAAAACGGAAAGTTTAAATGGCCCACATTGACGGAGCTTCATCAGAAGCTTTTCAATGCGCCATTTGCCGAAGCACATGATGCTGCTTATGATGTTGATGCAACAGCCAAGTGTTTCTTCGGATTGATAAGCGAGGGTGTAATACGCTTGAAAGAAATAGAATCTGTTCAATCCATTTCTTACGAAGCACCCCAACTGGCGGCTTCCAACTTTAAAACAAGTCAGGTTACAGAAGTAGTTTCAATAGAGTCAGCCAACGCATCGACAGAATCATCCGGTGAACTTGAAACATTAGCAGCTCAATTCGTGCACTTGCATGTGCACAGCCAATACAGTGTCACCGGCATGCAAAGCACTTCCGACATAAAAGGTTTGGTGAACAAAGCCAAGAGCTGGGCGACGGAAGGTCTCACTCCTACCTTGGCACTGACAGACCATGCTAATATGATGGCCGCGTTTCAATTTGTAAGTGCAGCGCTCAAGTCAGAAGTGAAACCAATCGTTGGCTGCGAAGTCAATTTGTGTCGTGATATGCACGACAAAAAAAACCAGGACAATGGGTTTCAAATTGTGCTTCTTGCCAAGACGAAGAAAGGCTATCACAACCTGGCGCATTTGTCATCGCTCGCACACACGCAAGGTTCCTATTACGTTCCGCGTATCGATCGCAATACGCTGCTTCAATTCAAAGAAGATATCATCGCCCTAACCGGCGGCATGTATGGCGAAGTGGCCTACAAGATTCTGAATGAAGGAGAAGAAAAAGCAGAAGAAGCATTCGTGTGGTGGAAAGGAAACTTCGGAGAAAATTTCTACGCTGAAATCATGCGTCACGGACTCGAAGAAGAAGAGCACGTAAATAGTATCATCTTAGGTTTCTGCGAAAAACATGGAGTAAAATACGTAGCCACCAACTCATCGTATTACACCGAGCAAAAGGACAGCGAGGCACAAGATGCGCTGGTGTGTGTGCGAGAAGGAGAATTCGTTTCTCGCCCCAAAAAATATATCGGTAAACGCGGACGCGATTACCGTCTAGGCTTACCAAACAGTCAATACTACTTGAAAACGCCGCACGAGATGGCGGCGCTATTTGCAGATTTACCCGAAGCCATCACCAATACACGTCTGCTGGCAGACAGCTGCGAACAATACAAATTATCGCGTGAAGTATTGCTTCCGAAGTTTGAAATCCCGGCAGAATTTCAAGATGCGCTCGATGACTCAGACGGAGGTAAGCGAGGCGAGAATAACTTCCTTCGACATCTCACATACGTTGGTGCCGAAAAACGATATGAAACAATCAGCGATGAAATTCGTGAGCGTCTCGATTTCGAATTAGCCACCATTGCCAACACCGGTTATCCGGGTTACTTCCTCATTGTTCAGGACTTCTGCAATAAGGCACGCGAAATGGGTGTGAGCGTTGGGCCCGGACGCGGAAGCGCGGCGGGAAGTGCTGTGGCTTATTGCATTGGAATCACCAATGTTGACCCCATTAAGTATCAGCTACTCTTTGAGCGCTTCCTGAACCCGGAGCGTGTAAGCATGCCCGATATCGATATCGACTTCGATGATGAAGGGCGCGATAAAGTGATTGACTATGTGCGCAACAAATACGGGGCAAACATGGTGGCGCAAATCATTACCTATGGTACTATGGGCGGAAAATCGGCTATTCGTGATGCAGGACGTGTGATAGAACTGCCACTACCCGATACCGACCGAATCGCCAAGTGTATGCCCGACAACCAAGACTTGAGTGATTTGTTGAAATGGGACGATAAAAAACTCAGCGATGCATTGAGCGGCGATGATTTGCAAAACGCCAAACAACTGCGCAGCATTGCGTCGCAAGACTCACATGAGGGCCGTGTTGTTAAGCTTGCCAGTATTTTGGAAGGATCCGTTCGCAGCACAGGCATACACGCATGCGGAGTTATCATAACGCCTGATGTTATCACGAATTATGTACCTGTGTCGACTGCCAAAGACAGCGACATGTTCTGCACACAGTTCGACAACTCTGTTGTGGAAAGCGCAGGCTTGCTGAAGATGGACTTCCTCGGGCTTAAGACACTTACCTTGATTAAAGATGCACTTCGCATCGTCAAGCAGCGACATACTATCGAAATCGATATTGAAGCCATACCCATCGACGATGAGCTAACCTATCAACTCTTCCAACGAGGCCACACCGTAGGCATTTTCCAGTACGAAAGTGATGGTATGCAGAAATACATGAAGGACCTCAAGCCAACCGTGTTTGATGACCTCATCGCTATGAATGCCCTGTATCGTCCGGGGCCACTCGAATACATTCCTTCGTTCGTTCGACGTAAAAACGGACAAGAGCCCATTGCATACGACCTTCCTGAAATGGAAGAATACCTCAAGGACACTTACGGAATTACAGTGTATCAGGAGCAAGTAATGTTGCTGTCACAGAAGCTTGCCGGATTTACGAAAGGAGAAGCCGACGTGCTGCGTAAGGCCATGGGTAAAAAGCAGAAAGATGTGCTC
>Ga0169931_10009747_pt1 | contig 13814 bp, 8 predicted proteins | sample Kivu_15m_20L_FD_129675 | JGI IMG/M metagenome (GOLD analysis project Ga0169931, IMG submission 129675) | Freshwater microbial communities from Lake Kivu, Western Province, Rwanda to study Microbial Dark Matter (Phase II) - Kivu_15m_20L... | ecosystem: Environmental > Aquatic > Freshwater > Lake ...
ACGGCGACGCTCATGACGGCCACAGCCGCGCCCGCGCCAACGAGGCCGGCGCCGATCGCGCCCAGCGGCGCGCGCGGCGGCCTGGGCGGGGCACGGACGGGCCGCGGCGAGGGCGCCGCGACCGCGAGCGCGTCGAGCTTGAGGGTTGCTGCGAAGGCGCGGCCATCGGAGCGGACGTCGGCGGAGCCAGAGATGGCCGCGCGTTCGTCGACGACGACAGCGCCGACGACCGAGACGATCTTCACGGTGACGGCGATCTCGCGGCCGCCGAGGCTCGTGACGCCGAGGGCGAGCACGTGGCTCGCGCCGAGGCCCTTGGCCTTCTCCACCACGCACCCGAGCTCTGCGCGGCAGAGGGCGACGTCGTCGGTTGACATCGGTGGGTCCAAGAACGCCGCGCGCTCCTGCAACGCCGAGACGACACCAGCTGCGAAGTCACGGTGCGCGACGCTCTGGTCTGGGTTCGTCACGAACACGGCCAGCTGCGCCGACGCGGACGATGACGTGCACAAAGCGACGACGAGAAGGAGCACCGACCGCATCAGTGCGATGCCACGAGGTGGAGGTCGTGGGTCGCTGGCCGGCCTCGCTCGACGACCACGGTCGCCTCCGGCGATGCGTAGTAGCCAGACATCGTCGCCCGCACGCGCTTCGGACCGGGGCTCACCGTGACGGTGACGGGCGCTTGGCCAACGGGGACGCCGTTGATGGTGACTGCGGCGCCAGGCGGCGTGGTCGTCACCGTGAGGGGGGTCGCGCCCGGTCCCGGCGGGGGCAAAGACGGCGGCGGCGCGGCGTCGCAGCCGGTGATGGCGAGAACGAGGCCCAGCGCGGCGAGGCGGCTCATGGCGGCACCGTAGCCGGACGGGCGAGGGAAACTCCAGCCCGCCGCACCTCCGACGCACTGCGACATGCCGCCGACCGAAAGGGCTTGCGCGTCGACGTCGCTGGTGCTGGCTTCAGCCAGAAGGTGCCACATGACGACTGACGCGTTGAACGCTGCGATTACGACCACCGGTGCCGCGCTGCACGAACGCATGAAGGGCGAGACGCCCGGCGTCTTCAACAAGGCCTACTGGGAGGGCGCGATCCTCGAGTGGGCGATGAAAGACCCGTCCTTCAAGGTCGACATGTTCCGCTTCGTCGACGTCTTTCCGACGTTGCAGACCAAGGACCAGGTCAAGCAACACATCAACGAATACCTCCTCAAGGACGGCCGCGAGCTGCCGAGCCTCATCTCGGCGGCGCTCAAGGCGGCGACGACGGGCCTCACGGCCGGCATCGCCCAGGCGACGATGAAGGGCCAGATCGAGGGCATGGCCAACCGCTTCATCGTCGGCCGCGACGCGAAGGCTGCGCTGCCGGAGCTGAAGAAGCTGCACAAGGACGGCATCGCCTTCACCGTCGACCTCCTCGGCGAGTCGACCGTCTCTGAGCACGAGGCCGACGACTACGCGCGTCGGTACATGGATCTCATCGACAACCTCGCCGACGACATCGGCGGCCTCAAGGCCGACGCCGTCGTCGACGAGAACCACCTGGGCCCGATCCCGCGGACGAACGTCAGCCTGAAGATCTCAGCGATGTTCAGCCAGATCGACCCTGTCGACGTGAAGGGCAGCGTCGCCGCGCTCAAGCGCCGCGTCATGCCGCTGTTTCTGCGCGCCAAAGAGAAGAACGTCTTCCTCAACGTCGACCTCGAGCAGTGGGCCTTTCACGACATCACCTACGACCTCTTCGAAGAGATCGTGCTCTCCCCCGAGCTGCGCAGCTGGCCGCACGTCGGCATCGTCATCCAGGGCTATCTGCGCTCGTCGATGAAAGACGCGCAGCGCCTCGTCGGCATCGCGAAGACGCGTGGCGCGCCGATCACCATTCGCCTCGTGAAAGGCGCCTACTGGGACTACGAGACCGTCCTCGCCATACAGCAGGGCTGGGCCTGCCCGGTCTTCTCCGACAAGGCCGCCACCGACGCCAACTACGAGGCGCTGACGCGCTTTCTGCTGGAGAACCACCAGCACCTGCACCCGGCGTTTGGCAGCCACAACCTGCGCTCGCTCACGCACGCCCTCGTCCTCGCCGACGAGCTGAAGGTGCCCAAGAAGTGCGTCGAGGTGCAGATGCTCTACGGCATGGCCGAGCCCGAGCGAAAAGCGTTTCGCGCTCAAGGCCACCGCGTGCGCGTGTACGCCCCCGTCGGCGAGCTCTTGCCCGGCATGGCGTATCTTGTGCGACGGCTCCTCGAGAACACGAGCAACTCTGGCTTCCTCAAGCTCTCGCACCACGACAACGTTGACGTCAGGAAGCTGCTCGTCGCGCCGCAGCCGCCGGCGACGCCCCGGCAGATCGCGCCGTCGCGTCTCATCAAGGGCGACGTCACCTCGCCGTTCGACAACTGCGCCCTCACCGACTTCACCGACAAGGCCCGCCGCGACGCGTTCGCCAAGGCCATCGCTGACGTCGAGAGCACACTGCCGATCGCTGTGCCCGTCGTCATCAGCGGCGCCGCCGCCAAGCGCGACACCTTTGCGCGCCCGTCGCCGAACCGCTCGGCGCAGAAGGTCGCCGACGTCGCCAGCGCCACCGTCGCCGACGTCGAGACCGCCGTGCAGAAGGCGAAGGCCGCATGGCCCGCCTGGCGCGACACGCCGGTCAAGGCCCGCGCCGAGGTGCTCGAGAAGCTCGCCGCTGTGCTCGAGGCCGATCGCGACCGGCTCGCCGCCCTCATGAGCGTCGAGCTCGGCAAGCCCTGGAAGGAGGCTGACGCCGACGTCGCCGAGGCCGTCGACTTCTGCCGCTACTACGCGCGCCAAGCGCTGCATGAGCTGGCGCCGAAGAAGCAGGGCGCGGTGTTCGGCGAAGACAACGTGCTCTCCTACGAGGGGCGCGGCGTCTGCGCCGTCATCGCGCCGTGGAACTTTCCCCTCGCGATCTTGTGCGGCATGGCCACAGCGGCTCTCGTCGCCGGCAACACGGTCATTCTGAAGCCGGCCGAGCAGTCGAGCGCCGTAGGGCATGCGCTCTTTGCCGCCATGCAGAAGGCCGGGCTCGGCGAAGGCGCTCTCAAGGATGTCGTGCACTTCGTGCCCGGGCTCGGCGAGGTCGTCGGCAAGGCTCTCGTCGACCACAAGGACGTCGTGCAGCTGGCGTTCACCGGCAGCATGCAGGTCGGCCTCGCCATCGTGAAAGCCGCCGCCGACACCAAGCCCGACCAGCCGCAGGTGAAGCGCGTCGTGTGCGAGATGGGCGGCAAGAACGCGATCATCGTCGACGACGACGCCGACCTCGACGAAGCTGTCCTCGGCGTCATGCGCAGCGCGTTTGGCTTCGCCGGCCAAAAGTGCTCGGCCTGCTCGCGCGTGCTCGTGCACAAAGCCGTCGCCGACGCCTTCATCCGCCGCCTCGTCGACGCGACGTCGTCGATCTCATCGGGGCCGGCGACAGATGCGGGCACGTTCTTGCCCCCCGTCGTCGACGCGGAGGCGCACGCGCGGCTCATGGCTATCGTTGCGAACCCTGGCGCTGGCGCCACGGTGCTGCACACGGGAAAGGCGCCGACGGGCGGCTTCTATGTGCCGGCGACGATCATCAAGGTCGACGACGCCGCGCACCGCCTGATGCAGGAAGAGCTCTTTGGCCCGGTCTTGGCCGTGCACGTCACCGAGAGCTTCGAAGCCGCGCTCACGATCGCCAACGGCACGCGCTTCGCGCTGACGGGGGCCGTGTACTCGCGCTCGCCGAAGAACCTCGACGAGGCCCGCCGCCGCTTCCGAGTGGGCAACCTCTACCTCAACCGCGGCAGCACCGGCGCGCTCGTCGAGCGGCAGCCGTTTGGCGGCTTCGGCATGAGTGGCATCGGTACGAAGGCCGGCGGCCCCGGCTATCTCGCCCTCTTCTGCGACCCGCGCGTCGTCACCGAGAACACCATGCGCCGCGGCTTCACCCCTGATCTCGAAGGCTGAGCACCCTCGCTTCGCCTGTGTCTTTCGTTCGCCTATGTTGGAGGAATCATGCGTCTTCGTGTCCTGCTCTCTGCACCGTTTGTCCTCGCCACGCTCGCCGGTTGCGGTCCAGACGTGCTCGAGTTTGCGTCGCCGCCGCCGACGCGCATTCTTGAGAGAGGCCCGCTTCTGAGCTTGCCCGCCGTCGTCGCGAAGAAGAGCGACGGCACCGTCGTCGAAGGCGCCAAGATCGACCTCGAGGTGCTGCCGACCGGCGTGCTGCTCGTGCGCCCCGAGGGCATCTCCGTCGTCAACCGCGGCGAGGTCACGCTGACCTACACCTCGGGCAAGGCTGTGCTCAAGCACACCCTGTCGGTGCAGTTGCCGACGCGCGTCGAGCTTCGCTGCCTGCCGTCCTGCTCGGGCGCCGTGGGCAACGAGACGAAGCTCGACACCACGGTGTACTCCGAGGAACAGGTCCTCGCCGACGTGCAGGCAGCCTGCACGACCAACAAACCCGACATTGCCAAGGTCGACGGAGCGACGTTGAAGTTCATCGCTGCCGGCTCGGCGACGATGACGTGCAAGTCCGGCGAGGCCGAGATCACCAAGCCTGTCGAAGTGGTCCCGCCGCCGCCGCCGCCGCCGCCGGAGGGGGCTCCTGCTGACGGCGCACCGCCCGCGCCGCCCGCCGATGGCACCCCGCCGCCGTCGCCCTGACCTCGCAGCTTCGAGGCGCGTGTCGCGACGCGCGCCTCGCCTTTCCGCGCCGCCGACTACGGCGTGGGGGGGGCCGCAAAGTCCTTCTCGAGCGCGAACGTCGGCAAGCCGTCGTCGGCCGTCTCGAAGTCAGCACGCACGATCTCGCGGACGACCGGGTCCATGCCCTTCGGCTTCACGACCAAACGATGTGGCTCGTTGATGTCGATGTTCATGATCTTCTTGTTACCCGCGCCGCGGCTCTTGCCGTCGAGGACGATGTCGTCCGGTGACGGGCGAATCTTCACGACGATTGCGCCAAGCTCTTGGCTCTTTCCCGTCAGGGCGCGGTCAAGCATGCCGCGCACCTCGTCGCCAAACAGAACCCCGACGACGACGAGCCCAACGACGGCCGCCACGGCCGCGATGAGCATCGAGCGGCGCCCCTGACCAGGTGCGGTGCCCATCGCCTTGGCGATGGCCAGAATCTCGGCGTCGTCGCCGATCTGCTGCGACCAGGCGAGCCCCACGTTCTTGGCGAGGACCTGCGTGCGCGACCCGTGCTGCTCTGTCGACGTCGACGGCAGCGGCGCCAGTGGCAGCGGCGCCAACGCGTGCGGTGCCGCGCGTGGGTCGGAGGCCAGAGAGATGACGAAGCTGTGCGGCGCGTCGAGCTGCGCTGGCGGCCCCTTCGGCAGAGGCATCGGCTGTGTCGACGGCGACGGCGGAGCTTGCGCCGAGGGCACCGCTGGGGCCGGTTGCGGTGCGATCACTGGCGCCAACACCGGTCGCGTTGGCGCGATCGCCGGCTCCGTCCCTGCGAGCGAGTGATCGCCGATCGGCGGCTGCGTCTTGGGCGCGCGCGGGCCGGGCGCGTCGTCGATCGCCTGCAACGCCTTGGATAAGCCCATCGCGGTGACGGCGATGCCGCTCTTGGCCATCGCGGTGCGCAACGCCTCTTCGAAGTCGGCGGCGGACTGGAAGCGGTCCTCGAGCTTCGGCGCCACAGACTTCATGACGACGGCGTCGACTTCCGGGGGCAGGTATGGCGCCAGCGATGACGGCACGGGCACGGGCCCGGCCTCGTAGACCGAGCGCATCTCAGAGACGTCCCACACCGGGAACAGACGGCGCAGCGTGAGGAGCTCGAAGAGCATGATGCCCACGCAGAACAGGTCGCTGCGGTGGTCGATCGAGTGGCCGTACATCTGCTCCGGTGACATGTAGCCGGGCGTGCCCTTGATGACGCCCGACGCCGTCTGGTGCCGCTTCGTCGACGCGCGCGCGATACCGAAGTCGAGGATCTTCACCTCGCCGCTGCCGGTGATGACGATGTTTCTGGGGTTGATGTCACGATGCACCAGCCCGAGCGGCTTGCCGCCCGCGTCGCTGCGCGTGTGCGCGTAGGCCAGGCCGCGCGTGACCTCAGCGGCGATGCCCAGGCAGTGCGCCCAATGGATCGGCACCTTTTTGCTGTGCGCGTCTCTGAGCACGTCGAGGATGGTGCGTCCCTCAACGAACTCCATCGCTATGTAGTAGCTGCCCTCGAGCTCGCCGAGCTCGTAGATGGGCACGATGTTGCCGTGGCTCAGGCTGACGGCGATCTTCGCCTCGTCGATCAGCATCTGCACGAACGACGGGTTCGACGCGTAGCGGGGGAGGATCCGCTTAACGACCATCTCCTTCTCGAAGCCCGACGCGCCGAAGATCTTCGCCCGATACACTTCGGCCATCCCGCCGACGGCGATGAGGTTGGTCAGCAGGTACTTGCCGAACGGCGCCGGCAACTTGATCGAACTGGTCGAGGGCTCTGCCATAGGGCGGACCCTACCCGTCTTTTCGGGGCTGTTGTCCCCCGTCTTGCCTCCGGCGGTGCTCTTGCCTCCGGTGGTTTGCCTCCGGCGGTGCTTTTGCCTCCCGGTGGTTTGCCTCCGGCGGTGCTTTCTCCTCCGGCGGTGCTTTCTCCTCCGGTGGTGCTTTTGCCTCCGGCGAAGCTGCCGTCCGCGGCAGCCGGCCAGAGGGGCGCGAGGCGGCGCCCCTCTGGACTCCCCCGCCTTGGCGGAGTGCACGCACCACCACGCATGCCGCGGGTGAAAACGAGGGTCGCCGTGCGGCACGGCAGCCGTGGCCTCGTGGCGCGACAACGCCGTGGGTTGCGCGCCACGGCAGCGTTCGATGGCGCAGAGCTGGGCGGCTCCTGTCGTTTTCAGCCGCGGGAGCCTGGCCCTTGGGCCCAAAGTGACGACGAGGCGACTTAGACGACACGGAGCACTCTCGCTCGCGCGAGGCGCGCCGCGATTCACGCCCCTGCTGGCGAATCCGAGGAAAAAAACAAAGCCGACCTTGTGAGGTCGGCTTTGGCGGAGCGGGAGGGATTCGAACCCTCGATAGAGTTTCCCCTATACAGGTTTAGCAAACCTGCGCCTTCAGCCACTCGGCCACCGCTCCTCGGTGTCGTTTGTGACTGAGGCATCGGTACCGTCATCGGCGACGATGGTCAAGGCTCGTAAGCATGGTCGTCGACGTCGGCCACGTCGGTCGAACCAGGGGCATGCGTCGTCGTCAGCGGTCTTGTTTCTCGAGGAAGCGCGCAAAGAACGGGCGCGGCGGGCGCGTCGTTGCCAGCGCGCGGGCCTTGTTGTCGGCGAGGACGCGGACTTCGTCGCCGTCACCGATAGCGCCGCGCGTGAAGGCGATGGCCTCGTCGTAGGCGGCGGCGATCTCTTCGCGGGTGCTGGCGCTCTCGATGCGGCGCTCGTGAAAGGCAGAGAACGCTGCGTGGCGGGCGGCGCGCGCGTCGTCGACGAGACCGCGGGCGACGCCGTTTGTGCCGAGCGCCGCCGACAGCGCCGCGAGGGCGCCGAGGACGGCGAGCTGTGATGGTGCGTCGGCGGCGACCGCGGCGGTGGCGCGCGCGGCAGCCACGTCGAGGTCTTCGACGCGGCTTGCCACGTCAGCCACCCATCTTCTTCTTGAGCAGGTCGCCGAACGTGCCGAGGCCAGCCTTGCCGGCGCCGCCGCTCTTGAGCCCGGCGTCGGTCTTGTATTGGTCGACGACGGCGCGCTCCTCGGCCTGCTCGCGAGCGATCTTGCTCGCCTTGAGGCGGCCGCGATCGTCGAGGTCGATGATCAGCACCGGCACCTTCGTGCCGAGCGGGAAGGCCTTGTTCAGATCGGCCCCGCGCGGCGTGCCTGTCTCGCTCGCCGGCATGAGCGCGGTACCGACCTGCTCGCTGCCTTCGCCCGCGCCGTCGGCGAAGAGGTTCAAGAACACGCCGTACTTCTCGATGCGGTCGACGACGCCGTCGCAGCGGGTGCCGCGGCTCAAGCGCGGCTTCTGCGGCGCACGGGCGGCGGGCTTGGCCTCGGCGGCGAGGGCCTCGGCGAACGCATCTTGGCCGGCGGCGTCGCGCATCGACAGGCTCACGCGGCGGCGCTCAAGGTCGATCTCCTTGATGCGGACCTGCACGTGCTCGTCGACCTGCAGGACGTCCTCGGGGTGGCGGATCCGGCGATCCGTGATCTCCGAGACGTGCACGAGCCCTTCGACGCCGGGGATGAGCTCGACGAAGGCGCCGTAGGCCTCGAGGCGCGTGACGCGGCCGACGAGCATCGCGCCGATCGTGAGGTCGGCAGCGTTCGACGTGAAGGGATCGGCGAGCTGGCTCTTGAGGCTCAGGCCGATGCGCTCTTGGCCCGGACGCTTCGGGTCTGCCTCGATGCGAATGACCTCGACGCGCACGGCGTCGCCGACCTTGACGACGTCTTCGGGGCGCGCGACGCGGCTGTGCGAGAGCTCGCTGACGGGGATGAGGCCGTCGAGGCCGCCGAGATCGACGAAGGCGCCGAAGGGCTGGGTGAGCGTGATGACGCCGTCGATCGTCAGGCCGACACCGAGACGCTCACGCAGGGCCTTCGCCTTCTCGGCGCGCTCCTTCTCGAGCAGGGCGCGGCGCGTGAGGACGACGTTCTTGCCGCCCTCCTTCACCTCGCGCACGAGGAACTGCACGGTCTTGCCGATCATCGTGTTCGGGTCTTCGACGAAGTTCACGTCGATCTGCCCCGTGGGGCAGAAGCCACGCGACGAGCCGCCGAGCTGGACCTCGAAGCCGCCCTTGTTGACGCCGGTGATGGTGCCCTCGACGGGGATGCCGGAGGCCTTGGCCTCTTCCAGCATGCCGACGTCGATCTGGTCCTTGCCGAGGCGCGGCGACAGGACGACGCCGTCCTTCAGAGCGACGACGAAGCAGTCGACCTTGTCACCGACCTTGACCGTCAGCTCACCCGACTTGTCGTCGAGGAAGTCGGCGCGGGCGGCGTGGCCCTGCTGGGTCTTTGTGATCTCAAAGAACACGCTGTCGCTGCCGATGTGCACGACAGCGACGCGGAGCTTGTCGCCGATGCGCGTCGAGCGGCGCTCGACGGCGCCGGACTCGGCGAGCATCGCGGCGAAGTCGCCAACCTCGTCGTCGCGCTTGACGACGATTGGGGCCATACCTGAGTAGTCGACGCGGGGCTCGCGCGGCGCGCGCTCGCCCTTGTCGCCGCGGTCGTCGCCGCGGCGATCGCGACCTTCTTTGCGCGGTCCACGGTCGCCACGAGGACGATCGCCGCGCGGCCCACGGTCGCCGCCACGGTCGCCGCCACGATCGCCGCGATCACCACGCGGGGGACGGGCTTCGCGGGGGGCGTCGGCCTGGGGCTCGCCGTCAGTCGTCGCGGCCGCGGCGCGGGCGGCGATCTCGCTCGCGTCGAGCACGCGGCCCGGCGGTGGACGGCGATCGCGGCCCTCGCGGCGCGGCTCAACGACGCGGACGCCGCCGGCGCTGGCGTCGACGCCCTCTGGGGCTTGGATGGTCGACTCGGGAGGTGCCGAGCGACCGCCGCGGCGCACCGTGCCGCGCGCCAACAAGGCTGGGTCGATGCGGCGGCCGGTGTCGACGGCGCCCGTGCTCGTCGTCGGAGCGGCAGGGGCGTCGGCCGACGGAGCGGCGGCAGCGGTCGCGGTGTCGGCGACGGGCGGATCGTTCTGGTCTGACATCGTCGGCGGGTTCCAGCACCGAGGGGGCTTCTCGTCAACGGGCGCTATGGGCGCCGCACCGCGATCCCTGTATGCTCCCGCACCATGCGTTCTGTGTTGGTCCTGCTCGCCGTGCTGAGCGCGCCGTCGGGCGCTCTGGCGTCGCGCGTGCTCGTGCTGCCGGTCGGCGGCGAGCTCGGGCGCTCCGAGGGCGAAGCGCTCAGCCGCGCGGTCGAGACCGCCGTGCGCGAAGCCACCGCCGGCCACGAGGTCATGACGCTCGCTGCGTTGCAAACGTCGATGCGCATGTCCGAGTTGCGCGACTGCGCTGGCGACGAGCAAGCCACCGCCTGCGTCTCCGAAATCGCCGACGCCGCCAACGCCGACGTCGTCGTCGCCCCCACGCTCGGGCGCCTCGGTGATCAGCTCCTCCTCACGCTCACGCTCACGGCCGGCGCAAGGGCAACGCTGTTGGCGCAGGTCCAGCGGCGCGCCGACGCCGACCGACCGAGCGCTCTGCTCGACGTCATCCCCGGCGCGGTCCGCCAAGCCGTCGACGATGCCGGCCTCGTCAATGCCGTTCCTCGCCCAGTGCCGGTCGCGGCGATCGGCACGGCCGTCGGCGGCGGCGTCCTTGCCGCCCTCGGCACGGTCGCCCTCGTCGTGCGCGGCGTTGCGAGTGGCCAGTATGCCGAGGGGCGCCTCGACCAAGAGCAGGCCCGCGCGTACGAGCTCTACGACCAGCCCGCGCTCTTCGGCGGCGTCATCGGTGTCGTGGTCGGGGGCGCCTTCACCATCGGCGGCGGCGGCGTCGCCGTCTACAGCCTCGTGGCACGGGAGTGATCATGCGCCTCGCCGTCCTTGCTCTCGCCGCCGCCGCCCTCGCCGCCGCCTGTCCGAGCGGTCCACGACCATGCCGCAGCGACGATCAATGCGAGGACGGTGAGGCCTGCATCATCCCCGAGGACGAAGAGGTCGGCGCCTGCGCTGCCAGCGAAGGCGAAGGCGAGGGCGAAGAGGGAGAAGGAGAGGGTGAAGGGGAAGGAGAGGGCGAGCCAGGCGCCGTTGACGTGCAGGCGGGCCTCAACTTCGGCTGCGCCATCGACACCGAAGACCGCGTGCAGTGCTGGGGCAAGAACGGCAGCGGCCAGCTCGGGCGAGCGACAGCCGGAGGGCAGACGACCGAGCACCCAGCCGCGCCGGTGCCAGACCTCGTCGACGTGACGGCCCTCGCCGTCGGCAACCTGCACGCCTGCGCGATCGGCCGCCGACCGACAGGGACGCAGACCGTGCTGTGCTGGGGCCGAAACGACGGCGGCACCCTTGGCGCTGGCCTCGCGGCGGACGCGCCCGGCACCTTGGTGGAACCGCAGCTCGGCGCCGGCGTCGGCATCTCGGCGATCGCCATCGACGCGGACGGCGACAACAGCGGCGGCCTCACCTGCGTCGTCGCTGGCGGACAGTCGTCGTCAGTCACCTGCTTTGGCCCGCACGCTCCAAGCACGCTCAATGGCCTGCCGGTCCTCGTGCCCGCCCTCGCCGACGTCCGCACGATCCAGGTCTCCGTGGCCGGTGTCTGCGGCGAGAACGGCGCGACGACGATCTGCGCGGAGACGTCGTCGGTCTTCTCGCACTTCGGGTGCGCAGACGGCGCTTGCCCCGCCCTCGCCGGCGGCGCCCCCTACGGCGTCGGCTCGAACGTCGCCTGTCGCGTCGCCGACAGCGGGGTCCGCTGCGGCGGCGACAACCGCTTCGGCGTCATCGACCCGACGAATCGGTTGGCGACGGTGCTGGTCGAGGCGCTCGTCATCGCCAACGCCTCCGCCGTCACTGTCGGCGTCAACCACGCCTGCGCGATCGTCGCCACCGAGGTGCGCTGTTGGGGGCACGCGATCTTTGGGGCCACCGGCCTCAACCAAGAGCTCGACATCCAGGGCACGGTGTCTTGCAACGGCGTCGACCAAACGACGCGCTGCCACGCCCCGGCGGCCGTCGCGTTCCCAGCTGGTTTCGGCGTGCCGGTCGCCGTCAACAACCACCACACGTTCACCTGCGCGCGATCATTCGATGGAAGGATCGCCTGCTTCGGCGGCACTGATTCCGACGAGCCTGCCGACACCCGCCCCCGCCGCGTCACGCTCTCTAGATAAACACCTACTTATGTAGGTTAATCCTTCGAGATCGGCGGACCCGGCCGTTCTTAGAACTCGCGCCACGACGGGGCCCTGTGGAATGCTGCGCGCCGTCATGGCGGTGAGGGTGCTTGTCTGTGTCGAGGATCAGGGCGTCGCGCATGTGATCGCGGCGCGCCTGGCCCGTGACGGCGTCGACGGTGTCGTCGTCAACGCCCCGGCCAAGCTCGTCGACGAAGCACGAAGAGGCGTGGCCGCTGTCGCCGTGCAGCACCGCTACCCGTCGGGCGAGATCGGCTCGTCGCTGTTGCGCCAGGTCCGCGTCGCCCGCGGCGAAGTTGTGCCTGCAGTCGTCATCACGGCCGGTGACATCTCCGGCCCTGATCGCCTCGTCTACGAGCGCCAATACAAAGTACAGAGCTTCCTGCCGACGAGCGCGAGCCCCGTCGAGATCGCGACGGCCGCGCGCAAGGCGAGCGGCGCCCCCGGCGAGGAAGAGCGCGTCCTGCACGAAGACGAGCGCAAGAACGAGTTCGACATCTCCGTCGAGAGCCAAGCGAACATGGACATCGAGGCCGCCTTCAGTGGCGCCTTCGACGACGACGAAGACGAGAGCATCAAGACGGTCGAGATCTCAAAGGCCGAGCTCCAGCGCCTGAAAGTGTCCGTGCAGCCCCCGGCGCCGCTCGGCGGCAACACCGAAGAGGGTGCCCGCGTCACCGTCGACGGCGGCGACTCCGACCTCTCGCGCTTGCCAGCCCCCGGCGGCGACAACGACTTCGTCCTCGACGACCCCGACGAACAGACCGCGCTCGGCAAGAACAATGGTCCGAGTGTATCGCTCGGGAGCCCGCCGCCGCAGCTCGAGGAGTGGCCGACCGCCGCGACGCAAGTGACGCCGCGCGATGCCACGCTACCACCAACGCCCGCGGTGCTGACGCCGCCATCGATGAGAGACAGCCCGGTGACCGCGCCAAGCGCATCGGCCGCCGAGGGAGAAGCAATGCAGATTCAGGAACTCCAACGCACGCAGGCCGAGCTCAAGAAGGCCCTCCTCGCCGAACGCAAGTCGCGCGAGACTGCGCAGAAGCGGGTCGAGGAGCTCGAGCTCAAGCTGCAAAAGATGGGCGACGCGCCGCAGACGTCCTCGCAGGGCGTGCCGCAAGACGGCGTCTTCGAAGACCTCCGCTACCCGGCCCTGCTCGCGCGCTTCCGCGCTGAGGCGTTTACGGGCGCGCTCGTCATGCCCTCGTCGGGCACGACGCGCACGGTGTTCTTGAAAGACGGTCTGCCGGTCGCGTTCACGTCGAGCGAACCTGGTCAGCGCATCGGCAAGGTGCTCGTCGCGCAAGGGCGCATCACCGACGAGCAGTACATGAAGGCCGCGACGCGCATGGTCGAGAAGTCGATCAAGCTCACCGACGCGCTCGTCGAGCTCGGTCTCATCGACGCCGAGAGCCTCGAGGCCGAACAGCGCAACCTCACCCGCGATCAGATCATCGCCGGCTTCGAGCTCGTGCAAGGCCGCTTCACGACGCAAGCGGGCACTGCCGCCGACCCCAACACACCGCAGTTCGACTTCGGCCCCGGCGAGATCTACGTCCAAGGCTTCCGCCGCTATGCCCCCGCCAACGAGATGATGGCGGCCTACGAGACGCTGCGCGACAAGTACCTCGTCGCCAACGCTCGCCTCGCGAGCTACCGGCCGAAGCTCGGCCTGTCGGGTGACGACGAGCGCCTGCTGCGCCTGCTCGGTGAGGCCCTCACCGTCGAGGAGGCCGTCGAGCGCGCCAACCTCACGCCCGAGGCCTCCGCGCGACTCTTGTCGGCGCTGCAGGCCCTCGATCTCGTCGAGGAGTGGAGCCCCGGCGTTGAGCAGTTCCGCAGCCGTCTGCGTGCTGAGCGCCAGCGCCACGCCGAGGAGCTCTCGCAGCTCTCGACGAAGCACCGCACGATCGAAGAGCGGTTGTTGAAAGCCTTCGAGCTTGCTCTCGCCGGCCGCGGCGACTCGAGCGGGTTGAA
>Ga0169931_10009748_pt1 | contig 13814 bp, 10 predicted proteins | sample Kivu_15m_20L_FD_129675 | JGI IMG/M metagenome (GOLD analysis project Ga0169931, IMG submission 129675) | Freshwater microbial communities from Lake Kivu, Western Province, Rwanda to study Microbial Dark Matter (Phase II) - Kivu_15m_20L... | ecosystem: Environmental > Aquatic > Freshwater > Lake...
AAGCTTGCATTGGCGGTATTCTCTCTTGCAGGTGGGCATTTTGGAACAAAAATAAATGAATAAGCTCCCAGAAATATCGCTGCAAATGCCGCAATATAGAACTGACCTTCAAGTGCTTTATTTCCAGTTAGATTTGTTGTCCACATCGCTGCAATAAAACCAATTGTACCCCAAACCCGAATTGGTGGAAAATCTTTTATAACATTAAAATTCCCTGATTTCAAAACGGTATATCCTATTGAATTTGACAGTGCAATAGTTGGCATATAGAATATCATTGCTAAAAAGATAATCCAAAAGAAGGTATTCGAATCATTTACTTGTGGTAAATACAAAAGGACAATTCCGCCAAAAACATGAAGAATTCCATATAATTTCTCTGCATTAATCCATCGATCAGCAATAATCCCAACTAAAGTTGGCATAAATAAAGATGATAGGCCTAATGTGCTAAAAACTGCTCCGAATTCGACTCCAGGCCATTTTTTAGTCTCGAACCAATAATTTGCCACGGTAATTAACCAAGCTCCCCAAACAAAAAATTGTAGAAAACTCATTAAAACAAGTTTTCTTTGAATTGGTGTTTTTAATGATTCACGAATAAAAATAATTGCAAACCATTCGATTAGTGTCCGAAACATTATTGTCGTCGATTAAGTTCATCTCTTATTTTAGATGCCGATTCATAATCCTCATTATCAAGCGCTTCATTTAATAATCCTTCGAGTTCTTCTTTGGTTGCTTCGGCAAGCGCCTCTTCTGAAGCACCTAATTCCTCGTCATCATCTTCAAGATCAGTCAAGTCTTCTTGATCAAATTCATCATCGATAAGCGTACCGGCATCTTGAAGGATTTTGTCAAATGTATAAATTGGACAATCAAAACGAACGCCTATGGCAATTGCATCAGAGGTGCGAGAATCAATTTCAGTAATTACATCGTCTTTAACGCAAATTATTTTTGCATAAAAAATACCCTCGTCAAAATTATAAATAACTATTTCACGAACTTCAACCTCGTAGGCAATAGCAAAACTTTTGAAAAGATCATGGGTTAATGGTCTATTAGGCTTCATTTTTTCTAATTCGACCGCAATTGCTTGAGCTTCAAACCCACCAATGAGAATGGGCAACTTACGCTTACCTCCTACTTCAGTCAACATAAGTGCATAAGCGCCAGATTGCGTTTGACTGTATGAAAGCCCCGATATGACAAGTTTTATTTTCTGCATTCGATAAGCGGCAAAATCAATTTTGTGCTGCCTTGAACTTATTAATCGCTTCTGTAAGTTTTGGTAACACTTCGAATGCGTCGCCAATAATTCCGTAGTCAGCTGCTTTGAAGAAAGGGGCTTCTTGGTCTGTATTAATTACAACAATTACTTTTGAACCATTCACACCGGCAAGATGTTGAATGGCACCTGAGATACCTGCTGCAATATACAAATTTGGACGAATTGCCACACCTGTTTGACCAACGTGTTCGTGGTGAGGTCTCCATCCTATATCAGCTACCGGTCGAGAACACGCTGTAGCTGCCCCAAGAGATTTTGCTAAATTTTCTACAATTCCCCAATTCTCAGGCCCTTTCAATCCTCTTCCTGCAGAAACAACTAGTTCAGCCTCTGGAAGTGGAATTTCTCCCTCTGGTTTTTTAGTGTTTAGAACTTTGATTCTACCTGCTGAAGCTCCTGAAGAAAATTCTTCAACTCCACATGATGATCCGCTCGCTTCTGGTTGTAAACTATTTGGAAGAAGAGAAATAATTCTTTTAGATGAATTCACTTTTACAAAACCAAATGCTTTTCCTGAGAAAACATTCACGCGAATAGCTCCATCTCCATTAGGAACGTCAGTTGCACCAGAAACTAATCCTGCCTTTAAACGAACTGACAAACGAGGAGCAACTGCTTTTGCAGTTAAATCGTGTGAAAAAATAATCGTTGTAGCTCCGGTTGATTCAGAAGCAGAAGCGACCAAATCAATCACTTGTTGCACATCATCGGTTGAAACAGAGCGGTCAACCAAAACTTTAGCTGCTCCATATTGTCCAAATTCAGCGAGAACGTCATTGGAAGCATTTCCGTTGGTAACTACTGTAACTGAATCTCCTAATTTCTTTGCATAGGTAACAACTTCTTTTGAAGCTTTGGATAACCCGTTTTCTGTATTTGTATAAACTAAAATCATACTACTCTTTTTTTATTAAATAACTTTTGCTTCGTTGTGAAGAAGTTGAACTAATTCATCCATATTATCGGCTGAAATCATTTTACATGTGCTTTTCGCTGGAGGTAAATCGTAGGTAACATAAGATGTTAACTCTTCAACGGCTGCCGCTGGAATTACAGTTAATTGTCTTGTTCGAGCCGCCATAATTCCACGCATGTTTGGAATTCGCTGCTCAGCCATTCCTTTTGCACATGATACCACCACTGGAGTTTCAACTTCAACCACTTGAACACCTCCTGCAATTTCTCTTTCTAAAGTAAGTTTATTTCCAGAAACATCAAGCTTTGATGCTAGAGAAACAAAAGGAAGTCCTAGTGCTTCTGAAATCATACCTCCCACTTGAGATCCATTGTAGTTTATTGTTTCTTTTCCTACTAAAACTAAATCAAAATTCTGCGATTTGGCATATTCTGAAATTTGCATCGCAGTGTAATAAGCATCTTTTGGGTCTGCATCAATTCGGACAGCATCATCAGCACCAATTGCAAGTGCTTTACGCATAATTGCTTCATCAGCTGCGTTACCAACTGTTATAATTGTAACATTTCCACCACTAGTTTCTTTGATTTCCAAGGCACGAACCAAGGCATACCACTCATCATAGGGATTTACGATAAACTGCACTCCATTCTCGTCAAATGACGTATTCCCGCCAGTAAAGGCAATCTTTGAAGTTGTATCTGGGGCTTTACTAATACAGACTAAAATTTTCATATTTAATTTTTCAATAGGTTAAACCAACTAAATGGTACAAATTAGTAGAGCAAATTTAATGAATTAAGACTTTCATTTTTCGATTTTTAAAAAACTGTTAAAGAATTTTTTTTCTTGTGTAAAAATTAAGGTAGTATGTCACATTGAATTTTGATTTCAATTACTTTTACAGAAGGAAATTCTATGGAAGAAATCAAAAATAAAATAAAGGAAAGTGGCCTAGTTTCAATTGATCTTGCAGATTACACACCTAAGCATACTATTGAAGTGATTGATCTATCAACTCAATTATGGCAAGGATTTGTTCTAAAGGAAAAGGATTTCAGACAATGGATTAAAGAAAATAATTGGAAACAATACGAAGACAAAGTGGTCTTAATAACTTGTACCACTGATGCAATTATTCCTGCCTGGGCTTATATGTTAGTTGGATCAGCCTTAAACAACATCGCTTTTTTCTTTTCTAATACAAGTATTGAAGAGTTGACAAAACAATTAATAATTCAAGAAATTGAAAAAACTGAATTGTCAAAAATCACAGATGCACGAGTTATCGTGAAGGGTTGTTCTAAAATTCCTTTTCCTGATTTTGCCATGTTGGAATTAACTAAATTCTTATTGCCACATGTTAAATCACTGATGTTTGGCGAGCCTTGTTCGACTGTTCCGATTTATAAAAAGAAATAAAAATTGGTCATTCAATTCGATCGAATTTAAAACCTTTTTTTAGTAATACATCAACAACCTTCGGTAATAAGACTTTTACTCTTTCCTGACTTTTTAAATTGTCATGGAAAACAAGTATATCGCCTGCCTTAATTGAATTTGCGCTCTCCAAAACTTTTTCAATTTCAACTGTCTTATCAAAATCATAGGAGAGCCAAGTCCACATTACAATTTTATAATTTTTACGAATTTCGTTTGTTTTCCATAGCGGAAGTCTTCCATAGGGTGGACGAAAAAGATTACTTTTAATATAATCATTGGCGTTTTTGACTGAATTAAGGTAGTTCGAACGATTTGTTTTCGTACCTCGTTCATGTTTCATGGTATGGTTGCCAAAACTGTGTCCTCCGGCCTGTATTTTTGCAAATAATTCAGGGTGATTCTTCACATTTTCACCAACACAAAAGAAGGTTGCATGTATTTTCCGTTGCTCGAGAAAATCAAGAATCCAATCAGTTAAACCCTCTTGAGGACCGTCGTCAAACGTAAGATAAACAGTATTTGTTGCTTTCAGTTTCCAAATTCGGCGAGGAAAAATCCAAGGCACGAAAAAAGGAATTCTGAAATTCTTCATCCATTATTTCTTTTTAATGGAATCTGTTTTTACCTTTTGTTGATTCATCATTTGGCGAATCATGGCAGAATCCAGCTTTTGTTCACCATTTTGTGGCGTAACAGGAGCTGTGCCTTTTAATTTTCCATAGTGAATACCAATCAATTCAACGTACAAGGCAAAGTCGGAGTTAAGATTCTCTCTTAAAACTAATTCATCAGAAATTTCCTTAAACTTTGTGTTGTACCATCCATCTACTTTTGAAGTTGTATATTTTGCCAACTCTCCCGAAGGATTATTTTCTTTAGCAACCTTATTTAATTTCATAAACGCATCAAGGTTCGCATAGAAATCACCCGAATTTTCCGAGGATCCAACAAACTTAACATCGCTAGTTAAAAAGTAATTAATAACAGTTTCCACTTTTTTAGCTATCTGCAAACCATATTTTTCGGCTGACTCTTTATCACCAGCAGCGTAAAATAATTCCATGTAATCTTGTAGTACTCCATCTTGGAAGCTTTGCATTTCTCTTCCTCCATCTTTGTAACTTTCTCTACTTGGATTAGGTTCTCCTCCGTCTATAACAGTTTCAATAGGCATAACTTCTAAAGAACGTTTCAATAAATTAATTGCTCTCGTTCGGTAACCTTTAATTCTTTCAGCAGATGTCGCTTTTCCATCCATCAAGAATTTTGCTCTCAACTCTTCACCGCTTCTCTTGTAATAATCTTCAGATCCCTCAGGATTTTTGTAAAAAGCCTCCTCTTCTTCAATTAAAGTCAAGTAATGTTGTGCCAACGTCATGAACTGATATCTGTATTGAGAAGTATGACGTCGCGCATAATAATCGGTTAATACAGCCGGATTTTTCATGTCACCGAAATCATAGCGTTTCATCAAATTATTATACATAACCTCATCATCAAATCTATTTCTTCGATTCTTAATTGGAGAAAGCACGTATGCCATCCCATTTTGTTTGATATAACCCGTTTTATTCAAAGCCATCGCAACATCAGAACCTCCTGGACTAGAGAAGAAAATTCCTCTTTTCCATTCATTATTTGCTAAAATATCAAGCATCATCACTTGTTCTCTGGTTAAACCTTGTTCTTCAAATTGAAACTTAAGTTCATTGTAACATTCAGCCTTCTGAGCTGCTGTTATTACACCAGATTTAACTGCATTCTCGGCATTAACTGGTAAGATAAATCCTGAAGATGGAAATATTCTCAATTTACTTTGTCCTTCATAGACCACTTGATTTTTATCATCACGAACAAACTCCATCGCCGTTGCTAGATTGGTGTAATCCCATGTCTTTTCATAATTGTCATAGGCTTGTTGAAGTTGTTTCATGATTTCCTCAGAGCCTTTAAATGTGCTATTACTAATACCTTGGATAAGTTCAAGAGTTCCAAAGGTTCTATTAAAGGCATCATTCACTAAATTTGTTGTATCTACATTAAGAAGTTTGTTTTTAGACTTATTCAATGCAGCTTGATTTGCAGGATCTGCGGTAATCATTGCTAAAAGTGCTGAAATTGAAGACACATTAGCTTTTGTGCTCGCCTTCATTTCATTTGGCATTTGTTTCATGCGGAGCGAAATGATTTTTTTCATAACCTCTTCTCCCGCGTTCATATTTGCCAATGACAACAATCCAGAAAACAAAACTTGATCCGTATTTCCTGCATACATTAGAATTTGATCTTCTCTAAACTTAATCGGTAACGGATCTGATTTATAGGCACGCATTTTCATTTGCTCTGTGTACCAGTCTGTCTGCATTAAGGATAAATTACAAACACGAACATCTGTTTTCATGCCTTCAACTTCTTGCATATACCACAATGGGAAGGTATCATTATCCCCATTTGTGAAAATAATTGAGTTTGGTGTACAAGAATTCAGATAATTTGAAGCCAATTCATGAGCGGAAGTTTTTCCACTTCGATCGTGATCATCCCAGCCTTGCATTCCCATAATCAATGGTGCTGTTAGTCCAATTACTGTTGCCAAAATAGGTCCTGAATTTTCGATTGGAATTACCCGTTTAATTAAACTCATGAACAACATTAGTCCAATTCCTCCTGCAGCGATAATTAACCAAGTCATTGTAGAAGAAAGACCACTATCTCCTTTGGTGTCAATAACAGCAAAAAGCAAAATTCCTCCTAAGAACACATAAACTATTTTGAGGAATTCCTTCATTATAAGTCGTTTGAAAGCATCGTACATGGCATATACGCTTATCCCAATCCAAAATGCAAAAAAGTAGAATGAACCCGCGTAGGCATAATCTCGTTCGCGTGGTTCAAAAGGCTTTTGATTTAGGTAAACAACAATTGCCAACCCGGTAAAAATAAATGCTAAGAATAACACAAAAGCATCTTTTGGAGCTTTGTAGAAGTGAAAAAACAAACCTAAAATTCCTAAAATAAGTGGAATCAGAAAGAACTTATTATTCGATTTATTTTCTTTAGTATAATAAGGGGCATTTTCTTGACTACCTAAGCGCATTTCATCGATAAACGAAAATCCACTTAGCCAATTTCCGCGCATCGCATCTCCATGACCTTGTATATCGTTTTGTCTTCCTGCGAAGTTCCACATGAAATATCGAACATACATCCAATTTATCTGATAATTAAGGAAGTAGGAAATGTTTTCTCCCATTGTTGGTAAACGCTGCCCATCTTTTCCAGTTGGAGTATCATCTCCGGAATTTTCATCATACCCCGACCAATGTTTATAGCCATCAATTCTTTGTTGTTCTTGATTCCAATACATGCGCGGAAACAATGTGGATTGATCACCTGAATAGGTAGCAACGCTATTTTTACGAACGGACGAATTACTTTCAAAATATTTTTCTTGAACTTCGCCCCCTTCTTTTTGAGCAAAAGCTAATGCATCCTTTTCATTCTTGTATGCCTTTACTTCAATATCGCCCTTCATTACAACAAAACGTCTCAAATAATAAGGTGATAAATCTTTGTAATTATCGCGGTCATCTTCTATTGAATTCCAAAATGGGCCTTTAAACAAAGGCGCTGAACCATATTGTTCACGTTTTAAATAGGAATGAAGCGTTACCAAGTTTTCAGGATCATTTTCATCAAGAGGTGTATTTGCATTTGATCGAATTACAATTACCGCAAAAGATCCATATCCAATGAGTAATACTACTAATCCCATCATTACATTGTACAAAATGTACTTTTTCTTATCTCGCGCAAAACGAATCAAAACAACGCAAACTAGAACCAATAGAATAAAAAAGAAAATTGTTCCTGAGAAAAATGGTAAGCCCAAGGAATTTACAAATGACACTTCAAAAGTTGATGCCAATGAGATTGAACCAGGGATAATTCCTTCCTGAATAAAGCCTAATACAAAAACAGAAATTAGCGCTGTTAAAAACAATCCAAGCGGAGTAACTTTTGGTTGATACCTGAAATAGAGAATAAATCCAATAGCTGGAACTACAAGAATTCCTAATAAGTGAACCCCAACTGCAAGTCCAAGAAGAAACATAATTAGAATCAACCAACGTGCTTGTCCTTGATCGGAATTTACACGATTGTCTTTAATCAAACTCATTTCTTCATCCCATTTAAGTGCGGCCCAAAAGATAATTGCCGTAAACAAAGAAGCCATGGCGTATACCTCACCTTCTACTGCTGAAAACCAAAACGATTCTGAAAAAGTATAAGCCAAAGATCCAACAGTGGCACTTCCAAAGATCGCAATTTGATCGGCTAACGAGAGCTCATCTTTATTTTTAAGAACCATCTTTTTGATCAAAATGGTCAGTGACCAAAACATAAAAAGAATGGTGAATGAACTGGATAAAGCCGATAATCTATTAATCCAAATAGCAACATCAGAAGGATTAGCAAAAAATGAAAATAAGCGGCCAATAACCATAAACAAAGGCGCACCTGGTGGGTGACCTACCTCCAATTTATATGCGGCTGTAATATATTCACCACAATCCCATAAACTCAGCGTATCTTCCAGAGTAATAAAATAAACTGCTGTTGCAATTAAAATGACGATCCATCCTAAAACCGTGTTGATGTTCTTATAATTTGTCATTGAATTTTTATTTTCTAAGATGCGAAGATAATAAATACTTAGTTTGTATTGATAAAATGAATTTAAAACCGTTGATGAACCTTTTTAAGTAACCAAAAAGAAATTAAAGATATTTTTTATCCATTTTTTAGATTTTTCAAAAGAAGTTTTTAAATTTGCACCCCGTAATGGCCCATGGTGTAACTGGCAACACGTCTGGTTTTGGTCCAGAAGAGTCTAGGTTCGAGCCCTAGTGGGCCAACAAAACTAACCCCTGAAATTATTGATAATCAATGTTTTAGGGGTTTTTTATTTTTTCTTGTTACAAGTTTGCTACAATTATTTGATTAGCTTACAAAAATTAACCAAAATCTCTCTCCCATATTCAGTCAAGATAGATTCTGGGTGAAATTGAACTCCAACTATTTTTTTTTCAGGATGCTCAATTGCCATTATGACCCCATGCTCATCGTAGGCAGTTATTAGGTGTTTTTTATCCTCAGGAACTTTCACCTCCCAACTGTGATATAGGCCTACCTTAAACTTGGCTGGAAGGTCAGCAAATAGAACCGATTGTTTTTCAACGCTTAGTTGAACAGGTTTTCCGTGTAAAATCATTTTTTTTTGAGTCAACGAACCCCCAAGAAATTGAACAATTCCCTGCATTCCAAGGCAAACACCAAGTATTGGAATGGATCCAGAAAAATTTTCTAAAATCAGCCTCATAGACTGAGTATTTTCAGGAAAACCAGGTCCAGGAGACAGAATAATTTTATCGTAATTGGAAATAGTTTCAAATTTAATTTCATTATCGCGAATTACATCGACTTGATCACACAAAGGCTCAATGTAATGCGCCAAATTGTAGGTAAATGAATCGTAAAAATCAACTAATAAAATCTTCACTTTTAACGGGAAATGCTTTTCTTTGCACAAAGGTAAAGCAATTAATGCTTTAAGAAATCGTTAATTTGAGTAACATGAAAAAATTCATACAAATTCCGGGCGCTCCAGCTCCTATTGGACCCTACAGTCAAGCAGTTTTAATCAATAATACACTGTATATTAGCGGACAAATTCCTTTAAATCCAATGACTGGAAATTTAGAAGTTGAAAATGTAGAAATCGCCACAAATAGGGTGTTATTAAATATTAAATCACTCGTTGTGGAGGCTGGAATGTCTCTTTCAAACGTTGTAAAATGCAGTATTTTTCTAAAAAATATGGATGATTTTTCAACTGTAAATGGTGTCTATGGTTCCTATTTTTCAGAAAATCCTCCAGCACGAGAAACAGTTCAAGTAGCAAAACTACCTATGGATGTTCCCATTGAAATTTCTTGTATAGCCATTGCAGATTAGTGCAGAAAAATTATAAACATACACTTTCTATTATCATTGTAAATTACAATGTTGAATATTTTCTTGAGCAATGTTTAAATTCGGTTTATAATGCCATAGAAGGAATTAATGCTGAGGTTTTTGTTGTTGACAATAACTCCGTTGATAATTCAATCGAAATGGTGAAAGCAAAATTTCCGTCGGTTAAATGCATAGAAAATAAAATAAACGTTGGGTTTTCTAAGGCAAATAACCAAGCGATTTTAGAATCAAATTCAGAATTCATTTTACTTTTAAATCCTGATACCGTTGTTGAAGAATCAACCTTTCGAAAAGTGATTGATTTTATGAAAAATCATCAAGATGCAGGGGGATTAGGCGTTCGAATGGTAGATGGAAAAGGGCGTTTTTTACCTGAATCTAAGCGAGGACTTCCCACTCCAGCTGTCGCTTTTTACAAAATTTTTGGCCTTTCTAAATTATTTAAAAAATCACCAAAATTCAACAGATATCACTTGGGATACCTAGCTGAAAATAAAAATCACGAAGTAGATATTTTAAGCGGTGCGTTCATGCTCATGCGGGCTGAAGCATTAGAAAAAGTTGGGCTTCTTGACGAAACTTTTTTTATGTATGGTGAAGATATTGATTTGTCCTACCGAATTCAATTGGGAGGATGGAAAAATTACTACTGTTCGGATACGACTATAATTCATTACAAAGGAGAAAGCACGAAAAAAAGTTCGGTAAACTATGTATTTGTTTTTTATCGGGCCATGGTAATTTTTGCGCAGAAACACTTTTCAAAAAATCACGCAAAATCATTCTCTACGCTAATAAACTTAGCAATTTACTTTCGGGCAAGCCTTTCCATTGCGAAGAGAATCTTTTTCTCTACAACACCCGTTTTTCTAGACTTTATTTTCCTACTTGGTGGATTGTTCGCTTTAACCAACCAATGGAAATTAAATGATGTTCATTTTCCGATATCAATTCTACTAATTTCATTGCCTTTTTACACTACTATTTGGCTATTTTTTTCATGGATTTTCGGCCTTTACGATAGAGATTGCAAAATAATTAACATTCTAAAATCACTTGCAATTGGTACAATTTTCATTTTAGTGATTTATGCTCTTTTACCAAAAGATTGGCAATTTTCAAGGTTGTATATTCTTACTGGGGCGTTGTGGAGTTTTCTCTATTTCATTATTTCCAGAATGTACTTATCCCTTGTGGTAAATGGAAATTTAGGATTATTAAACCGACCTAAAACTTTTGCAATTGTTGGAGATGACATTGAATTTCAACGAGTTTCTGAAATCCTAAAAGGAACGGGAAAATTCAAGCTTTTTAGGGTAAGTCCAACAGATAAGCGAGAAGAAAATTCAATTGGAACAATAAATCAATTAGATCAAATTGCACACATAAATAAAATTGATGAAATCATCTTTTGTGCAAAAAATACGGAGTCTAAAAAGATTATTTTCTGGATGACACATTTAAACGCTGAAAAATTAGATTTTAAAATTGCTCAGCCTGATACAAGCTTTCTAATTGGTAGTAATTCAATCGAAAATTCAGGAGAATTATACCTGCTGAATATCAATGCCATTTCTAAATCTGAAAATAAGCGAATAAAGCGCGTTTTAGATGTAGTAATATCTCTGACTCTTTTTACTTTCTCCCCAATTTTAATTTGGATTTATAAAAACAAGATCGCTTTCCTTCAGAATATTGTGCATGTTTTACTTTCCAAAAAAACGATGATTGGCTACCAGTTTGAAAATTCAACAGATACTAAAAACTACCTCCTTCCAGCCATAAAAAACGGCGTGATTCCGGTTCAAAATTGGTTTTCAAAGAACACCTCAATTCCTTCAGATAATTTAAATATTATATACGCAAGAGATTATTCACCGCTAATAGATTTAAAATTGCTTTTAAAGAATTTGACTAAATTGGATTTTAAACGTTAATTATTCGCTTAGTTCTTTAATAATCATGCGAATTTCCTTATCTTTGGCCTGATTTTTTTCAAATTTTGAACAAACGCATATGGCAGAGATAGAAATCCGATTACCCAAAATGGGTGAAAGTGTTACGGAGGCAACGATTACAAACTGGTTAAAAAACATTGGCGAACAAGTAAATTTGGATGAACCGTTGGTTGAAGTTGCTACTGATAAAGTTGATAATGAACTTCCTTCAGAAGCTTCCGGAATTTTAGTTAAACAATTATTTGAAAAAGATCAGGTTGCTCAAGTTGGTGATGTAATTGCCATTATTTCCACTGACGGAAATTCTACTTCGGCTGTAAGTGATTCTTCTAATAAATCAGATGAAATAAGTTCAACAAACGAGGTTATTATTCCTTCATTGCCTGAAGTTATCCCAAACGGAAAAGAAGTTCTGGCAGTATCAAATTCAGATAAATTTTATTCGCCATTGGTTAAAAGCATGGCTTCTAAGGAAGGTATTTCAATCGCTGAGTTGGATGCAATCCAGGGCTCAGGTAAGGATGGTAGAGTAACAAAGAATGATGTTGTTGCTTACTTGGAGAATCGTTCTAATAAATCTGGTAGTTCTCCTGTTCAACAAAGTAGTACAACAGCGACTACAAATACTAATAATTTGCCAACTGAAATAAGTAAAGATGCTGTTTCATCCGGATTCTTGGCAAATATCAAAGAACCTATTGTTGTTCCAAATCCAGGTGATGAAATAATTGAAATGGATAGAATGCGAAAGCTTATCGCAGAACACATGGTAATGTCAACACATGTTTCTCCTCACGTTACGTCATACGTAGAGGCAGATGTTACAAATATTGTGAGTTGGAGAAACAAAGTTAAAGACGTATTCAAAAATCGTGAAGGACAAAACTTAACGTTTACGCCAATTTTTATTGAAGCCATTGTTAAAGCAATAAAAGATTTCCCAATGATTAATGTGTCCGTTAGCGGGTCGTCAATCATTAAAAGAAAAGACATAAACATCGGTATGGCAACTGCTCTACCAAGTGGTAATTTAATTGTTCCTGTAATTAAAAACGCCGATCAACTCAACCTTGTTGGTATTACAAAACAAGTTAATACCTTAGCAAATAATGCCCGAGATAATAAATTAAAACCGGAAGATATTCAAGGAGGAACATACACTGTTACAAATGTTGGTACTTTTGGAAACGTGATGGGGACACCAATTATTAATCAACCTCAGGTAGCTATTTTGGCACTAGGTGCAATACGAAAAGTGCCAGCTGTTATTGAAACTCCTGAAGGAGACTTTATCGGAATTAGACATAAAATGTTTTTATCTCATTCCTATGATCACAGAGTTGTTGATGGTGCTCTTGGAGGTCAATTCGTACGAAGAGTTGCTGATTATTTAGAGCAATTTGATATAAATAAAGAAATCTAACCTATATTTACATTATGAAAATCAATTTATTACTACTTTTATCAACTTGTTTTCTTTCAATTTCCAGTCTTTGGTCTCAAATGACGGAAGAAGAATTAGATCAAGTAATCCTTAAAGCAAACGAACAAGAACTTGTCGTTCATAACTCGAGAATGTTACAAGAGAACTTTTTCTATTATGCAGATAAAATTGCTTCACGCTTATTAGAAATTAATCCAGAAAGTGCGAATTACAATTATCGAAAAGGCTTTATCCTTTTGGAAATGCATACTGAATTTGAAAAAGCAATCAAGTATCTTAACAAAGCAACAGGATTAATTGACAAGAATTTTGATATGTATTCTTCTCGTGAGCAGGCCGCTCCACCAGATGTGTTTTATCATTTAGGGCGTGCGTATCACCTCAATGAACAATACGACATGGCTGTTGTAAATTACAATCTATTTTTAGAAAAAACAACTAAACAATCTGAATTAATTCCTGAAGCACAACTACGTATTAAACAATGTGATGTTGCTCAAAAACAAACAGCTAAACCAACCAATATAAGTGTAAAAAACATGGGTGATAAAGTAAATACTGTTTATGGTGATTATTCTTCCCAAATTTCATTAGATGGAAAATCATTACATATTACCTCACGAAGAGCATGGGAAAATGGAGAGTCAAACTCTTTTAGAGATCCGATGTTTAATAATTACACGGAAGATATTTACCTACTTAAACCTGACGAAAACAATA
>Ga0169931_10009750_pt1 | contig 13812 bp, 14 predicted proteins | sample Kivu_15m_20L_FD_129675 | JGI IMG/M metagenome (GOLD analysis project Ga0169931, IMG submission 129675) | Freshwater microbial communities from Lake Kivu, Western Province, Rwanda to study Microbial Dark Matter (Phase II) - Kivu_15m_20L... | ecosystem: Environmental > Aquatic > Freshwater > Lake...
CACGAAGGTCACACCCGAGGACGAGGGCGCGATCGTCGTGTGTGCCTCCCACGGTGGCACCAGCTCCGGGGAATTCGCGCTGGAAGTGCCGCTCAGGGCGGTGATCTTCAACGACGCAGGGGTGGGGAAGGACAACGCCGGCATCGCCGCACTCGACATGCTGGCGCAGCGCGGCGTGGCCTCCGCCACCGTGGCCCACACCACCGGCCGCATCGGCGACTCGCTGGACATGTGGCAGAACGGCGTGATCTCCCACGTCAACGAGGTGGCGGCGGCCGCCGGCCTCGCGGCGGGCGCACCGGTGAGCACGGCGCTGAGCGCGCTGGTCTCGCGCTGACGCGTCGCAGCAAGAAGGCCCCGGCATCTTCCGATCGCCGGGGCCGGCTCGCGAGGGCGGGATGGCGGCACAATCGGGGATCCGCGTCATCGTCCCCGTCTCCGAGGTGTGCATGCCTGTCGCAGTCCTCCATGCCCTGGCCGCCGCCGCCCTGTTCGGCGCGAGCACGCCGGTGGCCAAGCTGCTGCTCGGCGGCATCGACCCCTGGCTGCTTGGCGGCCTGTTGTACCTCGGTAGTGGCCTGGGCCTCGGCGTGGCCCGGCTGGTCCGGGATCGGGGATGGCGCAGCGCGGGGTTGAGCCGCGGTGAATGGCCCTGGCTGCTGGGTGCGATCCTGTTCGGCGGTGTGCTCGGGCCGGTGGCCCTGATGCTCGGGCTGGCCCGCACCGGCGGCGCCACCGCATCCCTGCTGCTCAACCTCGAATCGGTGTTCACGGCGATGCTGGCCTGGATCGCGTTCCGCGAGAACGCGGGCGCACGGGTGGTCGCGGGCATGGCGGCGATCGTGGCAGGAGGCCTCGTGCTGTCAGGCCCCGGTCAGGCGAGCACCCATGACTGGGTGGGTCCGGCGGCCATCGCCGCAGCCTGCCTGTGCTGGGCCATCGACAACAACCTCACGCGCAAGGTCTCGGCCAACGACGCCCTGTTCATCGCCGGCGCCAAGGGGCTGGTGGCCGGCGGAGTCAACACTGGTCTGGCGCTCGGCTCGGGCCTGCTGCTGCCGGGGGCCGGATGGGTCGTCTCCGCGATGGGGCTGGGCCTGCTGGGCTACGGCCTGAGCCTCGTGCTGTTCGTGCTGGCGCTGCGCGGCCTGGGCACCGCCCGCACCGGTGCCTACTTCTCGACCGCACCGTTCATCGGTGCGGCCGTCGCGCTGGCCCTGCCGGGGGAATCCGCGTCCGCCGCCTTCTGGCTCGCCAGCGCGCTCATGGCGCTGGGCGTGTGGCTGCATCTGACCGAGCACCACGAGCACGAGCACACGCACGAGACCCTGGAGCACAGCCACCCCCACGTGCACGACGAACACCATCAGCACGATCACGCTGCCGGTGAGCCGGCTGCCGGCGGTTCGCATGAACACCCACACCGGCACGCCCCGATCACGCACCGCCACCCGCACTACCCCGACATCCACCACCGCCACGTGCATTGACACCCGCGACCCGCCCCACCAGGGATACACGGCCCGCAGACGAGGGTCGCGGCCGGTGCCGTGAATTCAGTTGCGGGCGGCGGATACCCGTACTCCATCCTCTATCTGGCTGCCCGGGAAGCGGATCACCGTCTCACCCTCACGCAGGCCGGCCCGGATGGTGGCCTCGGTGACGTTGCGGGGGCCGATCTCGACGACACGCCGACGGGCCCGCCCGTCCTCGACCGTGAAGACGCACCACTGCACGGCACAACGGAACAAGGCGCTCGAGGGTACCTTGAGAACGCTGTCCGCGCTGCTGACCACGATGCGCGCGGTGACCCGATAGCCGTCCCCGAGGGCGCCCGGCGGATCGACGAAATCGGCGATCACGTTGGTGCGCTTTTCCTCCACCCCCAGGGCGGAGACCTTGGTGAACGCCTGCGGCTCGACCAGACGAACGCGCGCACGCAGCGGTGTCTCGCCTCCCCACCCTTCGAGCAGGACCGGCATGCCCGGGCGCACCTGCACGGCCTCGGCCGACAGAACGGGGATCACCACTTCGAGATGCGCCAGACTGCCGAGCGTCATGAGCGGCGTGCCGGCGGCCACCACCCGCTCGCTCTGGTCGGGCAGCTGCAGCACCCTGCCGGACACAGGCGCGCTCACCACCACCGTGGTACCCCTGGCAGCCGTGCCGGGTCCGAGCGCCTCGAGCGCCGCCCTGGCCACGCGCGCCTCCGCCGCCGCCGCGCGCACCCGTGCACGCGCAGCCGACAGTTCCAGCGATGCGGCAGTGGCGGCGCTGTCCGCCTGCTCGGCAACCTGGGGGCTGACGAAACCCCTCACGGCGAGCTGGCGCAGCCGCGTCTGCTCGCGGCGCGCCTGCCTGAGTTCCTCGTCCGCCCGGCGCGCGCGCTGCGTGGCTTCACCGCGCAAGGCCTCGGCCGCCGCGACGCGGCCGCGTGCCTCCTCCATCTCGCGTGCCGACAGCGGCACGGCGGCGATACGCACCAGCGCCTGCCCCTCGGCGACTTCATCGCCCGGGTGCAGTTCCACGCGGGCGAGGCGGCCTGCCACCGGGGCGGCCACCACGTAGCGGTCGTGCGCCCGTGTCTCGCCCTCGTTGTCCAGCGTGACCTGGAGGGAACCCGTCACCGCCGGCCCCACCTCCACCGGCACCGCCTCCGGCCGCAGAAACAGGAACAGCGCCCCGGCGATGGCCGCAATGACGCCCGCCCACGCTGCCGGTCTGGTCCAGTTCGTTCGTCGTTCCCCTGTCATCGCACCCCTCATTCCCTGGTCTTGAGCACCGCCACGAGATCGAGGTGCGCGATGCGCCGCGCCACCAAGGCCCCGGACGCCAGTGCCGCCGCCAGCGCGACGAGGACCGGCAACACGAAGGTCCAGGGCGCCAGTGCGAGCGGCACCCGGAACAGTTCGCGATCGAACACCGGCACCAACAAGGCGCACAGGCCGTAACCGAGGGCCAGACCTGTTGGCATGGCGAGCAGGACCAGCACCGCCTGCTCACCGAGCAGCAGGACCGTGACCTCGCGGCGCGTGAAGCCGAGCACGCCGAGGCTGGCGAGTTCTCTCCCGCGCTCCGACAGCGCGATGCGCGCACTGTTGTACACCACACCCGAGATGATGACGCAGGCGAAACCGACCAGGATCACGCTCGAGATGGCAAAGCTGCGATCCAGCGTATCGCGCACGCTGGCCAGCATGGCGCTGCGCACGGCCACGCCGGCCACTGCCGGCATGCGCTTCAACTCGGCATAAAGCGCAGCCGCCCTGTCCTGGCGGACGCGCAGCAGGGCGCCGGAGACCGTCGCATCCTCTTCCAGAAGTCGCGCCAGCGCGGCGGCATCGATCCAGGCGCCCAGTCCGATGAGATCGTCCACCAGACCCGCCACCGGCACCTCGCGCACCATGCGCCGGCCCTCGAGGATCTCCACCCTCACCGTTCCGCCGGCCCCGACATCCAGGATCTGCCCAAGCTTGCGGCTCAGCAGCAGACCCTCGGGCGGCAACGCCAGCGGCCGCTGCCGGTCGTCCAGCAGCCTGCGCAGCTGCGTCTCCGGCGCCAGCCCCGTGAGTTCGAGCCGCTTCTGGCGATGGGCGCTGTGCAGGCGCACCGGCACGCGGCGGAAGGTCTCTGCCAGCGTCACGCCCGGCAGGCGGGCCACCTCGTGGGCCAGGTTCCGTCCCAGCGGCTCGCGGAACATCACGGTGACGTCGGCGCGCTCGACCCCGTCGAACTGCACCGCGAGCATGTGGTTGACGGCATCGAGGCCGAAGCGTCCCACCACCATGAGCGCCACAGCCATGGCCACGCCCAGCACCGACAGCCCCGCCTTCACCGGCCGGCGCGACAGGTTGCGCACGATCATCCGCCACGACGGCGGCAGGTGCAGCCGCGGGACGCTATCGATGCGCCCGCCTCCGAAACTCGCTGGCGCCTCCGGTCGCATGGCCTCGGCGGGCGGCAGGCCTACCGCCCGGCGCACCGCCACCGCCGCACCGACCGCGCCCGCGGCGGCACTGACGGCGATGGCCAGGAACACAAGCCGCCCACCGGCGAAGTACTCGAGCCGCGGGAAGTGGAAGTAATCGCGGTACACGCCCACCAGGCCGCGTCCGAGCAGCACCCCGGCAGGGATTCCGAGCACTGCACCGACGGCGACCGCGGCCAGTGCCAGGGACAGGTAATGGGCACCGACGCGCAGGTCGGAACGGCCGAAGGCCTTCAGCAGCCCGATCTCGGTCCGCTGCATGGACACGAGCCGCGACAACACGACGTAGAGCAGGAAGGCGGCGACCCCCAGGAACAGGCTGGGAATGAAGGTCGTCATGATCCGGATCTCGCCGAGCTCGTCGGTGAGAAAGCGATGCGACAGGTGCTGATCGCGCCCGTGGGCGCCGAGCGCTCCGTAGTCGGCCAGATGATGATCCACGGCGGCGAGCACCTCGGGTTCGAGCGCTCCGGGGCCCAGGGAAAGGGACGCATCGTTGAAGGCGCCATCGAGATCGAAGGCTGGCCCGAGGGCGCCGCGGGCCATCCACAGCACCCCGAAGCGGCGATTGTCCGGGAACAGCATGCCCGGCCCCACCTCGTACACATACTCCGGGGACAGACCGATGCCGACGATGGTGAGGCGCTTCCAGCGTCCGTTGAGCACCGCCCCGATGCGGTCGCCCACGTCGAGGCCGTTGGCCTTGGCGAACGCCTCGCTGGCGATCACCTCGTCGGCGGCAGCCGGCAGCACGCGCCGCCCGCGCACCACCTGGACCTCGTTAAGCGTGGGACCCGGCTGGTCGGGAATGGACACCATCCTGCCGATGGCGGGCTCGGACAACCCGGGGACGTCGAGCGACACATCCATCACGATGCGGGTCTGCACCACCGCCACGCCGGGAATGCGCTCCAGCCCTGGCGCCATGGCTTCGGGCGCCCGCGTGAGCCGGACGAACACATCCGCAAAACGATGGCTGCGGTAATAGCCGGCCTGCGCCTCCACCAGCGACTCGTAGGTCCCGCGGGTGGCCACGAAGGCGGCGAGACCACAGGCGACCACCAGGGATGCCGCCAGCACCTGCCCGCGCAGGTGCCACAGGTCGCGCACCGCCATGCGCAGCAGCACGCTCACCAGGAGATGTCCCCGGGCGCGGCACGGCGCTCGTTCACCAGTGTCTCGACGATGCGGCCGCTGCTGATTCGGATCACGCGGTCGGCCAGCGCGCCGATGGCGGCGTTGTGGGTGATCACCGCGGTGATCGTGCCCAGTTCGCGGTTCACCCGCTGCAGCACCTCCAGCACCAGGCGGCCGGTCGGATAGTCGAGGGCGCCGGTCGGCTCGTCACAGAGCAGGACGTCGGGGCGCTTGGCCACGGCCCGGGCGATGGCAACGCGCTGCTGCTCGCCGCCGGAGAGTTGGGAGGGGAAGTGATCGCGTCGTTCCGTCATGCCGACGAGTTCCAGCGCCTCGCCCGGATCCATGGGGGCCGCCGCGATTTCGGTGACCAGGGCGACGTTCTCCAGCGCCGTCAGGCTGGGCATGAGGTTGTAGAACTGGAACACGAAGCCGACGTGTTCACGCCGGAAGCGGGTCAGTTCGTCGGGTGTCGCACTGGCGAGATCGTGATCGAGGTAGCGCACCTCGCCCGAGCTCGGCCGGTCCAGCCCGCCGAGGATGTTGAGCAGGGTGGACTTGCCGCTGCCCGAGGCGCCGAGCATGACCACGAACTCGCCCGCCCTCAGGTCCAGGTCGACCTCCCGCAGGGCGTGGATGTCGGACTCGCCCATGCGGTAGACCTTGCTCACCCGGCGCAGGCGAAACACCGGCTGGCCTGGAGCTTCGGTGGCGGCCAGTGTCTCGGTCACCCGTCTTCCCCGCCAGCGACTGCACAGGATCGGACCGGGTTCATGGCATTCGATTGAACAGCCGCTCGCTTTCCGCCGGGGTGACGCGAATGCCGAAATCGTCCGCCAGCAGCCGCTGCAGGTCCGCCGCATCCGCCACAGCCCGGTTCAGGACCCCGCCGTCCGAGCGCGTCACGGCGAGATCCCGGTTGCGCAGATGCCGGATCTCGCCCTCGAGGATGCGCGACACCACGAGATTGTTGACGAAGGTCGCGTCCGGATGGCGGTGCGAGAAGAAATGCCCGAGCACGCAGTCCGCCTGTCCGTAGCGCGCCCGCTCGAACCGATACAGCGAGTACCAGTCGCCGTCCTTGAAGGTCTGCATGTGGAACTCCCCGGGCCGCGGCTCGCCGACGCGGAAGCTGCGCCAGCCCTGCGTCACCGGCACGGCGGCGAGAGGAACCGATGCCGCGGGACCAAGCGGCCCGAAGCCGACGTCCGCCACCTGCACCCGGTCGCCGAAGGACACCAGCGTGATGCGATGGGTGAGCCCGGGATGGATGTCGCGGTTGTAGATGACCCGCGCCAGGCACAGGGTGACGTCGAAACCGAGCTCCCCGAGCACCTCGAACTGCAGGCCGTTCTGCTCGAAGCAATAGCCGCCGCGGGCGCGCGCCACGATGCGGTCGAACAAGGCCTCGGGCGCGAGCGGCAGCGCGTCGCCGAGTTGCGGGCCGACGCTGGCGAAGGCGAAGCGCGCGACGTGGCGCCGCACGATCTCGTCCAGGAAATCCGCCTCGGGCCGGCGCCGCTCCAGGCCCAGCCCCTCCAGGTACCGGTCGGTGATTTCTCGCCTGTCCATCTTTCCCCTTTCGACGTGACCCGCCACGCGAAGCGGTCTCGGCGGCCCGGACGCCCGACGCCTGCGCGATGCCCGTCGCGACGGATTTTTTTCGGCCGACTGTAACCGGCACGCGCCCCGGAACGAACTGGCAGGGGCGCGTCACCACACCCGGCGACAGCGCCAACCATCCCCACCCATAGGAGCCAATATCATGTCAGGAAATCTCGCCACCCGCGCCACCGCCCTCACCCTCGCCATGGCGGTGGGATCCGCCCTCGCCCTCGCCAATTCCACGGCGCACGCCGACGACAGTGGCAAGGAGAAGTGCTTCGGCGTCGCGCTCAAGGGCAAGAACGACTGCGCCGCCGGTGCCGGTACCTCCTGCGCCGGAAGCTCCACCCGCGACTATCAGGGCAACGCCTGGAAACTCGTGCCCAAGGGCACCTGCGAGCAGGTCGTGTCGAAGACTTCGCCCACCGGCCACGGCCAGTTGCAGGCGTTCAAGGAAAAGCAGGGCTGAGTCGTGCAAGTCGGCATCGGTCTCAAGACCCCCCACGTCCGGCAGGTGCTGGACCTGGGGGCCGGCGTCGACTTCTTCGAAGTCCACGCCGAGAACCACCTCGCCGAGCGGGGGCCGATGGCACGAACCCTGGAGCGCGTGCGGCAGGACTGGCCGGTCTCGATCCACGGGGTCGGTCTGTCCCTGGGCGGGTCCGATCCGCTCGACGAAGGCCACATCACGCAGCTGGCGCACCTGATCGGTCGTATCGAGCCCTTCGTCTTCTCGGAGCACCTCGCCTGGAACCGGCACGACGGCATCTGCTTTCCGGACCTGCTGCCGGTACCCCTGGACCCGCCGACCCTCGACCGCATCTGCGCGCGTGTGTCCCATGTCCAGGAACGCCTCGGGTGGCGAATCCTCATCGAGAACCCCAGCACCTACGTGGCCTTCAGGCAGTCGGAGATGAGCACCGGCAGCTTCCTGTCCGAGTTGTCGCGGCGCACGGGCTGCGGGCTGCTGCTGGACGTCAACAACGCCTACGTGAGCGGCGTCAATCATGGCGAGGATCCCTGGGATTTCATTGCCGCCCTTCCACCTGACTCGGTCGCCCAGATGCACCTCGCCGGCTTCACCGAGGAGCGTGGCGCCGACGGCCACCGCCTGCTGATCGATACCCACGGCACACCAGTGAGCGCGGCGGTCTGGGATCTGTATCGCCGCGCGCTGCAGCGCTTCGGCAACCTGCCCACGCTGATCGAGCGCGACAACGACATCCCGCCTCTGGCCGAGCTGGTGGCAGAGGCTGCGATAGCGCGTCGCCTGATGGCCGCCCGTTCGAAACCCTCACCTGCGGGTGAAGGCATCACGTCGAGAACACTGGCATGAATGCTCTGCCCTGCCCGTCGCTGGCCGGATTCGCCGCGGCATTGCGCGACCCCGCGCGGCCGACGCCCTCCGCGCTCTTGGGAGCCGAGGATGACGCCGGCACCCAGCGCTTCGCGGTGCATCGCAACAACGTCGCCGTGGCGCTCACGACCGCCCTTGCGGCCAACCACCCGGTCACCGTGTCCCTGGTCGGTGAGGAGTTTTTCGCGAGCATGGCGCAGGCCTTCTTCCGCGAGCACCCCCCGACCAACCCCGTGCTCGTAGCCTGCGGCGACCAGTTCGCGCCCTGGGTGGCGTGCTTTCCGCCCGCCGCAGGTCTGCCGTATCTCGCCGACATGGCCAGACTTGAATACGCCATGGTCGAGATGCTGGAGAACGAAGCGGAACAGGCTATTCCCCCCGGGACCATCGAGGCGAGCCTGCACGCCGCAATCGTGCCAGGCCGATTCCATTTGCAGCTGCAGCCGGCGCTTCGCGTGCTGCATTTCGACCACGGCGTGGTGTCGCTGTGGCTGGCGCATCGCGATGACGGGGTGGACCTGCCCCAGGTCGATGTCGACAGGCCCGAGCACTGCCTGCTGCTGCCGGCTGCCGACACGGTCCTCACCGTACCCATCGATGAGGCAACTGCGGGCTTCATCACAACTGTCGTGCGCGACGGCTGCCTGGACGAGGCCGCGAAAGCCTGGGCCGGCACGCCTACCTTCAATATCACACAAGCGCTGGGGCTGCTGATCCGGCACCGGTTGATCACCGCATGGACCTTCGAGGCACAACAGGCATGAATTCCTTGGATCGAGGTACCGGCGCTGCCCAGACCCGGCGACAGGTCGCCACGCTGCCCGCGGCTCTTGCCCCGGCCGCCGAATCGCTGGTCGCGCTCATCGCGCGTTTCTCCATGGCAGCCGTATTCTGGAAATCAGGGCAGACCAAAATCGAGGGATTTGCACTGGACATCGTCGACGGTGTGTTCCAAACAGGGCTGCCTCGCCTCTCGGACACCGCGGTCGACCTGTTCCGCGACGAGTACCGGCTGCCCTTGCTGTCGCCGGAGCTCGCGGCCACTGCCGCAGCCTGGGGAGAGCATCTGCTGCCAGCCCTGCTCTTGCTGGGTCTGGGAACGCGTCTGGCCGCCGTCGGCCTGCTGGCGATGACGATCGTGATCCAGGTGTTCGTCTACCCCGATGCCTATGCCACGCATGGCACGTGGGCGGCGCTGCTGGCCTGGCTGGCGCTGCGCGGCCCGGGCGCGATCTCTCTCGACCGCGCTCTGGACTTCGGGCTGGCACGATCGCGCCGCGCAATCGAGCCCGCCTGATGACCACCGCGAGCCTGCCGATCGGCCTGCCGCGCACGCACACACCCCCCGCGCGCCGCGTTGGCTGCGCTTCTGGCACCATCCCGGCTCCGCAACCCGCCGGACACGCATGTGCCATGGGCAACGAACCCGCCGATGAACTCGAGGCCCTGGTCCGACCCCTGTGGCTGCGCGCCCAGGCCGGCGACGAATCCGCCTATCGCAAGGCCTTGTCCGCCATCGCCGGGCGCCTCAGATCCTACCTGCGCCGCCGCATGCAGGGCACGCCGGACGACGTCGAGGATCTGGTGCAGGAAACCCTGTTCGCGCTTCATCTCCAGCGCGGCACCTACGATCCCGGTCTGCCAGTGAGCGCCTGGGCGCTGGCCATTGCCCGGCACAAGCTCGCCGACCACTGGCGCCGCAGGGGGCGCCGCGAGGACCTCCACCAGGCACTGGACGACACGCCGGAGTCCCTGATTGCTTCGACGCCTGCGTCCGACGGTGGGACTGGGGACATCGATCGCCTGCTCGATGCATTGCCCGAGGCCCAGCGGGCTGCCATCCTGCTCACTAAGCTGGAAGGCCTGTCGGTATCCGAGGCCGCCGCCCGCGCGAGGGTGTCGGAATCGGCGCTCAAGGTGCAGGTGCACCGGGGCCTGAAACGGCTCGCGTCCCTGTTGAGGAGTTGACGCATGAAGACCGAAGCACTGATCGATTTCCTCGCCCGGGGTGCGGGGCCCGCACCCCGGGCGGTGGCCGCGCGACGACTCCTCCCGGCCGCCGCTGCCGGAGCCGCGGTCAGCGTCCTGCTGGTGATGGTCCTGATGGGTCCGGTGCCCGCCCCGCTTTTCGCCACGCCAGCACCCTGGATCAAGCTGTCCTACGCCGCTCTGCTCGCTCTCGCGACGGGCTGGATGGCGGCCCGCCTGGGGCGTCCGGTGAGTCGCCTTGGTGCGCCCGTGCTGGCCACGCTGGTGATCGCCGTCGCGATGGCTGCCCTGGGTCTGGTCGCCTGGCTCGCCACCCCGGCGCAGGCGCGGCCCGCCGCCGTGCTGGGCCACTCCTGGTTCGCCTGTCCCTGGAACGTGCTGGGCCTGTCCCTCCCTGCGCTTGTCGCAGCGCTGTGGGCGCTGCGCGGTCTGGCGCCGACCCGACCGCGCCGCGCCGGGCTGGCAGCCGGCCTGTTCGCGGGTGCCCTGGGGGCGGCCGGCTATGCCCTCGGCTGCCGTGAGGAGTCCACCGTCTTCATCGCGCTGTGGTATTCGCTCGGCATTGCGATGAGCGGACTGCTCGGCGCCTTGATCGCACCGCATGCCCTGCGCTGGTGATCCCCGTGGCATCACGCACCGGCCCGGTTACCATTGCCCCATCCGGGTCCGGGTGGCGGGCGCGGCAAGAGGACAGAGGCACATGCGCGCCATACGTTTCCATGGCAAGGGCGACATCCGCCTGGAGAAACTGCCCGAGCCCCCGCTCCCGGGCGAGGGGCAGGTCAGACTGCGGGTACGCATGGCGGGGATCTGCGGGTCAGACCTTCACAACTACGCCACAGGGCAGTGGATCTCCCGACTCCCGGTGACCCCCGGACACGAGTTCTGCGCGGAGGTACTGTCGCTGGGTCCGGGCGTCAGCGGGCTGGCGATCGGCGACCTCGTGGTCGTCGACTCGCGTGCCAACTGCGGCGAATGCGATCACTGCCGACGGGGTGCAGGCAACCTGTGCCGTCGCATGGGCTTCGTGGGTGAGGTCTCCGACGGCGGCTTTGCCGAACAGAGCGTGCAGCCGGCCCACCGGCTCTCGAGGGTGCCCGCCGGCGTGGATCCCGCCGTCGCCGCGATGACCGAACCGCTCGCCGTGGCGCTGCGCGTGGTGCGTCAGCTCGCTGCTCCGGCCGGGTCTCCGGTCGTGGTGGCGGGCGGCGGATGCATTGGCGGGCTGGTCGCCCTGCTGTTGCGGGAACTCGGCCAGCACCCCGTTCTGCTGGCGGAACGCAATGCGGACAGGACACGCCTGCTCGAGGACGTTGCCGGCATCCGCCCCGTGGCCCTGGAGGTGCAGGCAGTGCGGGACGCCTGCGACGGGACGGAACCGGCATTCGGAGTCGAGGCGACGGGCTCCGGCGAGGTGCTCAACCTCCTTGTCTCCTGCGTGCGCTCGGGCGGACGCATCGCGATGGTGGGCCTGTTCGACGGAGCCCAGCGGGTCGATGTGATCCAGTTGGTGGAGCGCGAACTGTCGCTGCTCGGGTGCAGTGTGTTCCAGGACGAGTTTCGCGACGCACTGGCCCTGCTGCCGCGTCTGTCCGACCGGCTCACGGCGTTGGCCGCTCCCCCGATCGCTCTGGAGGATGTGCCAGCCGCTTACCGCAGCCTGAGGGCTGGCGCCGTCAGTCAGCTCAAGATGCTGGTACAGCCTCAGCCCGGAAATCCCGCCACGTCCGATCTTCCCGACGTCGGGTGAGCCAACTGGTCTGCGCTGGAGCGGCCGGGCACCGCGCGGTGCCGGATGTTCATTTGGTCGGTCCGGATCCGGTGCGCCGGCATGCGACCGCGCTTGCTCAGGGCTGACGCGCTGCCAGCAGCGTGCCACGCGCCTCGCCGAAACCTATGCGTGCAGTTCCCGCTCCCTCGCACCAGCCGCGCAGGATCACCGCGTCACCGTCCTCCAGAAAGGTTCGCGTCTCGCCATTGGCCAACGTGATGGGCTGCTTGCCTCCGGCGGTCAGCTCCAGCAACGAGCCGGCCTCCTCGGCTGCCGGTCCGGACTGGGTGCCGGTACCGAGCAGGTCACCAGGTTGCAGGTTGCAGCCATTGACCGTGTGATGACAGACCATCTGCGCGACAGTCCAGTAGGCGTGGCGGAAACTCGTCTGCGACAGCCGCACCGGACCGTGTCCGGCCGCCCGCATGCGTGGCGTCTCGAGCCAGGCCTCCAGGCGGATGTCGATGGCGCCATCCGCTCGGTTACCCTGGCTTTCAAGGTAAGGCAGCGGCTGGGGATCCGCCGCATCCCGCGTCCAGGCCTGGCGGTAGGGCGCCAACGCCTCGGCGGTGACGATCCAGGGCGACACCGTGGTCGCGAAGTTTTTCGCCAGGAACGGCCCGAGCGGCTGGTACTCCCACGCCTGGAGGTCGCGCGCCGACCAATCGTTCAGCAGGGAGAAGCCGAAAACGTGGTCCTCGGCTGCATCGAGGGCGATCGGCACGCCGGCCTGGTTGCCGGGGCCGACGTAGATGCCCATCTCGAGTTCGTAATCCATGCGGCGGCTCGGCGTCACCACAGGTGCGCTCGCCCCGGGTGCCATCGTCTGGCCACAGGGGCGCGCGAAGCTCTGCCCCGACACGCCGATCGAGGATGCACGCCCGTGGTAGGCAATGGGCACCCACTTGTAGTTGGGAAGCAAGGGATTGTCGGGCCGGAACAGCCGGCCCACCGCGGTCGCGTGATGGACGGACGCATAGAAATCGGTGTAATCGCCGATCCGCGCTGGGACCATGAACTCCGCCTCATCCTGGGGAACCAGACGACTGCGCCATGCAGTCTCCTGCGATGCCCCGGCACGCAGGCCACGGGACAAGGCCAGCCGCAGGGCTGACCACGCATGCGGCCCCATGGCCATGAAGCCGTTCAACGCGGGCTCGGCCGCAGCCTCAAGGGCCGCGTGCGCATCGGCCTCCTGCAAGCCGCCCCCATGCAGCAGCCCCGCCAGATCGAGCACCTGCGCACCGATGGCGACCCCACCACGCCAGGTCTCGTTGTCACCGCGTCGGCGAAACACCGCGAAGGGAAGATTCTGGATCGGGAAGTCCGCAGCCGGGTCATTGGCCGAGTCGACCCAGCTTCGCAGCGATGGGTCATGGGTTTCGTTCAGGCGTGGCATGAGCGCTCTCTGGATATGATCGACGGCCTGCGGTGCCTCGGGAAACACGAGACCGCAGCACATGCAGCATACTCCACGGAATACCCCAGCAGCCCCCTCCCCCCCACCCGTCGTGAACCTCCCCTTTGAACCCCTGCTCATCCCGACGGGGGTGGTCGCGCTTGCCGAAATCGGCGACAAGACCCAGCTGCTGGCCCTCGTCCTTGCCGCGCGATATCGCGAGCCAGTGGCCATCAGTCTCGGGATCGCGGCAGCTACCCTGGCAAACCACGCCGTTGCAGGCGCACTCGGCGCCTGGGTTTCCAGCCTGATCCCCTCCTGTGGCTGCGCCGAGCTCTGGCGGTATCGTTCCTGGTAATGGCGATCTGGACGCTCGTGCCCGACCATCTCTCGGACAATGACACGCACGTGACCGAACGTTTTGGCGTGCTCGGAACGACCACCATCGCCTTCTTCCTTGCAGAGATGGGCGACAAGACGCAGGTGGCGACCATCGCCCTGGTGGCGCGCTACGACGCGCCAGCCCTGGTGGTGATCGGCACCACGGTGGGCATGCTCATCGCCAA
>Ga0169931_10009751_pt1 | contig 13812 bp, 7 predicted proteins | sample Kivu_15m_20L_FD_129675 | JGI IMG/M metagenome (GOLD analysis project Ga0169931, IMG submission 129675) | Freshwater microbial communities from Lake Kivu, Western Province, Rwanda to study Microbial Dark Matter (Phase II) - Kivu_15m_20L... | ecosystem: Environmental > Aquatic > Freshwater > Lake ...
GACCGCATGAGCATCGTCATCACTGCACACACCATCGATCGAGTGATACAGCGTGCAGGAATTGTTGACCTTCCAATAACGGCTGCCGACATTTCCGCGATTGACGTTCAACTGACGGAAGTCATCATTTGGGCGGCAGCGGCATTCTTCATTCTTGGGGAACTCCCACCTGAACAAGGCGCTGAAATGACTGTGGTTTTGCCTGGCCAGTACGGATTCTTTCTGGGGAGCTTTGTACTTGATCCGATAGAGTTCACACTGCGGACCTTTGTGGACTACGAGAAATCCTGGCCCGAACAAGAGGAGGCTCTGACCTTGTTACGGTCTGTTCCGGATGATCGCTTGGCCATCTGCGCTGCAGAAGTCATAAAACGCGGGCACCTGCGCATTGCTCATGACGCATTTGACCGCACAATACTGAAGTGTTGGCGCGATTATGGCTGGCGGATCCGAGAGAAGTCCGACAGGCCTGGCAAGAGCGATCGAGCCTGGATTGGGTGGGACGAGGAATAAAATGGCAACTATGGTGAAGAAATACAAGCAATAGAAGGTTACAAAAGTTTTGATCGCGTGATCTCGTAAAGAAGACCCATGTGACAAGGTTGGAGCATTTCATAATCAAGCATCGATCCCTCGTGTAGCCTCAGTGAAATAGACCAAGAAAGTCCCCCCAGAAACATTAAAAGACATGAGTCTTAGCAAATACTTGTAAAGAATATATATACATGGATTCTTTATTCCAAGGTTACGATAGATGGAATGACTTTATAGCAAGGTATTTTTATCTCAATCAAAGATGTTCGGACCGCCGTGTGTATCTCGATCTAGATGAGTCATTTTGGGAGGAGGCCGCAAGTCACTTTGATCAAGAACCTCAGAAAGTAGAAAGAGACTTCTCGCTTGCGCTTAGAACCACACTTGATTTTAGTCCAGGTGCGTCGGTCTTTGCGCTGCACAGGGAACGATATGTGAGTTGGCGGCGCTCTGGCGCCCAGCAGAGTCCCCCGCCGTTTATTGCACTTTTGGGCGCTTTCTCGCTCGCGGCGAGTAGGATGGCTCGTGATGAATCAACCCACGCAAGCAATTATTACGATCGACTACTTGAAGTTTTCAGCATAGGGGAGGCGCAAGAGGTAAGAGATATTCTTGAGAAGTCTTATAGGCAAGACAGCGAAATTTTTTGGGATGCTCTCGGCTCTTGGTTAAATACAAATTCAGGTAAGTATGGCTGGCCGACCGCAGAATCTCGAGGCACTAAGAAATTCGTGAGTAGAGCGATGTCGCAGGCAATTATGCGCTCCGCCGATAAGCAACTACTCAGGAATGTCTTCTCTGAGTTGCATTTTCAGTCGGGTCGGCACATTAACATCGATGCGCTCAAGTTCCGTTTACTGAGCCACCTGGACATTTACCATCCCACGTCGAACCTGTTGAGACTTTTGCGGGGCGAGGATTTCCAAGAACTGGTGATGCGAATAGCCCAGGATGAACTACTGAACTGGACTCCAGATGCGAAGATAACAAAAGGAGACACTCGGAATTCATCTCTCTATTTTGAAGTCCAGTTCTACCAGGAACTAGGGAAAAGTTGTTTCGAAATGTACCTCGTTTCAAATTCAAACATCTCATTGAGTAACATGAGGTTCAATGCACCTAACGCAAACTCGTCCAGTGGTTTCCGATCCTTTAACGAAGGAATCTATTTCACTGAACTTCACGATCTTGGTTGTTGGTCGGTTGAACCTTGGGACAAATTTTTTCCTGGAGATTTACTAGGTGAAGATATTGAACTAAAAAGTGCTGAACCCGAATCCCCCATTTTTAGGCGATCCGGAAAAAGCTTGTATGTTTTTTGTCGAGGGCGTGCTCCCGGGCAGTTCATTGAAACATCAAATCCAACGATGGGTGAGAGTGTATTAATTATGTGCCGCGTTGAGAGAAAGTCCGACTTGCTAGCTTATCTAGATGCGGCTGCTGCGCCTGGATATGTAGCGCTGGATGAACTGACCGGGCTGCCGAGACAATGGGTCTTATTCCAAAAAGTAATTATTCTTCGACATCATTTTTTGCCAGACATGCCAGAGTTAGCAGTACACGACTCCGAGCATGTATCGCTGACCGGTGGAATGCAAGTAGAAGCAAACCGGTTTCACTTTTGCCATTTGCCGACCTTGTGTGTCTTTGGCTGGCCAGGCGAGTTTTCCGTCCAGATAATGATTAAACTGCCTCTCGCTCAAACCGAGGATGTTGTATGCGTTGAGAGCGGCTTAAAAGGTGAGTATGTGCTAGAGCTCAAGGAGAGATTAAAGCCAGGCTCAAGTTGTTCTGTTGAAGTCACCGTATCTTCAACTGGTCGTTCATCGGCCGCCGAGCGACGCATAGTTAAATTTGATGTGGTTGTTCCTGGTTGTCCAACTGATTTCCTATTTTTGTTTCCGTTTGACAGGACTATCCTCCAGTTTTCTCCCTCTATTCCAGAGCGTTTTCGACCAGCTTCTTATGAATCGCTTTACGGGCAAAACATGGACGAGGACTTAGAGTATGTTGAGGGCTGTTTTATCTCGGTCAGCAGAGGGCATCCATCTCCACGAACCTCCTTACGCTCCCAACCCGAGGAGTCATCTTTGCTGGGTCACGAGTTCTCCCCAAACTCAAGTAGGCATGCTTCTGATGAAACCCTATCAGTCTGTAACTCAAGGCAGTGTGCAGACCCCCTTAATCCCTACGGGGTCCACTCCTTTGAATTGCCTTATATGAGAGGGCAGAGAGTGGAAAAATATAAAGGATCGATTGCTGCAACATGTACATTTTGTAAGATCCGTGGTCAAGTCGAGGTTGGACGAGAGAAAAGGCGGGTCAAGGATAGAGTGCAAGCGCCTTTCAGTAGTGTGCGCTTAACCAGCTTTTTTAATACCCCGAAAGTTATCAGCAAACACGAAATCTTTGATTCAGTAAACAGCTTGAAGTTCGGGTCTTTGCAAGGCATACAAAGGATTGTTGAGCACGTTGATACTTCTCCCTGGGCCGCATCTGAGTATCTGCTCAATATGTCAGCGATGGGAAATGCTGAGATTCTCTGGGACGATTTGAAGATAACTCCACGAAGATGGAGTACAACAAAGACCCACCTTTCCATCACTTCGTCTGGTTTGGTGCGCTTATGTGGGCTTCAGACATCTGGTAAGCAGGAGCTGTTTATGAACTTTTGCGCCGACCATAGCATTAGCGCCGAGCGCGTTGATGGAAATGATATACCCTATGTCCAAGCCCACTGCGCAACGGAAGAGATAGATACGGTTATTGACGGTGTATCTGAACTATTCAAATCGAGTGGTATTGAAGTTTGTCATGACTTCGCCGAACAGTTGCTTATGTTATTGCCCCCAATGAGTGCGGCTATTGAAGGCGCTTCGCAGTGTTCTATTGGTCATCTAAAACTCGAATACTTTGAAATCGAAGGTTTTCGATGGGTTTTAACACAAGACTGTTTTAAGGTTGGCTGTTACCGAAGCCGCGAGTTTGGTTCACGGTATTTCTTTAAGGGCCCTGGTATGGTCCATGATTCTGCTGTATTACTGGAGAGAAGAGCGGCGCTTTATATGGCATTCGCTGCAAGGAGAGTTTTGCCTTTCAGGTACGAAAAGGCCAAGCGGATCCTGCGCGTTCCAAGACATATAAGTTTTCCGCTGTTGGTAAAGCGATGTCTGATCGCAGCATCGAAGCAGTATTTGCACTTAGATGCCTACTGGGAAACCTATCTAGAATTGGATCATGAGCATTTGAAGACAGCGGTAGATATCCTTTATTCATGAGAGGTTCCTCTATGACTAAGAAGTCTCCCTCCGAAGTGCGCTCACATCTCGATGACAGTCTCAGGCTTTACTTCGACACTGCCTATTGGCTGAAATCAGCCGCTCTTCTCGACGAGAGACGCGAGTTGCTTTTTTATGATGGGGTGATATCGAGAGCACCTTTGCTTGAAGCTCTGTATCCATACCAAAGCAAAATTCCGATATTAGATGTGACCGAGGAAACAGGTCTCACTGCAGATGAGGCTCGTACTCTGTCATATGGTGTTTTTGGTGCGGAGATTGTAAATCTCCGAACACACCAGGCTGACAGCATGCGCTTGCATGCTCAGACTTCGCCTCCCTTTAATCCGGTTGTGACATCCGGCACTGGGTCTGGAAAAACAGAGGCATTTTTGCTACCAATTTTTTCGCAGTTGATCAAAGAGATGCGTAATTGGCCTGCACTTGAATCCTTGAATCGATGGTGGGAACAGCCCTCAAATTCAAGGGGCACTTTTGAAGATCTAAGGGCCTCCACGAACAAGCAGTTAAGGCCTGCCGCTGTGCGCGCAATTTTGCTCTACCCAACAAATGCACTGGTGGAAGATCAACTTAATAGGATCCGAGGCGCTGTCAGGCGGATCGCTGAATGTAAAAATGGACGGCAACTTTTTTTTGGCCGCTACACCGGTTCGACGCTAGGCGGAGCTAGTGGGCTGCCTTCCAGGGGTTCTGAGACATACAGAGGTGCGGGATCAGAACTCCGAAAAATGTCCATTGAAATCGGCCAGATTAGGCGAGCCAATGATGATTGGCGGTTGATAGACCAATTTCCTGATCCTGGTAGTGGAGAAATGCTTACACGTTGGGACATGGTGTGTTCTCCGCCAGATATTTTGGTTACAAATTTCTCGATGCTCAACATAATGCTGATGCGTGATCTCGAGGAGAATGTGTTCGAGAGTACAAGGCAGTGGCTCAAAGACGATCCGCGCCACACTCTCTCCCTGGTCGTGGATGAGGTTCACACTTATCGAGGAACCCAGGGCTCGGAAATTGCACTAACGCTTCGTAACTTTTTGAGTCGTATTGGCTTAACGCCCGACTCTCCTCAACTCCGGTGTATTGCAACAAGTGCCTCACTGCCACAGTCGGAGGGCACTGATTTTCTTGAGAAGTTTTTCGGTGTGGAACGGGCAAAATTTTCGCTAATTAGCGGCGATCAAGACCAACCCATGGATTTGTTAGAAGTTACACGGTCTGCGAAAAATTTTATTGGGGTTCGACCTGACATAAAAGAGGACACGGCTTGCGAGTACAGTTTGGATCATTTTGTTGGCTCACTATGCAGAGAGTACGGTAAGGACTCTGTCATTTCAGTAACAGACCTGCGTTTGCGAGCAGGTGAACACCTTGATATAAATGATGAAGACTTTGAGATGATACTTCGCGCAATTGTTGCACGCCGTGATGACAACACAAGACCCCGTTTTAGAAGTCATTTTTTTCAGCGACCAATTCGTGGCATGTGGGCATGTTCAAGCTCCACTTGCTCCGCGGTGGATCCGCAGTATCTAGTTGAAGATCGTCCACCGATAGGAAAACTTTACCGCAGCCCCAGGGAAGTCTGCACATGCGGAAGTCGGATTTTGGAGTTGCTTTACTGCTATGACTGCGGTGACACATTCCTTGGGGGCTTTAGCGCTTCCGCTGATGACAGCGCCACTGAGTGGTTTCTACATTCGTCCCCTGGACGAGTTAGTAATCGCGACGGGGATGTTGTTTTTCGACGTCCATACGGACGCTATATGTGGCTGTGGCCGAACGGAATAAAGAATGAAAAGCTAGGAGATCATACGTCAGCGGGCTCTATAGTTGAAAGTCGATTTTCTGGCGCAAGGTACGACGCGCAGCAGGGGAGATTGCAACGAGTAACGGGAGCACGTGGGCCCGATCCAAATGTGACAATGCTCGCATACCACGGTAATCAGCCACATGACACGCTGCCCTGTTTACCGTTGAAGTGCCCCCGTTGTGGCTCAAATTACAAGTCACAGAACACTGACGCGTCATTTTTTGACGCAACGGCAAGAACGCCCATAAGAGCCCACACGATGGGTGTGGCTCAAGCCAGCCAGCAGCTGGTTGACCGCGTCGTTGAAGTGTTGGGGGCAGATGAAAAAATTAGCAAGACGATTGTTTTTAGTGACAGTCGGGACGACGCGGCACAGATCGCTAGTGGACTTGAAGATAGTCATTTCAAGGATCTCGTACGGCAAGTAATTCAGGCACGGGTCTCTGGTCGGTCGGCAATGCCAACCTTGCAGCAGTGCGTGAGTTATGAGAAAGCAATGTTGGAGGAGATTGCAAGTCCATTCTCAAAGGAGATGACAGCAACTATTCACTCAATCATTTCTATGTTGATGAAGGATCGACAGCTGTTTAACAAGTTTTATAAGCTTGTTGTAGATGATGGGATTCAAGCCCCACCCAATGATCTGACTGATTTCTTCTCCCGTAACTTCAAAAAAGGTTCCATTCGCTGGAATGATTTGATCATAGAGGTGGAGAGGACCTTGGTTGAGATAGGGCAACATCCAGGTGGAGTCAAAGCGAGTATCGCACGGCCAAATGGCTTGGAATGGTGGGAATACTACGACCCGCCGAACGGTGAGTGGGCCAGCATAGATATTTCTAAACGTGATAGAGGACTTACAACAATCCGATCAAGTCTCGGAAGGTCAATACGTGAAGTTGTTTTTGACAAGGCGATGATGGATTTCGAGAGTCTCGGCTTGGGTGTGGTCGGATTAATGAATTATCCGGTTACGCAGTTTTCTATGCCGGAGGATAAGGCGATCGAATATATAAGAACGTGTTTGCGAATACTAGGTGGCCTTCGTCCCCGGATTACGACAACTGCCCCTTTAAAATTAAGGCGCTACGCAGAAAAGGTTGCGAGAGTTTTTTCACTTGATAAAGACACTCTAATATCAAACACGGAAAAACTGCTGAAAGACTGTAATGCAATAGATAACAATTGGATGTTGGTGATAGAGGGGCAAGATACGGGCCTCTTGATCGATACAAACTTCGACCATCTTTATCAGTGCAAAGCTTGTTCGTACCAGTCTGCCCACATGTCCGCGGGCATCTGTAGTCGTGAATACTGCGACTCAAGAGACTTCGTTCAATTGGCAAGAGCCGATAACAAAGATTACTTTAGGTGGTTGGCCTCCCTCAACCCCCACAGAATGCGCATACGCGAACTTACCGGCCAAACCAAGCCGCTATCAGAGGCGCGAAATCGTCAACGGTGGTTCAAGAGCGCTTTTAAGCCGGGCGAATCGTCTTTGACCGTCGGAATAGATGCTTTGAGTGTAACAACCACGATGGAGGCGGGAGTTGACATCGGCGATTTAGGATCTGTCGTCTTAGGGAATATGGCACCGCAGCGTTTTAATTATCAGCAGCGTGTGGGAAGAGCAGGGAGGAACGGGCAAGTTATGTCCTACGCCTTTACTCTATGTAAGGATAGAACACATGATGACTATTACTTCAACTTTCCCCATCGCATAGCCTCGGGCTCACCGATAGGTCCATATTTAGACCTAGGACAAAAGGAGATCGTAAGAAGAGTTGTCGGCGGCGAATTAATGCGTCGTGCGTTTTTGACGATTAGCGCCTCCATCAGGCCAAAGCGAGACAGGGAGGACAACCATGGGTCGTTCGGCGCAGTTTTTGATTGGACTACTCACCGACCCAGCGTGGAGACCTACTTTTCCGCCAATCGTGAGGAGATCAGGTCAGTTATTGCTCGTCTAACGGCTCTATGCGGTATCCCTAAATCCGAGGTGGACGAGTTGGAGACGTATTTCAGTCACGACTTTCTTGTATCTATCGACCGAATTGTAGGAGACCCAAGATTTCAGGAGGACCGGCTTAGCCATCGAATGGCGTCTGCTGGCCTACTGCCTATGTTCGGTTTTCCCACAATGATCAGGGCCCTTTATTCAGACCCACCAACTGGCCTGCTGGATGACTCGGATTGCCAGGTAAGTACACGTCCGTTGGGAATTGCGATATCACAGTTTGCGCCGGGCTCAGAGATTCTGCGTGACTCCCAGATTCACGTTTGCTACGGGTTCTACACTCCCGATTTCTCGACTGGTGGTAGAAGAGTCGGCTGCAAGTCCAAAAACCCATTTAAGGCGCCGCGAGTGCTAATCAGATGTTCCGGTTGTACACACTTAGAGCCACCAAGTGGTGATGAAAGTCCGACTATTTGCCCAGTCTGCTCATCTCCTCGGTCGCTTATGAAGCTTTACGAACCCTTAGGGTTCAGAACAACGTTCACCTCACCGGGGGACTATGAAGCGCAACAGGAACGCGGTCCTGTTCTGCGACCGCCAAGTCTGGGATTGACCTCGACTCCATCAAAAAAATTTGCTATTGGTGGGGCTGATTTTTCGTTGTATACGCAAGCGCAGGTTATTTCAATTAACGATAACGAAGGGAAAATGTATGAACTATCACCAACGTCCGATAATTTAGGCGTCGTAGTTCGAGATCCCGCTGTTTACTCCGTCCGTGTCCAAAATGATCGTATGACGAGAAGCTTACTGGACGCAGACGGAATGAATTTGTCCAGCCCCATTGATAAGGCTGCGATTTGCGCCACTGCTGTGACTGATGTTATGGTCATCACCTTAAAAAGTAATGCGCTCAAATGGCCTGGTGATCTTTTCGATATAACGAAGCCATCAGCAAAGGCGATAGTGATATCTTTCGCAGAGATGTTCAGCAAGGCTGCTGCAGATACTCTTTCGATCTCCCCGGATGAACTAAAGGTTGGTGAACATAGCTTTAAGACAAATGGAATACAGACTGCGCAAATATTCATAGCTGACACATTGGATAATGGAGCGGGCTACGCAGCAAAATTAGTTGAATCCGCCGTGTTGACAGAAATATTTAACCATCTAAATGATGTTGTGCGCCCTCGGTTAGAAAGCGATTTCCATAGATCCATGTGCGATTCTTCCTGTCCGGATTGTTTAAGGTCTTATAATAATCGCTCCGTGCACTCCATGTTGGATTGGCGGGGTGCTCTTGATCTTTTAGAAGCAGTACAAAACGTATTTCCAGATGAGCAACGCTGGTACCGTGAAATCGATCAGGTAATTGACGCGTTTGTCACAGCCTACGGCTCGGTACTAGACCTTGAAAAGCTTACTGGAACCAACTACGGATTTATAGTGAGCCCTAATACTTCTCGTGCAATCTGCCTTATCCCCCCCTTATGGAGTGCCGAGGCGCCTTGCCACGTCATTCAACAGACGAGAGCATTGGACAAACTCGCTGAGAGGTATGGACACTTGCATGTCGAGTTCGTCGACTTCATAACTAATAGAAGAGGTGCCTTTCAAGAGACTTTTATGCGCCTCAGAGGAGAAGTTTGACTATCCAGTTAATTTCAAACCGAACGGATGCGGAGGGGTTCACCGCTAATAGGTTTCTCGAGTACGCGACAGATTGGCTGCCTGGCCACGCCGACTCAACGGACCTTTCCGGAGTGATTGCAAGCGGAGTCAAATTATTTGGCTACCGCGTACAAGATATTGACACAGTCTGCTTCTTGGCCCCAAGGGTAGCGCCAGTACTTAACCTACTCAGACCCGTACCCATCCGAGGAGAGGCAGGCGAGGTCACTAACTCCGTTCGGCTCTCTAGCCTTCTTCTTGCTATTGAGGTTAAGTCTCATGATCCCCGCGGGGTGCGTTTTGAGGCTAATCAGTGTTTCGTGAGATACAGCCGTGGTGGAATCGAGACGTGGCACAACGCGACGGAGCAGAGCATCTCTCAGGCGCACTCTTTGAAGCAATATCTATCGGACAGTGGTTTGAATCGAGTCTTTGTTGCAAATTTTATTTTCTTTCCAAATCTAGGTGAAATTGATTTGCCTCAGGGCAGAAACAATTTTCTCTCAGCCTCGATGTCTTCAAGACGGATATTTACCAAGATTTGCGAAATGGTTAGTCCTAGTCGTTTTGGCGATCACTCATACCTCAACTGCTGCCGTAAGGACGACATCCAAAAACTCTTTGATGTTCAAATATTCAGAAAGTCCACTCCTACCGCTCTTGATCGAGCAAAAATAGACCGCATCTCGGCCGGTTCTGACGAACTCTCGTCGCTGGTAACGCTCCTTGGGAAAGGTCTGGTGATTCTTCGCGGGCGCGGAGGTGCAGGGAAGACTATTACGCTACTCCAACTTGCATATCAGTCATATCAGGAATCCGGATCACGCTTTTTATTTTTAACCTATAACAGGGTACTGGCGGCGGACGTTAGAAGATTGCTGTACTTCATGGGTCTAAGCGGGGCGTTGGAATGTGGGGGGATTAAGGTTGAGACAGTTATGCACTTTATGTATAGAGTGGGCCGTTTCGCGGGCTTAGACGCAACAGATGAGAGCTTAGAGGCTCGATACGATTCGCTTCTCGGCGAGTTGAAAGAGTTGTTTTGCAACAGCAACTTTTCCCGAAACGACCTTGTTGAGTTGCTCGCTGATCACGCCGATGACTTGTTGTTTGACTACATACTAATCGATGAGGGTCAGGATTGGCTTGCACAGGAAATTGATGTCCTGTGTAGTTGTTACGGCGCCTCAAGGCTAATTGTGGCTGATGGCGTTGATCAGCTTATCCGCGGGCCAAGGGCGCGTTGGACAAAAAACCTGTTACCGGGACAATTTCATACAGTTGAACTTAAGAAGAGTCTACGACTTAAATCTAATTTGACCGACTTTGCAAATAATTTTTCGGAGCGTATTGGACTTAGTGATTGGGCTATAGAAAGAAATCAGCACGTGCTCGGTGGTCGTGTAATGGTCTGTGTGGGCGAGTTGGAGGATCACAAGGATTTGCTCCACGGGGTGATGGAAGATCAGCAGCGCCTCGGTAATGAAGTTGTTGATATGATGTTTCTGGGCAAGTCAAGCGTGACATCGTTTAACGGAGTTGAACGGAGCGAACTTTCCTGCAGAGTAGAACGACTTGGCTTCGAGTTCTGGGACGGCATATTAAGATCAACCCGGGATGATTTTGTCACGTCGGATAAGGTTCGAGTTTTAAGATATGAATCTGCGAGGGGACTAGAGGGCTGGACAATCATTTGCGTTGAACTCGACCTCTACTTTGATATCCGAGTTAAGCAGTTACAGAGGTCTAGGGATGGGCTCTCTGAGATTTCAGCCAGAAAAGAAGTCTCATCTTTTCTCATGATGCTCTTCACTCGCCCAATCGACACGCTAATAATTAATGTTAACTCAGCCGATTCGTACCTGACCTCAATCTTAAGGTCGCTTCATCTAAAGAATCCCGATGTGATTGATTGGTTAGAGGCAGTTCAATAACTGCCAGATCTTTCTTTTTCTAATCTTGACTCAACTGCTCGCCCCCAGAAGTGATTCTGCGATCGCCCTCACAACCTCCGCGTTTACTGCATTTCCTAGTGCCCTAAACGCATCGGCACGGTTGTCCGGCATCCACTTCAATGACCCTAGACTCTGAAGCCGCATGCACTCAGCCATGCTCATATAACGCCTCTCCCACCCCACGATCGGAACTTGGCTATCAGACATAGCCACTAAACTTGGTGCGTACCTAGTTGTCTTTACGCGAATCCCGGAGGCTCTAAGTTGTATCAACTGCTCGTACAAGTCAGTCTTCTGTCCACACAGGTTCCACTCAAGTTTTTGAAAAGAGGCGCTCAAGTTTTGAAGCTTTTCTAAGTATGGCTTCAAAATAGCGCGTTGACTACAGTAGAACCCTCGGTTTAGACGTATAAAGTTTTTCTTCCATCCAGGAAAGTCACAAATCCCATCCCGCGCATATGGGGGAATCATGTTCCATAGATCATCATGGTCTTTGGCGCTGTCTAGTTTAAATCCAAAACGCCCACGATAGCGACGCAGGCTACCAACCCTATTTGTTAAAACAAAAGAATAGGGAGTTCTATCTTCGAAGGGATATGTAGCACCCCACTCCATTGCCCAATGAGGATGACCTGGAATATTCTCTGAACCGAGACTGGCAACTATGTCACTCCAGACGTCGAGCGCCTCAATGACTTGCGAACTTAGACGCTTGGCGTCACGTGGATTTTTATCGAGGACGGCTCGAACATCCGTCACAACCGCTGGAGGATTCGGCCACTTGAAGCCGACTAGTCCGAGGTGGCGGCCTACGATGTATGCACGTTGTCGATGTTGTGGGATCCCAAACTCGTGGGGCGAAAATATCCTAAGATCTACCTCATAATCCAAGGCCGCTAACCGTCGAATGATCTCCCGGATGGTTCGGCCTTTGTCGTGCGCAGTGATGTTTGGAACGTTCTCGAGAATCAGATACTTTGGCAGTCGCGACGCGACAATACGTTCGATTTCGAAGAACAAATTTCCTTGAGCAGAACAGTTGAACCCCTGCTGGGTACCGGCCTTGGAAAACGGCTGGCAAGGGAATCCCGCCGTCAATACATCGTGCTCGGGAACGTCTTCGGATCGGACTTTTCTGAGATCACCTGCAGGCATCAAACCATGATTTGCTAAATAAGTTGCGCGCAACCGTTCATCGATCTCTGACGCAAATACGCAGTGTCCGCCCAATGCTTTCATAGCGACATGAAAGCCCCCAAGCCCGGCAAATAGATCAACGAACCTAAAAGTCACTCTAGCATCCTAACCTTAATCACCTCGGGCGCTATACCTTCACCACCTGAGCCCGAGCGATCATCCCCAAAAGTTAGGCTTTGGATGAAATACATGTCTGCTAGCACAATCAAGAAATTCGCATTTTTAATGAGTTTTAATCCCATCAGATTACGACAATAACAAATTAAAGTAAGCCATAGCTGAGCGGAGCATAAGCACGCTCTCCTTACCAAATCGGCGCGCAGAAGGAGATCGACCCTTGAGGGGATAGAGAGGTGGATCACCTGATGATCTACTGCCAGAGCGAGAATGAGTCTTTAGCACTAAGCGCTTGAATCGAGCTGAGGGTAATAGTTGAATTTTTAAACATAAGCCCCATCATCTTTATCTCCTCGGGAGGTTCTTATGACCGTAGCTATCGAATTCATAAGCATAGTAGTGAAGAAGTCTGCTGTACAAGAAAAGTGGGGGGGCGGTATTTCGGCTTATAAGCGCTGGAAAGGGCCATTCAATGGGAGCGTCTACGACGAGGATGATTACCTGCTTAAAGAGGGCACGATGAGTCCACTGGAAGCACAAGATATATGTAGCGAATACGAGGCCTTTGGATTGCAGGGTAGATCTATCGATGGAACCTCTTGGGTAGATTTTTGCGTTATAGATGAACTGAAGGGGCCAACACTTAAGTGCGACTGGATCGTCTACGACTACAACCGTGGTCTCGCAAGGCACATTGATGACCAGACGTTTATTTAGCCTTGGTTACCTATGGACTCTCTCTTCCGAAGCTCCCAAGGCATCACGCTCATGAGCCCAACCAGGCCAATCGGCCCTGCAAAGGCAAGCACCGAGAGTGCGTCGGCCCCTTCAATAAGGATGCTCCACGCCATTACTGCCGCGCCGATTGCCAACAGCCCACACAGGGCACGAACACCGTAGAGAGTCCAACTCAACGCCCCCGAGCGCAGCTTCTTCACAAACCATAAATAGGCCGAGGCGCTGCTTGAGAGCAACAAGACGGCTAGAAACAAAAACATCGGGATATCTTCCTGCGACATGGTCTGGCTCCCTGGTGGCTGGTCTGTGTTGGGCGGTCTGTATGGGCTGGTCCTGAGATTCTATGGGGGAAAGCTGATCCCGAAGGATCACTCCGTGATCTCCCAGCAAACTTAGAAGCTTGAGGGTATGGGCACATCCCTCACCACAAACAACCTTATGGCGAGAGAATAGGCAAGCCAACAAGAGAAGGTGCCTGTGACCATCACATTTTTGACACCTGACTTAGCCAAGTTCAAATGCGACCTCGAC
>Ga0169931_10009752_pt1 | contig 13811 bp, 10 predicted proteins | sample Kivu_15m_20L_FD_129675 | JGI IMG/M metagenome (GOLD analysis project Ga0169931, IMG submission 129675) | Freshwater microbial communities from Lake Kivu, Western Province, Rwanda to study Microbial Dark Matter (Phase II) - Kivu_15m_20L... | ecosystem: Environmental > Aquatic > Freshwater > Lake...
CGCCTGCACCTTCTTGAGCGGCTGAAACGCCCACCACTGCCGGTCCTCGTCTGTGACCATGCTGGCGTCCTTTTTCGGCTTTTTGCCCGCGATCAGCGGCGCGGAGTAGGGCGCCCCATCATCGATCCAGGCTGCGATTTTCGAAAGGACGGCCTCCGGCAGCTTGGGGCTGCTGTCCGGCATCGTGGGCTCTTTTTCGTGACGGATCAGCGCCATCAAAAGACTGCCCTTCGCATCAAACGGCACCACCACCGAGCCATGGGAGCCACCGCGCAGCAAATCCTCGCGAGTCGCCAGGTCGAAGTCGCTCTTCACTTTTTCGCCGCCGTGGCATTTGAGGCAGTTTTGCTTCAAAAGCGCCGCCACCTCGCTGTCGAAGAGCTTCAGGCCGCGCTCCATGCGCTTCGCATGATCGGGCGGCAGGTTCGCGGCCAGCGAAGCGCTGGCGGTGAGGATGAAAAAGAGGACTCGCATCACGAAAACCAACGCTGGACGAACATGCCCTTTTCTGCCGTAGTTGTGTCCGATCATGGATTCATGCCATGGCTGAAAGGGGTATTCCACCGCTGGAGGTCGTCACACCATGCCGACACCCAAGGATGTATCCTTTCCTGCACACCCGGCAACGCGTCAGCAGGCGGGCTGAATCGAAACAAACGAGCAGGGCCGCTTGCCCTGGCAACTGCTGGACACCCAGGAGAAGCCGCAGCCCTCCAGATTCTCCAGCGGCCCGAACGATCCATCAATTTGGCTGCGATCTTGCGTTCCCCTGGTTACGCGAGTCCGTCTTACTACGACAAAATCTCCTTCACCACGCTTCCGTAAACGTCGGTCAGGCGCATGTTTCGGCCGCCGAAGCGGTAGGTGAGCTTTTCGTGGTCGAAGCCGAGGAGGTGCAGGATGGTGGCGTGCCAGTCGTGGATGTGGACTTTGCCAGCGATGGCTTCGTAACCGTGTTCGTCGGTTTCGCCGTGGGAGATGCCGCCTTTGACGCCGCCGCCGGCCATCCATGTCGTGTAGCCTTTGTGATTGTGGTCGCGGCCATTGCCATCGGGTGAGTAGGGCGTGCGGCCGAACTCGCCGCCCCAGATGATGAGGGTGTCCTTGAGCAGATCGCGTCTTTTGAGGTCGGCGATCAGTCCGGCGATGGGTTTGTCGGTTTTGGCGCAGTTATCGGAAAGCGCTGTTTGGATGTTGGAGTGCTGATCCCAAGAGCCGTGTCCGAGTTCGATGAAGCGCACGCCGGCTTCGGCGAATCGACGAGCGAGCAAACATTGGCGACCAAATCCATCGGTGGGGTCTTCGTTGATGCCATAGAGACTGAGCGTCTCGGCGCTCTCGTCTGAAATGTCCATCAGTCCAGGAACCGCGGTCTGCATGCGGAAGGCCAGTTCATAGTTTTCGATGGCGCCCTCGACGAACGGATTATGGATGTCGCGTTGCAGCTTTTCTTGATTCAGCGCGGCGATGAGGTCGAGCTGGGCGCGCTGGGCAGGTGGCGAGAGGTTCGGATTGAAGGCGTTGTTGATGCCGTATGGATTGGCTTCTCCGCGGCGCATTTGGTCAATGCGACGATTTCTCTGGCTGCTGTCCTGCACGGTAAACTTGGTGCCCTGAAACGCGGCGGGCAGGAAAGCGCTGCCGTAGTTTTGCGCGCCGCCATTGGCGCTGGTGGGATTGATGGAGATGAATCCAGGCAGATTCTGGTTCTCGGTTCCGAGACCGTAGAGCGTCCACGCGCCGAAGGATGGGCGCACAAATTGAAAGCTGCCGGTGTGCATTTGCAGATAGGCTTGCGCGTGCGCGGGCTGGTCGCAATGCATGCCACGCAGGAGGCAGAGTTCGTCCGCGTGCTTGGCGAGGTTTGGGAACAGCGAGGAAAACCACAATCCGCTCTGCCCATGCTGCCTGAAGTCCCACGGCGATGCGAAAAATGGCGCGCCGTAGGGCGAGGCGCGCCCGTTGTCCTGCTTGAGCTTCGGCTTGTAGTCGAAGGTATCGACGTGAGACGGACCGCCTCGCATGCAGAGGAAAATGACGCGCTTGGCCTTGGGCGCGAAATGCGGCGCATGAGGTGCGAGCACGGATGGTTTTCCTTCAGCGGCGGCTTGCGCATTCGCCAGTCCGGCGAAAGCGAGGTGGCCGAAACCGGCGGATGACTGTTTGAGCAGATGCCGGCGTGAGAACGGGTGCAGGTTCATATCAGTCGATGGTGGAGAACTCGGTGGTGCAGAGCAGCGCCTGGCAAAACGCGGTGAGCTGATGTTTGATGTCGCGCAAGGCGGTGATGCTGAACTGTTCCATGAACGCCCGCGTGTGCTGCCTCTCCGCGTCGGTGGGCGCGCGACCGAGTGTGATCTTGTAAGTGAGATCCACCTGCTCCGCCTCCGGCCGGGCTTCAATGCGTTTTGCGAGCAACTCGGCCTGTTTCATCACAAAGGGATTGTTCATCATGAAGAGGGCCTGCAAGGGGCTGGCGGTGGTGTCCCTCATGCCGCAAACGACGTCCGCATCGGGTGCATCAAACAGCTCCAGCATTTCGGGAATGAGATTGCGCACCCGTGGCAGATAGACGGAGCGATGATTCGTGTCGATGGCGCGAATCTCCGGCTCGAAAACGTTCATGCCCACATTTCCCTCGCCAACCGCCGCTAGGAAGGTGCCGAGCGGACGGCTTCGATTCAGATCGCCCGAGGCGGAAAGAACGGCATCGCGAACGGATTCAGCATCGAGCCGTCGTTGGTTCATGCGCCAATGAAGGCGGTTGTCGGGATCGGTGGAAAACTGCGCCTCACCATGCTCGGACGAGAGCTGCCAGGCGCGCGAGAGTGCGATTTCGCGGATGAGCGCCTTGACCGACCACTTGTGCTCGATCAATCGCGTGGCGAGGTAGTCGAGCAGTTCGGGATTGGAGGGTGCTTCACCGGTGCTGCCGAAATCATCCACGGTGCGCACCAGTCCCTGGCCAAACATCCAGGCCCAGACACGATTGGCCATCACGCGCGCGGTCAGCGGATTCTGCGGTGTGGCAATCCAGTTGGCGAGTTGCAAACGACCGCTGCCCTGCACGCTGGCGAAAGACTGACCGGTGCGCGTGAGGGCTTGCAGGGCGCCGGGACGCACGACTTGCGCGGGCTTGTCCAGTTCGCCGCGCACCAGCAGTCTGGTCACTGGCGCGGATTTGAGATCGAGGGCGCCCATGGCGAAGACTTTGGCCTCGCCCGATTTGCCGAACGCTTCCAGTGCCGCGGCGGCCTCTTCACGGTCGGACCGGATTTTGCGCAGAATGCCGCGAAAGACATTCTCACCGGCACGGATGGCACTCATCGCTTCCTCCACTGCTTTCGCAGTGTCATCACGTGCCTTCGTCAGTTCTGCGAGCTTTTCTTTGGAAGCCTGACCCACGGCGGGCGGTGGTCCCATGCCCGTGAGATCAAGCAGCGGCGTTGTGTGTCGCGATTGCGCCTTGATCAAACCGTAGCGTGTGTCCGTGCCGCGAAAGATGCCAGCCAGCGCGTAATAGTCCGTCTGCGGGATGGGATCGAACTTGTGGTCGTGGCAGCGCGCGCATGCGGCGCTGGTGCCCAGAAAAGCCCGCGTGGTGCTGTCGATCTGCTCGTCCACCAGATCGGCGGCAAACTTCTCGCCGTCCTCTTCACCCACGTTTTTTACACCGATGGCAAGGAAGCCGGTGGCGATCATGGCATCGGCCTTGGCCTTGTCATTGGCGGCGGGCAGGAGGTCGCCTGCGATCTGTTCGCGAATGAACCGGTCGAACGGTTTGTCGGCGTTGAACGAGTCGATCACATAATCGCGGTATCGCCACGCATGTTGATAGACGCTGTTGCGGTCTCCGCCTGTGGATTCCGCATAGCGCGACACATCGAGCCAGTGGCGGCCCCAGTGCTCGCCGTAGTGAGGAGTTTCGAGCAGGGCATTCACGAGGCCAGCGATCGCGTTTTGATTGAGCGCCGATCCTTGGTCGGGGTTGGCACTGATGGCCGCGCTCCAACGATCCAGCGCCTCGGGCGGCGGAGGCAGTCCCGTCAGGACAAAGAACAGCCGACGCACCAGCACGGCGGCACTCGCATCTCGCACCGGCGCGAGCGAGTTCTTTTCGAGCGCTGCCTTGATGAATCGATCGACGTCTGTGCGCTGCCAGGAGACGTCCTGCGGCACGGGAGGCTTGGGTTTGGTGAGAGGCTGGTAGGACCAGAAGGAGCGGCTTTTGTTGAGGTCTATGGTGGTTTTCGGTGCCGCGACCGGCGCACTCGTGCGCGGATCGGATGCGCCCATCGCGATCCACTTCCTGAAGTCTTCGATCACAGCATCTGGCAGTTTGCCCTTCGGAGGCATCTCCATGTCGGGGTCGGCATAGGTGATGGCTTTGATGAGCAGGCTTTTGTCAGGCGCTCCTGCGACGATCGAAGGCCCGTTTCCGCCCCCTTTCAGCAGTGCATCGCGCGAATCGACCTTGAGTCCGCCTTTTGTTTTTCCGGACTGCTTGGAATGACACTCGTAGCATTGGTTCACCAGCACGGGCCTGATCTTTGACTCGAAAAAGTCCATGCCCGAACCCGTCTGGGCACGTGCGGCAGAAGACAGAGCAAGAGCAATGATCAGCGTGAAGGATGAGATGTGCGCATTCATGGGACGGCAAACAGATAAAGGAGCCAGCAAGCGATGCCGCCGAGCACCGTGGAGAATTAGCAGTGACTCAGCGTGGCGGGCCTCCAGCGGCACCCGCGCCGCCTGCTGGCGCTGCGGCTGCTGCTTTGATTTCATCGGCCGACATGAAGCCGTCCTTGTTCGCATCGCCGCGATCAAAGATTCCCTGCATTCGCTCGGGCAACTCATCCTTGGCCAGCTTGCCATCGGCGTTCTTGTCGAACTGCATCAGCGCGTTCACCGCCTCGGTGGTATCTGCGGCAGGTGCCATGCCGTGTCCGCCTTTACCTTTGCCCTTGCCTTTTGCCATGCCGCCCGTTGGAGCCGCCGGAGGTGTGTCGGCTCCTTCGGCACCTGGGGTTGGCGCACCCGGAGTTGCGGCGCCTGGAGTTGGAGCACCCGGTGCCATGCCCTGTCCGCCTCTTCCTTTGCCCTTGCCTTTTCCCATGCCGCCCATGGGAGTGGTCGGAGGCGTGTTGGGTCCTGTAGCACCTGGGGTTGGTGCCCCCGGAGTTGCAGCGCCTGGAGTTGGAGCACCAGAAGTTGGGGTGCCGGGAGCCATGCCGCCTCTACCACCTCTGCCGCCAGCACCGAACGGGCTCACTTCGTCGCTCGTGATCTGGCCATCAGCGTTTTTGTCCAGCTTTTTAAGGGAAGCCGCCGCGTTGGCCACCTCCGTCGCGTCAATGGTGCCGTCGGCGTTCGAATCCACGGCGGTAAACAGAGCGTTGCCGCCCCCGCCGCCGAAGCCCCCGCCGGGGCGGCGTCCTTGCGCTGAAGCAGTGGTGGTTTGCAGGTGAAGGAAGAGGACGGTCAGGGTAAGAGCGGAGAGTATGGTCTTCATGTGGTTGTGTTAAGTTGAGTTGAGGATGCGCCGGGAAGATTGCCGACTGAAGATGACGCGAAAATGATGGCCGTGGAATATTTTTTGGGCTGCGCCCGACCAGCCCAGTCCCGTCAAATCCGCGACACATCATCTTCGCGTCATGTTTCGTGTGCAGATTAAGCCAGCGGCGATTCCTGGGTTTGCAGGAGGCTGCTGCCGTTTATTGTCTCCCATGCGCATCCTTGTCGTCGAAGATTCCAACCGCCTCCGCGAGTCCATCGTGCTCGCGCTGCGGCGCAGTGGCTATGCGATCGATGCCACGGGCGATGGACGCGAGGGCCTGGAGATGGCGGAGGATCATCCCTACGATGCCGCCATTCTCGACATCATGCTGCCTTCGCTGGATGGCGTCACTATCCTCAAGACGCTGCGGGCTGCGGGCAATCGCACGCCTGTCATGTTTCTCACCGCGAAGGACGCTGTTTCCGATCGTGTGGCCGGTTTGCGCAGTGGAGCGGATGATTACCTCGTCAAACCTTTCGCGTTGGAGGAACTGCTGGCCCGCGTGGAGGCGCTGTGCCGCCGTGGATACCAAAAAGCCGCCAGCGACACGACTCTGGCCGATCTGACCCTCGATTCGACGGCGAAAACGGCCACCCGAGCCGGCGTGGCGCTCGACCTCACCGCGCGTGAGTTTGCGCTGCTGGAGTATCTCATGCTGCGGGCCGGCCAGATCGTCACGCGCACTCAAATCGAGGAGCACATCTACGACGACCTCGTTTCGCCCATGAGCAACGTGGTGGACTCCGCCGTGTATGCGCTGCGCAAAAAAATCGCGGTGAGTGAGGATTCGCTGCCGCTGATTCATACCCGACGCGGACAGGGCTATGTGATGGAGGCGCGTCCCGCATGAGGTCCATCAAACAACGTCTCATGCTCTGGCTGCTCGCCGGATTGGCCGTTCTCTGGTGTGCCACCGGCGCGGGCATCTATTTCAGTGTCAGGCACAGCTTGTATCAATCCATCGACACCGCGCTAGCGCTGGACGCACGACTGGCCCGCTTCACCGCCATCGGCGATTCCGACTCCGACGATGGCGCCGCGCGAGGTCGCGGTCAGCGCTTGCACGATCGCCTCGCAGACTATCACGATCCTCAGGGCCGCTCATTCTACCAAGTGTGGAACGCTCAAGGCGACGTCAGCGAACGCTCCGAGAGCCTCGGCGATGCCACCCTGCCCAAACTGGAAATCTCCGGCAACGATCCCGTTTTTTCATCCACCATGCTCGCGGATGGCCGCGCCGTTAGGCTCATGAGTTTTCGCACGGTGGCAGCAACCGGCGGTGGACCGAAAGGCAAGGGCAAAGGGCGATACGCCGCTGCCTCCAACCTCATCGCTCTGGCCAAGGAAACCGCAGAGCTGGAGTCAACGCTCGCTTCATTGCTTGGCGGCATCGGCATCGCGGGCCTGCTCGCGGCGGCTGGCACCTTTTTCCTCGTCACCATGGCCCTGCGTCACGGTCTGCGCCCCTTGAAGACGCTGAGCGAGCAGACACGAAACATCGACGCCCCCTCACTGAACGCACGCTTCGATGCCGCGCATGCTCCCGCCGAGTTGCAGCCCATTTATGAGGCCCTCAATGAGCTGCTGCATCGTCTTGAGCAGGGATTTGAGCGCGAGCGACGCTTCAGCGCCGATCTTGCCCACGAAATGCGCACGCCCGTGGCCGAACTCAAAATGCTCGGTGAAGTCGCCCTGAAATGGCCGGATCAAACCGATCCCGAGCTTCCAGCTCACACGCTCGCCATTGCCTCACAACTCGAGAACCTGATCGAAGCCCTGCTCACACTCGCCCGGCTCGAATCCGGCGAGACCGCCCTTCAACTCACCACCGTCGATCTCCGCGCCCTGTGTCACGATTGCCTGCAACCCTGCGCTGAAAAGGTGGAAGCCAAGCAGCTCGACCTCCAACTCCGCTCGGAGCTGGACATCTCGATGGAAACCGATGCTCGACTGCTGCGCATCATCCTCTCCAATCTACTCACCAACGCCGTGGAGTATGCCCCTGCATCCACCCGCATCGAAATCGAACTCGATCCCGACTGCATCACCATCGCCAATGCCGCGCCCGACCTGACGCAAGAAGACCTACCGCACTTGTTCGACCGCTTCTGGCGTGCCGAGAAGTCACGTAGCAACAGCGCCCACAGCGGCCTCGGTCTTGCGCTCGCCCGGCAGGCAGCCAGTGCCATTGGTTGCCGACTCGACGCATCGCTTTCTGGCCGCGTGTTGAGTTTCACGCTGAAAAAACGCTGAGACATCACCTTCGCGTCATCTTCGCGATTCATCATGGGCACGTGATTGAAACAACCCGGTCACACCAACACACCATGAAGAAAACACTCGTCACCATCATCGCCGCCGCACTCGCCGTCTCCATCCCCACCGCTTTCGCCCACGGCGGAGCCCGCATGAAGGCCGCAGCCGACCAGGAAAACCCACCCGAAGCCGGCCCCGGAGCCATGCACGGCAAAGGAAAAGGCAAGGGTAAGGGGAAAGGCAAAGGTCAGGGCAAAGGCGGCCCCGGTCGCGGCGGCAAAGGCACAAAGGGCGGCATGGCAGAGAAACCGTAGCCTATTCTCCACGCTCCCCATCAAGCCGCGCCCATCCACAGGCGCGGCTTTTTTGTTTTGTCAGAAATGACGAAGATGCGTCAGGATCCCGATAAGAGTTCGTTTTCTGGCTGTCCGTCGCTTCGCTGTGTTCTCCATCTGGCGCAGGTTCGTCGGCTCGGACAGGTGATGTTGGCAGGCTCTTTCTGCAAGCTGCCAAACTCAACTGAACGAGTGCCCGTGGCTCCATCGTTGATGTGTCCGATCATGGCCGCCCGGCGCAAATACCTCAACTACACCACGCCCTGGGGCGTGGACCTCGCGCGTGTCGCCACGGCGGGTTGGACGCCGTTTTTGATCCACGAGAGCGGCTATCAGCCTGCGCTGGAGGATTGGAACCATCAAGACGTCGATTCGCCCTTCTGGCGCTTCTACTACAATCCCAAGCCCGGCTGCCATCTGGTCTTTCAGGGCCGCAACATCCCGCTGGAGCCCAAAAAGGCTGTTTTGATCCCCGCAGACACCGTTTTCGACTGCGTGGGGCCTGTGCGGGCCTGCCACTACTGGCTGCACTTCACCACGAATCGCCCCGGTGTGTCCTTTTCTGCCGAGCCGGTGCTTTTTCCCGTCGATGACACGATGCGCGGCCTGCTCACGCAGCTCATCGACACCCATCAAAGCCACACCGACGGCCATCGCCTGCTTCATCTCGCCTCCGCGCTGCTGCACGTTGTCTTTGCGAAGCTCGACTCGCCCGCACAAACACTCCCCGAGCGTCTTTCCGAGGTCCTCTCCCTCATCGCTCGCTCACCGCACACAAAGCTCACGAACCACTTCCTCGCCGAACGCGCTGGCATGAGCGTTGAGCGCTTCATCCGCGGCTTCCGCGAGCACACCGGCCAAACGCCCGCCGCCTACGTCCTCGCCACCCGCATTCGCCTCGCGGGGGAGGCTCTCGCTCTCACCGACAAGACCATCGATCAAATCGCCGTCGAAACGGGCTTTCCGAACCGCCACTACCTCAGCCGCATGTTTGCCCGCCAAGTCGGCTGCGGCCCGGCGGAGTATCGAGCCCGACAACGCGAGCGAAAAGGTCGCTGATCCATCCTATCTCGCGCAACAGATATCCACTTTTCCGCGAACGCATCATGCTAGCTACCGCCACGAGCAGATGTTGTCGTCCCAGGTCTTCGGATCACGATCAGGACCGGAAGAGTAGATGATGACTTCGGCCGACAGAGTTGCTGGCGGCGGAGTCTGTCTGCATTGCTCCGCATACTTCGGGTTGGATCGGTCGGCTCCGAATTCGGGATTGGTGATCAGCTTGTCTCGATTCGTATCAAGAATTAGGTGATAGGGCTCGCCCCAACGGTCACTGAGCACCCATTCTGCGTCTTCCTGCCAAAGGCCTGCCTTTCTGTCTTTAGCCATCGGAAGGTCGATGAATTTGATGGTTTTGGGATTAAGCACGGAATGCTTTTGTCCCATGAGAATGGTCAGCATTTGGCCTCGAGAACGGACCGAAACGTCAACGTTAGGTGAATCAGGCTTGAGCATGGGAAAGCGATTGGTCTCGAGGACATAGGCAGTGATCGCTACTCGGAGATCTTTGATAAACTTCTGATCGCTTGAGATTCGGAGTCCGCCGGTGGTGCGGTAGAGACACTGATCCAAGTTGAGCACACAATAGACGGCCAATGCCACAGCCACGAATCCCAGCATTAGCCTTCCCAGGCATGCACAGCCTTGCATCCGCTCGATGCGACGTTCGTCAGTCATGGGCCTCTTTTACCCGATGACTGCTGAGAATGTCGAGCCTGTTGATGGAAGCCGACGAGTCGTCGGCTCTCCCAATCAAGCCAAACCAGCTGCGGCCACGATGCTTTCGCTGTTCACGATTTTCCCGGCGAGGTCGGCTTTGCAGTCGGCTTTGAGTTCGTCGCGGAATTTACGGACGAAGGACTGCGTGGGCCAGGCGGAGGCTTCGCCGAAGGCGCAGATGGTCCGGCCGTCGATTTGCACGGCGACTTGCTCCAAGGTGTCCACGTCGTCGGGGCTGGCGTTGCCGGAAACGATGCGGTCGCTGATCTTTTTCATCCAGAGGCTGCCTTCGCGGCAGGGGGTGCACTGGCCGCAGCTTTCGTGGGCGTAGAAGTTGTTCAGGTTGTTGATGACCCAGCTCATGCTGCGGCTGTCATCCATGATGATGACGCCGCCAGAGCCGGCCATGGTGCCGCAGGCGGCCATGGTGTCGAAGTCCATCGGGATGTCCCAGATGGTGAGTTCGCGGCCGTCTTTGAGCTTAAACTTCTCGTCGGCACGCAGCACCTTGGCGGAGGAACCGCCGGGGATGATGGCCTTCAGTTTGCGGCCGGGTTTCAAGCCGCCGCAGAGGTCGTTGATGACCTCGCCCATGGTGACTTTGCCGACTTCGACTTCGTAGTAGCCGGGCTTTTGCACGTCGCCGGAGACGCAGAGGATGCGGGTGCCGGTGTTGTTCGGCGTGCCGAGCTTGGCGTATTCGGCGCCGCCCATCTGCAGGATGTGCTTCACGTGGCAGAGGGACTCGACGTTGTTCACGATGGTCGGGCTCATGTAGAGGCCGAGCGCGGCGGGGAAATACGGCGGCTTGATGCGCGGGTAGGGGCGCTTGCCTTCGAGGGATTCGATGAGGCCGGTCTCCTCGCCGCAGATGTAGGCTCCAGCGCCACGGTGGACGTAGATTTCGCAGTCGAAGCCGCTGCCGAGGATGTTCTTGCCCAGGAAGCCTTTCGCGTGGGCCTCCGCGATGGCTTTTTCGACGATGATGGCGGCCTGGGGGAATTCCTCGCGGATGTAGATGTAGGCGAGCTTGGCCCCGACGGCGAAGCACGAGATCGTCATGCCCTCGATGAGTTGATGCGGGTCTTGATGCAGGATGTAGCGGTCTTTGAAGGTGCCGGGCTCGGATTCGTCGGCGTTGCAGATGAGATAGACCGGTTTGGTGTTGGTCGGCGGGATGAAGCCCCACTTTACCCCGGTGGGGAAGCCCGCACCGCCACGACCACGCAGGCCGCTGGCCTTCACTTCGTTCGTGATGGCGCTGCGCTCCATGCCGAGCGCCTTTTTGAGCATCTCGTAGCCGCCGTCGGCCATGGCGCACTCGATGGAGGGACTCCAGCCGACGCGATCGATGTTTTTGAAGATCAGACGATGTTCGCGGGCGTGAGGTTCTTTGCCGGGGAGATACTGGACGGGGGAGGCCATGAGGCGCAGTATTCCAATGTGAATAAGCGCGGCAACCGGGATTTGTGAAAAAATTCACAAGCTGGAAGCGGCCGGGCATGAAAGCATGGCGTAGCGGGCGCTGTAGGTGTGTCATGTCCGTGACCAAACTGACCCTGACGATGCTGGTGCTCTTCGCATCGCCAGGGATGGTTTTGGCAAAGAAAGACGAAGGCCCGAGGCCGGCGCCCTGGTCCTTTGCGCCGCTGAAGCGCAGCCCCTTGCCCAAGGTGCGAGACACGGCCTGGCCGAAGACGCGGATCGACCACTACATCCTCGCAAAAATGGAGGCCGCGGCGTTGAAGCCGGCTCCAAGGGCGGATGAGCGTGTGTTGCAGAGGCGGCTGGCGTTTGATCTCACGGGACTGCCGCCATCCGAGATTTCAGACAAGGCAGACTGGTCCGACAAGGTGCGCAGCACGCTGGCGAATCCTCACTACGGCGAGCGCTGGGCGCGCCACTGGCTGGATCTGGCGCGTTATGTCGATCAGACGCCGGACTGGCTGGATTCGACGAAGTTCTCCTATCTCTACCGCGACTGGGTGGTGCAGGCGTTCAATGAGGACATGCCGTATGACCGCTTCGTCTTGCGGCAGATTGCCACGGATTTCCTGCCGGACTGCGGACCGAAGGATCGTGTGGCACTCGGCTTCATCGGTCTGAGCCCGACGTATTTCAAAGAGCTGCAATTGCCGCCGGAGATCATCAAGACGACCGTCGCTGACGAGTGGGAGGAGCATGTGGATGCCATCGGCCGCACCTTCCTGGGACTGACGCTGGCCTGTGCCCGTTGCCACGATCACAAATCGGACCCGATCACGGCGCAGGACTACTATGCACTGGCGGGTGTGTTCGCATCCGTGAAGCTGTCCGAACTGCCGACGATGAGCGATGAGTTCTGGAAGCCGGTGGAAAAGGCGCGTGGCGATGTCGCGTCGATCGAAAAGCAGATCAAGGAGCTGGCGAAGAAGAAGCCGCAGGATGTGAAAGAACAGACCGCGGCCTTGCAGGCGAAGATCGATGCGATCAAGGGCAACACGCCGCACTTCAACATGCTGATGGCAAACGCGGTCGAGGAAGCGGCGCTCTTTGTCGTGAACAAGGAAAAGGAGCACGGGACGAAGCTCGACTACAAAATGGGCATGGCGCGCGATCTCGAACTGATGAAGCGTGGTAACCCGAACGACCTCGGTGAGACGGTGCCGCGTCGCTTCTTGTCCGCATTCCCCTCAAAGACCGGCCTGCCGCGCAAGTTCACCACGGGCAGCGGTCGTTTGGAACTCGCGCAGGCGCTGGTGGAGGATGCGGCGCCGCTCACGGCGCGTGTGATCGTGAACCGCGTGTGGAAACATCATTTTGGCCGCGGTTTGGTCGATACACCGAGCGAATTCGGCAACCTCGGTGAGCTGCCGACGCATCCCGAGTTGCTCGACGATTTGACCGGTCGTTTCATGGAGCACGGTTGGTCGATCAAATGGCTGCACCGCGAGATTTTGAACTCGGCGACGTGGCAGCAAAGCAGCGTGGCAACGGAATCGGAGACGCGTGACCCGGAAAACAAGCTCTACGCGCGCATGCTGCGTCGTCGCCTCGACTGGGAATCGTGGCGCGATGCGATTCTCACGGCTTCCGGTCAGATCGACCTCAAGATGGGCGGTCCGGCCGGGGCGATCAGCGATCTGAAGAACACACGTCGTTCGCTCTACGGTGCTTCTGACCGGCAGGACATGGACCCGATGCTGCGCATCCACGACGTGCCCGATCCTGGTGCGCACAATCCGTGGCGCACGGAGACGATCACCCCGTTGCAGGGCCTTTTTGCGCTGAATTCTCCCTTTATGCAGCAGCAAGCCGATGTTTTCGGGAAATGGGCAATGGAGCACCGTGTCGAGGATGTCTATGCGCGCCTGTTTGGCCGCAGGCCGAGCGAGCACGAAATGGGTGTTGCCCAATCCTTCCTCGGCGGTCATGAAAAAAATGCCGTGACGTGGTCGCAATACGCGCAGGCGCTGCTGGCTGGGAATGAGATGCTTTTTGTGGATTGAGAATGCTGCTGAGCTTTTCAGCCTTTTTTCGTCCTGCTGGACCGGCGTCACGAATTCACCCGGCTACTGGCTGATCTGTCCATCGTCTGTGCTTTACAGCGCCTCATCGCTCACCATTCATCCCGGCCCATTTTCCGACCATTGTGATGACCACCAAGCTCGATCCCAAATTCCTTTCTGTCCTTGCCGAAACCGCACAGAAGCTCCAGTCGCTGGAGTATGAGCCCCGGGTGCTCGTGGAGGCCGTGCCTGCGCTCACGACCGCATCCACCGAACTAAGCCAGCGTTTGATCGACCATGTCACACAGCTCACCGCCGCCATGGAGGCGAGGACGGCGGCTGACATCGCAGCGAAGGAGGCTGCGAAGGCGCAGGCGCTTGCGGAAAAGGAAGACG
>Ga0169931_10009753_pt1 | contig 13810 bp, 15 predicted proteins | sample Kivu_15m_20L_FD_129675 | JGI IMG/M metagenome (GOLD analysis project Ga0169931, IMG submission 129675) | Freshwater microbial communities from Lake Kivu, Western Province, Rwanda to study Microbial Dark Matter (Phase II) - Kivu_15m_20L... | ecosystem: Environmental > Aquatic > Freshwater > Lake...
CAATAAAATTTGGAAATTTCCAAGTCTGCTGATAACCTCTGCTATCAAACTTATTATAGATAACAAATTCTCTTTTCCGAAGTTTTTGTTGAAGAAATCTTCTATCACCTCATTTAATTTATCTCTGTTATTTACGACAAGTGCCGAGGGATCGTTTACTGTTAGAAGATCATTGAAAATACTCACTAGGGTGTCTTTTTTGAACAATGAATTTGAAGGGAGAATAGAATATAAGGCTATTAAATGATTTAGTTTTGAATCAGCGTTCTCTGAAAAATTTCTGATTATTTCAAGAATATTGTTGAAGCCTTTTTTATGTGATTCATCGTAGTGAAAATTTTTTTGTTGCGAAAAGAAGGAAATGATTAAGTAAATTTTTGTTCTCATGAAATCGTCGACTGATTTCTTTTCTTTAATTCCGTATTTTTCCGCGAGATTTCTCAAATTTTCGATTAGATCAGATGGTGAAATAGATGAAACAAAATCTGATATTCTTGTTTCTAAATATTATTTTTATTAGTTATATTTTATCTCTTACCACTTGGAATTTCTAACTCCCTGAATAATATTTCTTCTTGATTATAGTCAGAGGATATCGAAACAAATTTAATCATTATGAAATAAATAAAAATAAAATTAATATTAATAATATAAATATATTAGAATAAAAAGAAGGAAAATTATTTATAATTAATTATTCATAAAGGTAGATAGATAAAGAAAAAATTAAAAAGTAATTAATTAGATAATCATAATGTATTGAAAAAACAAAAGGTATCTATTATTTTAACAAATAATATCACAATTTAATTTTATTAAAAATTCAATAGTTTAATCACCAGTCATCATATTCTAATCTATTTCCGCTTGAATTCTCAACTCTTATATGTCCAATACCCAAATATGAATTTCCTTCAATTTTTAAATATTTCGCTTTGACCAGAGAGCTTGTTATTGTTTTAGGATTATATCCAAAACCTGTGGGAATAGTTCCAAAAGTTAGCCAAGACTTTTTATCGGACGATACTTTTACATTCGCACCTACTCCATTATCAGGGGACCAAGAATTCGTGTTGCCGGTATATCCTTGAATATAAATAGTGTCGAACTGAAACTCCTTATTAAGCTCTAACAAAATCCAAGCAGGACTTGGCATGCAGGTCCCAGTTAAAGGACTAGGGTCATTTAAATCTTCCGCTTTATTGGTTCCAACTATACCGTTATAATTATAAGGACCGCTGAATTCCATTTTCTCAAAATAGATGATAGGCTCTTCCCCAACCTTATCCACTATTTCAGTAATCTCGAAATATTCTGCTACTTTTCTTAGCTCTCTTAATTCATCCTTTGAAAATCGTTTCAAATTTATTATGTTTGTCCTGAGGAAATCTAAAATATGACTGAACATAACTGGATTAGTTTCGAAAAAAAGCTCTTCGTTGAAATCAACCTCATTAGAAAGAATCATGTGATAAAATAAACTGTCTTTAACAGAAAGAAGAGTTCCTATTGTGGTAGTAAATCTTTTTCCATAAATGTTAATTCTAACTTTTTGCTTTCCTCGTGTTGCTTTTATAGTTTCAGCTTCTTGATCTTGAATATCCCATTTTTCTTTTCTCTCCTGTAACTCTTGTATCTCTTCAGCAAGTTGATTTTCAAGATTTGTTATTCGATCTCGGATTTCGAGAAATTTTGATTTAAGCTTTTGGCCATCCATTTTATTTTAGTGTAAATTTAGTTTATCAATTCAGAATTTAATAAGGGAATAACATAGTTTATGATATTATTATAATTATAAAAATGACTGCAATTATTCCTATAATAAAGAAGAATATAATCTATTCCAAAAGAAATTTTATTAGAACTCTCTTGCAATTATTTTACCCATGCATTATTTTATGGATCATAATTTACATGAAGAAATCCAGTGGAGAAAATCCTTTTAAGGAGAGAACCTACTATTATTTTTCTAACGAAATAGAAACAAGAGAAAATTACGCGTTTGAAGAAATCGCATCATTAAGCAGTGAATCCTCATATGCAATTGTAGGGAGGGATGATCATTTTGTGAAGAAAATATCCTCAATTATTAAGGATGAATTAAGTAAAAGAAAAAACTTTAATATTTTTAGATATATGCACAGGAACATGTGAATTGATTTCTTTTCCATCTAGAGACGAGTTTGAGAAATTCATAAATAGACCTGCGTATAAAAACGAAACTATGACAATAGATTATGTGATTGAATTCGATGATAAATTAGAATTCTATTTGTCAGCAAGGAATTTTGCTTATAAATCTACCTGGGCTAATTTAGATGAATTCAATATAATTCCAGACGTAGAACGATTGATAAATGGCTATATGAAAATTCAGAACCAATTCACGATTATGTTGACAAAAATCATCTTGATAGAAACATCTAAAGAAACTAATAAAAATTTACACATCAAAGCGATTCCCATGAAAACTCCTAATCTAATCTCTTCAATTGATGAAAACATCTTCATTTCTATATTTCCTGCTATACTATCTATTTCATATATTAGTATTCTCTTCCAGTTTGTGTTATGGCTAGTCATCGAAAAAGAAAAAAAATTAAAAGACCTCCTGACAAGACAGGGTGTAACAACTATCGAATATCTGCTTTCTTGGCTATTTACCTTCATCCTATTTACTATAGTCCCTATCATAATAAATTCATTCTTACTCAAGTTTTATTTGTTTCCCAAGACTAATATTCTTTTTATTTTCTTGAATTTATTTTTGTTTTCGCTAAACATTCTAGGGATGGCTTTAGTCTTTCATCAATTTGTTAATGATGTAAGAAGCGGGCAATCTTTATTGAAACTTGTATACATCAGCGTTTCTCTGTTTTCAGTGGTTATAAGCAGAGAAGGAGTTCATTACATCTTTCGATATATTTTCTCAATTTTCCCTCAGACTGTTTTGAAATCCTCATTTGAAATTTTTCTTTCTACAAGTAATTTTGAAAATGGTTTGGATTGGAACATGATGTTTGCTTATTACAAGGGAGTCAATATGTGTTTGCTTTATACAATTTATTTAATTGATTTTATCATTTACATTTTATTCGCATATTTCTTGCAAAATTATTCACAATCTGGCCTAGGCTTTACAGAATTCGTCTTCTCATCATGCGTGAAAAGAAGAAGAAAAATTTACAGTTTGAAAAAAGAAGCCAAAGAAGAAAGTATAAACCCTGACAGCAGTTTTAGAAGCAGCCTGTCAAATGACAAAAGTAATTGTAGTAATTTTATCTTTTTATAATTTACTTAGGTGATATATTATTATATAATGAGGATTTTGAAAATAATCGTAAATTAGCTTCCTCTAATCAAAAGAAGGTATATAGAGATAAAAAATTTGAACTAATTACCAACGAAGATCTTTTTAATCAGATAAAGACAGGTGACAGTATGAGAATTAAAAATATATCAAAATATTACGACGAGTTCCAGGCTGTCGATGATTTTTCTTGCGATCTTTTCAAAGGACAAATTTTTGTTCTTTTAGGTCAGAATGGAGCGGGTAAGACAACTCTGATCAAAATTATTGCTGGTCTAGAAGATTGCCAGAACGGTGACATCCTATACAAAAACAATTCTCTAATTATAAATAAAAAATTCCTTTACCGCAATCTTGGACTTTGCTCACAAGAAGACATCTTTTTTGATGAATTAACAGTAAAAGAAAATCTCGAAATAATGACTGAAATCAAAGGAGCTCAAAAAGATGCCGATGAAATTAAGGATTTGTTAATTAAGATTGATCTCTATTATAAAAAAGATGAACTAGCAAAGAATTTATCTGGAGGTCAAAAACGAAAGCTTTGCATAGCCATCGCACTTATCGGAAATTCTAAAATCATCCTTTTGGACGAGCCTACATCAGGAATGGATGTCACAGCAAAGAGAGGCCTATGGGAATTCTTGAAAAACTATAAAGAAAACAAAATCATCATAATTACTACACATTCCCTTGATGAGGCTGAATTCCTTGCAGATAGAATAGGAATCATGTCTGAAGGACAGTTAATTTGCACCGGAACTAGTTCCTATCTAAAAAATCAATTTTCTTGTGGGTTTAACATAAATTTCATTGTGGATGCGAACTTACTTGACTCGCAAAGAAAATTACTTATTAATGAGCTTAAGGGTATTGATTCGAATTCCAAGGTAAAAGTAATGAGTAAAGAGACGATAGTTATAAATTTTCTAAATATCAATGATAATTGTGATCTAATATTTGAAAAAATTGAAGAAATTAAAGAAAAATGTGGCATATTAAACTACACTATTTCTACTACATCTCTTGAGGATGTGTTCCTCCATATAAATAGCGATGATATAAGTAAGAATTTGTTTGAGAACAGTCATTTCGATGCTGATAAAAAATTAGACAGAGATTCATTAATCTCCTTAAAGGGAGAGAATAGTAATCATAATGGCTTTAATGATTCCATGGATTTTACGATAAGAGACCAGGAGGTCATTTCAGCTAGAGTCGGTTTTTGGAAGGAGTTTAAAATGAATCTTGTAAGACATTCGATTAGTCTTTTAAGAAATAAAAAAGCCTTTGTTCTCGAATTGCTTGCTTGCTCTGTTACATTCTTTGTATATTTGTTTTTGTTCAAATCTTTCATAAATGATGATTCAGCTTTTTCGTCATTGAACAGTCTCTTAACAGAAGGAAAAATTTATTACTCGATTAATAAAGAATTTACAGATAAAATAAATGAAAAATATTTTGAAAGCTATTTTTATCCTGAAGAGCTACATAATTTCATAAAATTGGAAAGAGAATATTTTGAAAATATTGAGGATTTCGATAATTTTATTTTCGATAATTTTTACTATCATAATGTCAAAGCAGCATTTTATGTAAAAAGCTATACTCCAGATTCAGTAGAAGTATATAGCTTATATAGTACTGCTGCAATAGATTTTAACATGGCTATGAATAATATGCTAGTGTCATCGTTTTTAAAGAATGAGTATGGAATTAAATCAAAACTTGCTGTAAGTCATGATATATTAAAAATTTAATAGACTCAATATAAGAAAACTCCACTCGGGACCAAAAAGCCATACATACCGTATGATATTATTTTAACTGGGATTTCCAATATTATGCTTGTCAGCTCTTTTATAAATTTAAGTGCCTACATGATAGTACAACCACTAAGAGAAAAAATAGTAAAAATATTTATTTACAGTATTTTCTTAAATATTTCAGACAAATGTTAAACATCTTCAATTATTGTCAGGTATAAACATGTTCAATTACTGGTTTTCAATATTTGTGATCGATATCATTAAATATTCAATTTTCATCTTAATCATCTACCCGTTTTTAATCATTAATAACACAGCCTTTCTTTATTCCTTGATAATAGTTTTATTCTTTATCCTATCTTCATTGATATTTACTTACTGCTTTCTATTTTTATTTGAAACAGAAGAGTCAGGGCAAAAATTTTATTTACTTCTTTCGTATTTTGCGATGATTATTCTTGTCTTTCTATCATTTATAAATGATGAAGATATAATTTCAATTAACAACCATAAATTTACATACGCGCATCTATTTCCGTCTTCGCTTCTACTATATTCCATGATTAGACTATTGATCACCACACAATTCATGTCGATATCTCCCAAAAATATCATACTCAACTCAATTTTTGGCTTTACTTTTCAATTATTCGTGTGGATTGTTTTGTTAATTTTATGTGAAAAGAAGGTAATAGAGAGGATAGGGAATAAAATTTTAGCTTTCTTGAAGGGAGGTACATTGAGGAATATGAATAATCGTTTTAACAATATCTATGTTAAAAATGAAAAAGATAAAATCGCTAATGAAAACGAAGATCTTAGTTTCAAGATCAGTAACCTTACTAAAATCTACCGTCGACTATGCGGCCCTAATAATACTGCAGTGAATGATCTTTATATCGGCTTAAAGCCAAATGAAAAATTCGGGTTGTTAGGGTTCAATGGTTCTGGGAAGACCACGACATTTAAGACCATTACTAACGAAATATTCTACGATGACGGGGAGATCAATCTCTTCAAGTTAGATGTTCAAAAAGATTTTGGGAAAATTCGCAAACAGATGGGATATTGCCCTCAATCTAATGCCTTATTTGAATATCTCACTGTTGAAGAAACTTTCAATTTTTACAAAAATATTAAAAAAACAAATTCTATCAATAGCAAATTAACCACGGAAGAGCTTATGGAAAAATTCGGAATGATAAAATTCAGAAAAACATTGTCTGTCCATCTATCTGGCGGAAATAAAAGAAAACTAAACTTCGCTATTGCATTGATAAATAACCCAAGGATAATCCTCCTAGACGAGCCATCAACTGGTGTTGATCCAGAGTCTCGTCGTATAATGTGGAAGAATATAAATGAAATTCCTATGAATTTGAGAATGTTTAATATGCTGCTTTCAACTCATTCGATGGAAGAAGCAGAAATTTTGTGTGATAAAATAGGGTGGATGAAAAATGGAAACTTCGTCTGCATAGGAAACCCAGAAAAATTAAAATTAGAATTTTCAGAAGGTTATTATTTACACATCAAAATCAAAAAGCCAACACAGGATTCCTTGATAATAGAAATTGACGAAGAGCATATATTTGAGAAGCTCTCTAAACAATCTGATCTTATTATAAACTTCAAAAAAGAAAATGTCTTGGATTTAATTCGAACTAGCAAAGCCTCCTACGCTCATGTTTATATTTTCTACTACGATAAATTGTTTGAGATAGTAGAGAAAATCAAGCCGTTTGCGAAATTCGTTAAGATTTCTAGTGAGGAAAATGTGTTTAATGGAGTCTTTGAGATTATCATAAATGTTCTCCCTGAGAAGCAGAAATTTCTCTTCAAAAATTTATTGAAGTTAAAGGTAAAAGTTTTAATTTATATTCTTATTTATGATATTTAGAATGTTGACGATGATATTTTAGAAATTAACATCCATATGCAAAAGCTTGAAAATATTCTTACAGCTCTATAAATAAATAAACAGAAAATTTACATTGAATAATAAATGACTTTTAAATATTATGAACTTACATAATTAAATCTAATTTATAATTTTGAATAATTATGAAAACAGTTGAAATTAAATTTCCGAAACGAGATCCAATTCGATTAAAAAATTCCCCTAATATAATAATTCTTAAGGGTAGAAAATCCTGTAATGGGAATGATAACGAATGTTTAGACTCAAATCTAAAATATTTCAGCCTACAATACATGGGATTACTAGATGAAGAATTAGGATTAGCGAGTAAAAAATTTAGAACGACATGTGACATGATAGACCTGCCTTTAAGAAAATCATTGGAAAGAACAAAATTGGAATTGAAATCTAATAATATTAGAACGCTTACTAGTTACGTGGGATTTTCTAAATCAAAAAATACAAATAATAAATCAAGACAGGTCAATCTTCCTCAGATTGCAAACAGATTAGAAAATAAACACAACAGCTCTGATACGAGTAATATTAGGTTAATATCTTCCCAAAAAAGAGAAGCTCGTTTAACTTTTCCTAGAGATGAATTGAACGAATCTGATAGGGATTCTGAACCTGATGTATCGGATAAAAATCTTAAGGTCATAGACTCCTTCAAATCTTTTAAAGAAAGTCAAGTACCTATCTTGTTTAGGAACATTTTTAACAAAAAACCTTTAAAATCTCAATGTGAACTTGTATATAAAAATCGTTATAATATAAAAGCTGAATCCTTCGAAGCCTTCACAGAATCATTAAATAAAACTAAGAAACCTTCCAGATCAGGATTAGAGGGAAAGAAAATAGAAGAACATAAAAACGTTCACTTATCCAAATACACTCACAGAATAAAATTAAAATCGTCATACAAAGAAATTTTTTTTAAAGACAAAACATTGGAAGATTCTAATACTCATCATTTCAATATGAATAGTGGTATATTAATTTTTATAAAAATAATAGGAATGGCTGAGGATAATTATGATATTAAATAATCTTTAAAATAATTTCATGTATTTGCCTTTCATGAAAATCATATTCAACAAATTAATTATCGTTGCTTTTGAATTTGCTAATATAATAATTTTATTTTTTCCCCAATAAAAACAAATTACAATAAAATAATAAAAAATCAAATATTTAAGATAAACTAAAATCATGTTATAAGTTTACTTTTAATGTATAAATACTAATATTATTATTAGTATTAGTGTATTTATAAAATATTATTTTGATAAAATGGAAAATAATTTCAAGAACATCAATGACGATATACAAATGAGATCTCTACAAAATGACGAAGATTCAGAAATTTTTCAAAAGAAGAAATTCCTTCACAAAGAGTTTACTGGGTTTTTGAAATCTCACACAGTATACGAAACTATTCCAGAAAATATGAAAGTAAAAAATAAATTCTCTCATTAATTTAGATCTTAGTGTTTAACATAGAGCTCTCAATCAAAGACGCGATTGAAGCGATGATGCGTGAGGATATTTACTGCGGATTGATCTGGGATACAGAACTTAACAAATTCATTGGATTATTCACAATCAGAGACTTCCTTAAATTAATCAAAGCCTTATACGAAAAAATCAAGACATTTTTACAAAACAACGGGAAATGGACTAATATAAAGAATCTCGTCTCTAATCTGTTCCAAAATAACAAAATAGACTTGGACCAGTTAGACGCAATAATGGAAGATGATCCTGACTCCAAAAAAAATTCAGAAACAAAGAGCGAAAAGAGCGATGAAGACATGTTAATCGACAACTTTAATAATAATTATACTTCCAACAGTCAAAATTATGCCAAGAACAGCATGGATGCCAATTTTAAAACATACAAAGACTTCTTCAGAATTTTCGAGTTAATTAACATAAATGATTATTTTACAGATATAAACCCTGTAAGTAAGAATATCTAAAGAATTTGAATTTTTTCATAGGATCATTGTCTCAATTTCAACTTGATCTCAATCTCACTTGATGGAAATCTGAAGGAATGCATCGATCTGATGAAAAATAATAAAATTCATAGAGTTATCGTAGAAGATCCCAAGGCAGCGACCTTCACTGGATTCATCACCTACGAAACTATTTTCGAATATTTTATTTCTAATCATTACTCTGATATGACTTCGTTTCATCTTAAAATTAACAGTTTGAATATAATTACTAATAATATTATCTATGCCACAAAAGAAGAAACAATCTATAACTGCCTGATTAAATTTTTGAATCATAAAATTTCCGTGTTGCCCATTCTCGACGGTGAGGATTATTTCGGGTTTTTCTATTTGAAAGATATCATTTACTTTTTCGCTAACGGTGAAAAATTTTCGGTAAATAAAATTTATTATTAGGAATTTTTGGTATTTGGTACCCCTTAGTTCAACGACCCGATTTCTAAATTTCTATATGATATATATGAAGACATTGACACAGAAATTCCTCTTGGAAAAGATAGAATTATCATAAGCGAAAATTCAGATATGGATATAAAAGAAGCTGTTGAGAAAATGTTCATTTCTCCAGAAAGAAAAATTCTTTTCAAAACTAATAAACCAGAAAATGATGGATTGGTTACATTGTCTGATATTTTTAATATTCTTAATTTAAATTTTGAATAAGTTGAATTTTTAATTTCGAGATTTGTAAAAATTGGTATAAATAGAGATATTTAAATTGCAATATTTACTAATTGTAAACCATAAAAATATGAAAATAAAAATAAATAAAGCTTATTTCAATTTTTTCAGTATTGTGGTTACTCTGTTATAAATATTTTCTCCATAAAAATTCAAGAGATCGTTTGAATTTCTTAAATCGAAATGTTTATTTGACTCACTTTTAGATAAGAGTACAATATTATCTAAAGCACTAGGCTTGGATGCATCCCATTTTATAAACTTCATTTTATTTCCCAGTTTCAATCCGATTGAACTAGTTTTATTAAAAGCTTCTGCTATTTTTAAAAAGTCTTCATAAATAAGGCCGTCATCTTTGATCGCATTATCACTTTGACCATTAGTTCTGAAAATAAACATATAGTTAATACTATATTACCTCTTAGACTCGTTAGCTTTGTACTCCTCATACAATTTTTTAAGAGTAACATTCCCTATCATTACTTCCTGGGAGACGCTTGGTTCTTTTTCGTTACTGAAATTTATCGGTTGTTTTGCAAGATCCGTGAGAACTACTGCAGCTATTGATTGTCCAAAGATAGCCGGAATCGATGCAAATACAGGTAAGGACCTCACTCTTTCGTTATCGTTGATTCTGTACATTTCGGGATTTTCCTTTTGGTGGTCTTCTAATTCTGTTAGTTTCTTGCTTGATTTTTCTATGGAATAAATCGTCTTAAAATTCGGAATAGCAACGGAAAATTTCTTTTTATATAAATAACGTAATCTTTTAGCTAAGGTATCACCTTGCACAAAATGGAAGTCCGCTACTCTTATACTTGTTGGATCACATTTCGCACCAGCTCCCATCGAGCTAATTAGCATAAGCTTATTGTCATAGCAGAATTTTATAAGATCGCATTTCGCATCGAGATCATCTATGCAATCTACAATATAATCAGGTTTATCTTTTAGCAAATATTTGTCAGCGTATTCTGCTATGAAAGCATCATCGATTGTTTCTATGATTAGATTTGGATTAATTTTATTTGCGTATTCCTTGACAACTCTGACTTTTAATTTTCCTACGTCTGATCTCATTGCAAATGCGTGACGATTTAAGGAGCTTAATGTGACAATGTCATAGTCGATTACTCTTATTTTTGATATACCCGATCGTATTAAAGTCATGATGACATGGCTAAACATTAATTAAAATGTAAATCTAAAAAATACCATACCTTCCGACGCCACCGATTCCTACTACGCATACAAAAGAATTTTCTATCGCATTCATTCCATCATTTCCGAAAAATTCGTAATTTCTCTTAAGCTGCTCTCGGATCAAGACCTTTTCATCTTCTGATCCGTTTATGTGAGTGATTTCTTTATCTTGAGAACTGACCTGTTGCTTTGCTTTTCTTACAATATTGAAGATTTTATATATTAGATAATATAGACATAAACCTAAAAAAATTCCTAATAAAATATTTGAATTCTTTTCTAAATTTAGGAATGAATACATGTATGATTATATAATTAAATTTTATATAAAAATAGTTAAATAGAGATAAAATATTTTCATTTATTTTAATGCTTAACTATTATCTGCATTGTGTTGTTTTATATTTCTCATTTATTCTTGAAAGAATTAATTCCTTAAAATCCTCATACTTTATACCCCTCTCTAAGATATACGGTATAGTTCTATTTTTTAATTTCTTTAATTTATTTGGATTGCTAAATATTTCTTCTCCGTTATAAATAATTTTCACATAGAAATTATCTTCATTTTCTATAAGTTCGAATACAAGATGAGAAGCAAATGGTGGTAAAAATTCATCATTGAAATTTTCATCCATCTCATCGGATGAAATAAGAGAATTAAGATAATCTATGTCTATTAAATTATTAAAAATGTCAATAAAAATTTTTTCATCCCCGAATATAAACAAAGTATTATAATTAGTCTCATGTGAATTTCTTCTTATATTTCCTTTCTCATAATTAACAATATAATCGAAGCTCTCAATGAATAAATCAAATAGATTGCTGGTTAAAATTTTGAGATCTTCGTCATTATCTAAATATTTGTATTGATTTAAAATTTTATATTTCGCTAAAATTTTAGTAAGATTAAAGTCAGATTTGAATAGCTGGGAATTGTGATATGAGATAGAATTCAGAAAATCATAAATGCGACTCACGATTTCTAAATCAAAATTGTTTTCTATTAAATCTGTTATTAAATAAGGAAATGTGGAGTTTAAGCTATTAACTATGATATCTCTATCCGATTTAATTGTGCCTTCATCAATATAATTAAGGCCTGTATTATTGAATTTAAAACATTTCCTAGGAGAGAGAAGCTTGTCATTTTTAAAATTCATAAAATTTATCATAACGTCTTTTATATTATTAGCTGCTGTTTTATTGACGAAATTTTTGAAATCAAAGTAATGATCGAGATTAGGCTTTGTTATCTCCAGTTTATTCTCGTTATTTGGGAAATGATAATTCTCAAATGCAACTACGTCATTAGGAAATATACTTTGTAGGTGAGAAATCGCACTATTTATGCATCTCGGTAACCCCAAGCTCAACGCAAGGTAATTTGTAATCTCATTATTTTCAATCAAGGAATTACCTCTCGACATTGTGAAATATTTGCTTTTAATATATCTCCCTAGTACTTTCATTTGTTTTACTCCCTTAGGAGTTAAAATTCCGCTTGGGTGGGGTGAAAAAATATCTTTTGCTTTGTCATAATAATATACTGGAGTGCTTGCCCCGTGATTTATTATATGAATAATACCAATTAATTTTTCACTATCTACTTTAGTTTTTCTTATGTTGATACATTTCGAGTAATAGAGGAAAAATAAAAAAAAGAAACGAAGAAAAATATCGACAAGAGACATTAATTTAATTGTTGATTGTTTATTTATTTATAATTTTTATTTCATATAAAATTACTTGAATTTTAAGAAGAACCATGAATAAGTGAAAATATAAAAATAGTTTACATGTTTCCTAATGTATTACAAATTAGGACGCCTGGCAATAATAATATAAGTACATTCATAATCATTTATTATTGCTAAATGATTATTTATCTACTTACCAAAATTATCGTATATGAATATTCTACAGCTAATCCTTTTTATGTCATAACGAATTATAATATATTAAATTTTTATGTATAAAAATATATATAGATATATGGCTACTCGCAGCAAATGCTTATATTTCTTATGTCGTGTAATTCACAAAATTTCTACAATAATTTTCACTGTGAATTCTATAGTAATTATATACGATCCATTTTTCTATTCAAAATTTCCTATAACTTCTATATTTTCAATAATAGACATAATTTCGTTTGTTTCATTGATTATATCTGGTTTATGCTATTTAAATACTTTGCAACAAGAAAAATTACGCAAAAAAATAAAGGCATACAGTTTCTATAAATACCTTTTGGTTGGAAAAATTTGTTTTTGTGCTTTTGCTTATTATCATATAAAGTTTCTTTTGTTTAAATGCAACCTTGAAAATCCTGGATATTCTAGCAATAAATTACCGGTAGATTTTAATCTTGCTAATTTTGAAGAATTTATTAAAAGTAAAGACAGATATGAACTTGTGTCTAAGCTGCAATTGTTTTTAATATTTTGTATGATATCCTTAAGTTACTTTTTAAAATATTTTAGAGAGAGTGCAATGAAGCGAAAAATGAGTTTAGGAAAAAACAAAAATATAATTAGAAGTTTAAATCAACCTTAAAAATTCAGATATAATTTGTCTTTTAATATTGAAATGTTATTTCTATGAAAGAATTTTTTGATTTAAAATTTATATAATATTTTTATGCAAAATTAAAATGATTAGTTTAATAAATTGCTAATATTTTGTTTGGGAAAATCTATATGTATATATAAAATATATTTATAATTTTAGAAATACATTTTGAATACTTTTTAGTGTTCTAAATTATTTCAAATCACGGAATCCGCACAAGTAAATTAAATTTTCGAAAATACATTTTAAAATTGAGCTACTCTATAATTTATATATAGGTTTGAATTCTAAATTTCAGTTAATATATATTTTTTAAAGCATTACC
>Ga0169931_10009754_pt1 | contig 13809 bp, 11 predicted proteins | sample Kivu_15m_20L_FD_129675 | JGI IMG/M metagenome (GOLD analysis project Ga0169931, IMG submission 129675) | Freshwater microbial communities from Lake Kivu, Western Province, Rwanda to study Microbial Dark Matter (Phase II) - Kivu_15m_20L... | ecosystem: Environmental > Aquatic > Freshwater > Lake...
TACATCGATCAATGGCAACAGCGCCGACGTAAGATCGCAGATTACTGGAGAGAACGTCTGAAAGGATCCGGCATCCGTGCATTGATCACTGATGAGAATGCACACGACCATGCCTACCATAAGTTTGCGATAGAAACGGATCACAGAGATGATCTACAAAAATCTCTGACTGTTCGTAAGATTGAAACCAAGATACATTATCAACAACCTCTGCACGAGATAGGCAGTTTCCGGCAGTACGATGGTCCAGGATTGTTGAGCTGTGCTTCAGCTCTGAGTCGGCGTGTGTTGAGCCTACCGTTCTATCCTGAACTCACCGATCTTGAAGTAGAATACGTCATTGATCAGGTATTAGATTTCTCTTCAGCAAAGCATAACTAGCCAACCACTGCCATTCATAGCTCTTCTTGAGCGCATCAAAATCTCCGCCGACTTCATCATAATATTCCACAGCATCCTGGGCACCCATCACGCTCCAGGCACCGTGCTTACCTTCGCCCCGGACTAACCAACGATTCAATCGATATTCATTCTCTACATCGGGCAAGCTGTGGCGTAGTTTGAGCACTTCACGGAATGCTGTTCTCCAAGCCATCCAGGCGCTATCAGCATACCAAGCCACTCCTGACACCACTGGAACTACTTCATGTGCCTGATCTAGTGTGAAATCTAATCCACAGGCTTCGTTTTCTAAAGTGAGCTTTTTGTTATAAGCGATCATGGCCATGTGACCATAGACTAGTTCATTCACCGGATTTTTCGCATGGAAGATATAGTGTTTGGGTGCCTGCATCCTGTCAGGTTGCCATGACCAGTCAAAGGTAGGCTCTATCTGGAGTTTAGCGAAAACGCAGAACGCCCAGTCTGTATTAGAGGCTTCCAGTGCGGCCTTATATGCGGCTGCACGACTATTCACACCATCTATCCTGACTATGCGATTGCCGTGCATTTTGGCCTGACACGTTTCTTTCAACCACTGCCAATTGCGTTCGGCATTGACTTCGCCGTTGCTGATGAATATGATATCTAACAATCGATCCTGGCCCCAGCTGCGATGACTCTTGTCTATCACAGGATAGTCGTAGAGTTGAGTCTTTAGGAAGTTCTTAGCTTCTCTAGGAACCACTACATTGCTGGCTCCAGGAGTGAGCGGCACAATGGCTCGGGTTTCCTGGCGCCAAAGATTGATAGCCGGCACACGATTTAGCGGACCATTGATGGCGAATTGTACCACAGGAGACTGGAAGTCGTATTCCCATACAGCAGGAACCTGTGTGTCGTGTTGATGTTCGTACACAGGTGGAGTTCGCCTTGGTATACGGATATCTTCCACGAAATGTATGGTATCAAACCATTCTAACAAGGCTAGATTTTCGCTCTTGGCCAGGAAGCTAGGTACATGTACGTAGAAGGTATCTCCAAACTTCTGTTCCGAGCTCGGAAACACATGCAACATATCCTGTTGCCATTCTGAAGGATGCCAGGTGAAGTCAAATGTGCTGTAGTCACATACTGAACTTATTACCCAAACATATTCATGATCCACTTTGGCTAGCACACGCTGGAGTGTACCCAGGTAGTCGGATATGAATCTCGTACGGATGGAACAGGGTATCGAGAGACCATCTCCGTGATCTATACCGACCATGGGCGCAGAATCCTTCCGTAATATCCTCGGATGAGATCTGTTTACTGCTTCTCCCCCGTGCTTGGGCACGAGATAGGTTCCGCCATTGTCTTGGTGTTGGCTAGGCCAAACATGTGTCTGGTCGGCTTCCCAGGGAACAGGTTCCCACAACCAATCATGATGGGAATAGTCATTGTAACCATCCACAACCCATAAGTACCTCGTACGAGAAATTTCACGAGCATGCTCAATGCTGTCAGCTGGTCTCTCGTGTGGAAATAATCCAGTAGGCTTGTTTAGATAAAAAACGTCAAACATGATTAGAATAGATGAAATATATTATAACGTATTTGTATCTGCAATGCAAACTCAATCTGATGTAGGATTACATTGGTTTGATCCGTTTGGTACTACTGATTTTCAAAATCTGGTAAGTACTCCTGCTGTCGATTATCGTGCTGCTAAAAAAAGAATATTATTTTGGGACCAAGAACCGTTACATATCGAAGAGATCAATAAATTCTTAGAAAAATTTATCAATGAAATTTACAGAGTACCTAGATTCAATCATCATTATCCTATAATACTAGTTACATCCGAATACGATAGCGAAACTGTACAGCAGGTCTCTGATACTTATAATATACAGTCCTCTTATTATTTTTTCCATGCATGGGCCGCTTTAGACTGGTATCGTGGTTATGAGCATAGTTTTTTGTCTATACCATTTGCACAAAGAAATCCCAAGTACACCTTTCTTTGTCCTAATAACATAATAGGAGGCCAACGCAAACATCGTCTTGAACTATTATCTGAGCTAGTAGATAGAGAACTTGTTTCGAGCAATCTCATCAGTTTTCCAAATATTTGTCCTTACGAAAATCGCACGGTAGCCGAACTTTGCAAGGAATATCAAATCTTGATGGGATCAGTAGATTTGCCATTGATTATCGATCGTAATATAAACCATGCGAATAATAGCCATAAGATAGATATGTGGAAATTGGCTGATCAAAGTCTGCTCCATGTAGTAACCGAAACTGTTTACTATGGTCGGAAATCTCATCTCACAGAGAAAACATTCAAGCCTATCGTGATGCAACAACCATTCATGATAGTGTCCTGCCGTGGCAGTCTTGAATATCTAAAAAGATATGGATTCAAAACTTTTGACCTGTTTTGGGATGAAAGCTACGACGATGTTGATGATAACTTGCGTATAATAAAAATTGGCAAAGTATTGAGCGACCTCAATCAGTTATCGAGCAAAGAAAAAGCACAATTACAACGACATCTTGTACCTACAGTAGAACATAACTTCAGATGGTTCTACAGCAAAGACTTTGAAGATCTTCTGTGGAAAGAGATGACCGGTATGATCTCTCGATGGTAAAATTTTGCATTGATCGATTTGTAGATAATCGGGCTTATCCTAACCTTGCACGATGGCAAGCCCGACCGTTCACTCCGGAATGGAGACAGTTCAGCATCAATTGGCCATTTAGCGAACCAGTACATTTTTTTGAATATCTTGATCGCTGCGGAATAGAATATCAATTTGTCGAATGGACTCGAGCTGACAGGCATACCTTGTACCCTATCAGTATAAGTTACTTTGATTTTGGCGTAGATTGGTTTGATATCATGCCTAAGGCCATAATAGAAAAACTTCGTTCTCGAAGCATCACTATATGGTTTTTCTACAGCGAAGGCGATAATCCCAGACGCATCAGACAGCATCTTGATCAACAAGCCCAAGCTCATCACGTAGATCCCGACTTGATACTTTTTACCAGCGCCAATAGTTCTGCTGGATCTATATCAGGCTTCACACATTTTGTCGATGACGAATGTCTATATCAGTTGAGAAATCAAGGTCCGGCGTTGGCGTACCACGAAGGACTTCGTGGACACAAATTCACCGCTCTGGTAAGGACACATAAATGGTGGCGAGCCACAACCATGGCAAGATTTTGGAATCAAGGATTGCACCAACACAATTACTTCTCTTACAATGTGGACATCTCTGTAGAGGAAAAAGAAGATGATAATCCTATAGAGGTTGATAACTTTGGAAACTTGCGAGCAATTACCAGAGAGTTTTTACAAAATTGTCCATTCCACGCTGATGAATTAGACAGCACCACACACAATCTTTACGCTAATACAGTAGACAAACACTTCACAGACAGTTATCTCAACGTGATACTCGAAACACACATGGATGTAGATCAAAGCAGCGGAGTATTCCTGACTGAAAAAACATTCAAACCTATCAAGCATTGCCAACCTTTTGTGATCATTGGAGCAGCAGGTAGTATACAACAATTACGGAATATGGGATATCGTACATTCGATCACGTGATCGATCACAGTTACGATCAGATAGAAAATACAACAGAACGATGGGATCGAGCTTGTTTGGAAGTAGAGCGCCTGTCAACAACAGACTTACATCAGATCTATATCCAGTGCAGAGATGATCTCCTATGGAACCAAGAATTATTCATGTCATCAAAGATAGATAGGTTAAGTATCTTGCTCAACAAAATACAACAATCATGCAAAACATCGTAAACAGTTATACAAGCTGGCAACCATTGGAAGAAGTTATCGTAGGTCGTGCGTATGATCCAGATTATTTTGACTTTATTGACGATGTTCAGGTTCGGAGTCAATTGCAACAGATTCTAGGCGAAACGGCCGAAGATCTTGATAACTTGCAAAAAACTATCGAAAAATATGGAGCGATCGTACGCCGCCCAAATCTTCCTTCTAAAGATAATTTTCAGACATGGCAAACATCTGGGCATGGTGCACCGTTGCCTCCACTGACACCCAGAGATTGGCAGATCACTCTGGGACAAAAATTGCTTAGAGTGTTGCCAATACCAGAACTCGATCACATATGCAAAGGTTATGGAGATGCGGTGATCAATCCACACGGTGACACCTGGAATGAAAATTGCATATTGAATGGTGCTAGTGCCAGCTGTATCGTACGTGTAGGCAGAGATATATTTTTTGATAATAGTGAATTTCTTCGTCCGGAGCAGACTCGGTGGATAGTTGATAATGTTTTAGGAGATGAATACCGGATTCATGAAGCAGTCACAGATGGGCACGGCGATGCGGTGTTTGCCATTCTCAAACCCGGAGTGATACTTTCTAGTAAACACGATGTCAATTTAGATCTTGCAGGCGATTTCCCCGGCTGGGAAGTTTGTAAGATATGGGATTCTAGTATCTGGGCTGCGATGGAAGTTGGAAAATTCAAATATGATGCCAATCCTGGAGCATGGTATGTACAAGGACAGACTCCTACTCCGGAATTCACGGAATTTGTCAATACCTATCTCAATAAATGGACCGGTTTTGTAGCTGAAACAGTGTTTGACGTGAACTGTCTTGTGTTAGATGAATCACATGTGATATTCAGTGCTTACAATCGTGATGTGTTTGAGTTTTGTAAACGGCATCGTATTGAACCCATCATCTGTGAACTACGCCATAGTTATTTCTGGGACGGTGGTATCAGCTGTTGCACACAAGATATCCGGCGTCGTGGTGGATTAGAGACTTATCTCTGACCCCACTTGATATGAGACCAAAGACGATCATATAGGTAATACGAAGTTAGCCATATGCAGTTGATAACCAAGGTGGGCACCGACGCCTGCGTGAGGCTCTGGCCGGTAATCAAAAGCATTGCATAGGTAGTAATCAAAACCCAGACCCTATAAATTAGAGTTTTGACTAAGGTGCGTGTCCGTGTTTCTCTTGCTGTCATCAGCTACACACTTTTACTCCGTACCTCTGTTCGAATCGATCAGCATCACTGCGATCATTGACCATAGGTTCTCCTCGTATGTTCAATGAAGTGTTGAGCAGCATCGGACACCCTGTTAGAACGAACCACTCTTCTAACAAGCGTCGTATGCCTGTGTTGCCAGCAGGAACAGTCTGTACACGAGCAGTACCATCGGCATGTGTTATGGCTGGGTAGAGATCTGGTCTGCGCACCCCGGCTACCATCTGCATGTAGTCGCTACGTTTCCAGCCTGGTGGCATCTCAAAATACTCATCTGCTACTTCTGCCAGTATGACTGGTGCAAACGGTCTGAATTTCTGTCGACGTTTGATCGCATTCACTTGATCCTTGATTTCTGATCCTCTAGGGTCCGCGAGTAAACTCCGATTCCCCAGCGCACGAGGACCAAATTCAGCGCGACCACTAGCCACACCAACAATACGATTGGTAATAAGATGATCCAAAACATCGCGTACAGGATAAGGACCATTGATGTCGTGACCAAGAAAAGCGGTACGCCAATGAAGCCGTTGGCCGTAAGCCAGCGCGGCGGCTCCAAGGCTGGAACCCGCGTCGCCCGGGTTTGGCATGATCCAGATTTTGTCATATATTTTTCCTAACTTGCTATTCGCCACACAATTCAGAGCAACTCCGCCCATGTATACGAGATTATTACTTGGAACCAACCCTCGTGCCTGCGATATCACTTGCATTATCAAAGATTCGGTGAGTGTCTGAGCTGATGCGGCTATGTCTTCATCGTGGGTAAATGCCAACTCATGTTCATCAAAACCCATGTGCAAATTTTTCCGCAGACGAAATATACCATTGGTGTCATCTACGAATTGTTCGCGTAGCCAGCCGGCACCAAGATCTGACCCATATGCAGCCATGCCCATGGTGATGTATTCTTCTTCCATGGGTTTCAAGCCCACTGCTTTAGTTATGGCACTATAGAATAGACCGATACTGTGAGGATAGCCCAATCTCCAGCGCAGTTGATAATGGGCCCGGCCATGATTATCATATCCGGCTTCCCAGATTGAAACAGTATCCATTTCACCGATAGCATCTATCACTACCACGCAAGCTTCCTCAAACGGTGATGTCTGGAATCCCGCGGCTGCATGACTGAGATGATGGCGAAAACTGATTTCGCGAGGTGCAGGGCGCTGATACCATGTGCTAAGGTGCTGGCGTATGGCTTGGCGTGTGGTCCAAGGTCCATATGCCCGTTGTCCAGATCTCCACTGCTGATAGTTGTGCATCCACGGACGTTCGTAGAACGCCACGGTATCAAATTCGTAATCACAACACTCTTTGAGCAAATCTGGATGTATGTTGGGATCATTTTTGATCTTGCTGTAGCGTTCTGAGTGTCCAGCGAACAAGATCTCGCCGTCCTCCCGCACCACGCTCACAGCGGCATCATGGAACCCGGCACTGATGCCTAATATGTGTTTCATTTGTAGATAAAAGGATCTCGCTTGCGTAGTTCTTTGAGTTTTTTACGGTAGCGTATTTCTAGCTTGATCTTATTGATTAGATTCCGTAACCATGTCATGATTTATCCTTTGCGAATTTCAGCGATCTGTCTGTCAATAAAATCAGGGTCCGACCAGCGATAATTATAGACGGCCTCTTTAGTTGATGTTTTGATCTTATAAACATCGAGTCTTGTACTTAGTATCTCCCAAATTTTAGAATAATCTTCCGTGCCAAAAGATTTCATAAGATCGATCTGTCCTATTTTAGGGTGACCGATAGTAAGATTTTTATCGTCAGGATCAAAATTATTGGCTATCAGCCATTCACGAAATTCTGTCAGGCGGTCTTTTTGCCAATCAAATTGACCAGGATCCTGCCCCCATTCGATATCAAAATCTGCTGCTGCTTCGGTCTGTGATCGCAGTGTGGTAGTGGTCAACTCATCTATCCGGCTATCACGACCTTCGTCCATAAAAACCTCCCAGTGGTGCTTGCCTACTGCTTTGTTTACTCCGACATACACTCCGCCTAGAGACCTGTTTATGGTATCAATACCAAACAATTCAAAATCATCCTGATCCAATAGAAATCTTGGAGCATTTAGCCAACACATCAGTGTGCTGGGTCTTTTCCATTCCGGATCAGTAACAGATTTTCGCCAGCTCAATGCCCAACTTTCAAACTCATGACATAATAAATTCAGCTGACGTATGTGCCACTTGATAGTAGGATCTGCTCGATGATAATAGATTGGCATGTTTCCGCTGACCCCTTGCAGTTCTTCAAAATATCTATGGAGTTGATTGAATTTGTCATGATTTATTTTTTTACCAGGTTGTCCGTATGCAGGTTCTCCGGGATAAAGACAATTATCTATTGTGAATAGATCATCTATTTTATAACCAATCGATGATTGATTGATCGCATCAATAGATTTGTTGACCTGGTCTAATATCAATTCACCGTTTCTTTTAGATTGATCAAATCCAAGAAAACAATAATTTTTTTCGAGATGTAAATTTTTATCAATTATATCATTCAGTGAAGAAAGCCATTTTCGTGACAGACTGTTATCATAGATATTCAGATAGATAGATGTAAAATTTTTTCCATCGTCACTACGTAACACTAGTTCAATCTGTTCTAATATTTTGCCACCACTCATATGCTTCCTTGTGATTTTGTAAGATATCCGACATTGTAAATTTATCTTTTCTAATTTCTTCCAGTCGCAAAATACGTTTTTTACCTTTGATCAATGATGCCTGCCATTGATCCGGCCATTGCTCTTGGAATGTAGGACGATTATAAAGATTTTCGAGGACTTCGCGTAATGCTCCCGGAGACACATCTTTGATAAGATCGTCGAGAATAGAATCTAATATCTCTCTCGGTAAAGACAATGGACTCATGATGATGTCTGGAGAGAACGAAAAAACCACTTTAGCTAGGATATCAACACCAAATTCTTCCGCAAGTTCCTGGATCTTCTGTATCTCGAATAATCCTGGCAGAGTAAGTGTGAAATCAATTCTCATCTGCCTACGATGATGAGCTATGTCCAGTCCTCTTGCAAAATTTTCTTTCCATTGCACGTAATTGAGACCTGTGCGTATGTATTCTCCGATTACTCCGGTTCCGTCAAGGCTAGCACAAATCTGCCAATCTCTGATAGATTGAAGAATATCACGATAAAGATCGTTACCGTTATAATCCACTCGAGATAGATTAGTGTTATATCTCGCATAGAGTTTTGGCCCATCACCGAGTTCTATTATACGTCGCATATATCGCCAATGTTGCTCGTACATCAATGGTTCTCCACCTACCCAGTAGATCTCTTCTATTCGATGTTGTTCTACGGCTTTGGCAAACTCGGCTTCTATCTGTGAGTCCTGGAAGCGAGTGATCTCTCGTTTGATCTCTGGTCGCATCCAATTGTTTTTGGGATTGGTCCAATCTACCATATTGTGCCGCTTCTCTTCGGTTTCCCAAGCACTGGAGAGCATGTCTCCGCACATCCTGCATTTGAAATTACAGAGATTTGAGAATCGATAGTCCCAGCTCACTGGTTGCATTTCAGTAAAACCATCTTCTCTAGTAAGCCGCATGGCTTCTTCGTATTTGTGCCCAAACAGTCCCCAAAAATAACTGCGATACACATCAGTGTTCAAGAGTTTGTTGTTACACACATCGCATTCGGGCAAGATTTCGCCTGCCATCATGCGCCTGCGTACTGACTTCATGTGCTCACTATTCCAATGCTGGTCTAGAGTGATAGGAATATAGCGACCTGTGCCCGCGGCTGTGTCAATGTATTGTTCGAAGTTTTGCGCTGGTTCTCGGCTGGCACAACACATCCGCCGCTCTGTCTGGGGGCTAAGATATGTGTGTGTCCATGGTGCCATGCATAGTGTGTTAGGTTTCTCTATTGGCATAATGCAATAATGGCTCCACTATATCTGCATAGAAAAGTTCTCGAACCCGAGAGAGGTCCCAAAAATGATCACTGTTGTGTTTGAGTTTTTTTAGAGTTAAAGGGCTGTAGAAATCTTTCTTATAACTTTTTATGTTCTCGATTACAAGATCCAGACGTTGATCGAATATGGATAACCGATCATAGGTTTCATCGAACAGATTATCAAAAGTTTCAAATCCCCAATCTTTTAGTGCCCTTAGTGTTTTCGCGGTTCCTATCACCAAGAACGGATGTTTATACGCCAAAGGCTTGAATGTTTTTTCCGTGACAAAAAATCCATCGGTCATGGTCTCGATCACGACGCTAAAATGAGTATCATTATACCACGAGGGATTGAAAAATCTCTGCCATTCGATAGTCTTAGAAGAGGAATGATCACAATCTTCTGGCAGAGACTGCCTGACATTGTAACTCCAAATAAAATCATCAAGGTAAGGTTGCAATTTTTCAAGTACACGATCTCTGAAAGATTTTTTACGCCCGATGGGCATAAATGCTAACTTCTTGAATGTTTTATTGATTTGATAATCTCGATTACCTAAGGGATATAACCATAGGCATTCATTGATCCAGAACCATCGTTCACTTTTGATCACATGCTTGTTGGATTGTTCTGCAGGATATTCCCAGAGATTTTCTATGGCGATTTTATAATTATCGGTCTGTAAAATTTCTGTCAAGCTGATATCAAGACCAGGTTGAGTTAGAAAAATTGTTTTGTTTCGATCGTAAGTTTTATTAGAATCGTAACAGTATATATCAAAGTATTTTTTGATCTCTGGTTCTATATAATCTGCCAGAAAAGCAGATTTATATTCTGGAAGATAAACTAAATCTATTTTCATTGATAATCAATAACTCTAGCCAGCTCAGGTGCTACCTCATTGAGATTTTGAGCCCTTTTGAAATCCAAATCCTCTATTTTCATTCGCAAAATCTTGCCATCCGTGCTGGCACCATTCATCATAAAGTCTATCACTCGATCAAATTCTGCACGATATTCTTCGGATATCTCTACAGCAGTAAGTCGTTGACGAGCAGCCTGTTTAGCACGCTCAGGCAAAGTAGCTATGCTAAAGTAATACGGATCGTGCAACATGTTCCAATAGACGAAATCAAATCCTTGTTGCGAGATCCAGTTGGCCACGTCAGGAAGATACATCACATTGAAGGCATTGATCGTGCAACATACTTGTAAAGTAATATTGCGATTACGTGTGCGCATCTGCCGGAACCGTTCTATGGTCTGATTCACTTCCGGCCAGCCGGCATTGGTACGCTGATATTCAAAACGATCGCCCACGTCATCTATGCTGAACGCGATCTCCACATGACCAAAATGCCTCCAGATGTCTTCAGCTTCTTCAGGGTACTGCGTACCATTGGTGTTGTAATGTATCTCAATTTGATGTGCATATCCGCGATCTACCAATCTACGCAGGAGATCAAAGTGTTCGCGTATCATGAATGGTTCCCCACCTGTAAACTCGATATATCGCACTTCGCTCATCATGGCGTCTAACTGATGCCAGAAATTATCACTGTTTCTAGGCCATGCACCATCTCGCAACATCTGATAATGGAAGCTATTTTTCTTTTCTTCTCGGTCTATTATAAAATTAAGTTCTTCGGCAGCGAACGTGGAGCTTGACCAAGATCCACAGATACGACATTTGAGATTGCAAATGTTACCTAGTTTCAAATCAAGGAACATAAGAGGACGTGCATCTACGGTCCAAGGACGATCATCGACCCAGTGTTTGAGACGATCTAAAGTGTGCATGCGTTTGCTAGTGCGACCGGCACGTTCTTCTTGCCAGCAACGACGGCAGGTCTGTGGTTGCTTTCCGTCTAGGAATTCTTGGCGCAAAGAAATCATGTGTTGACTGTGCTGTATCTCATCAAAAGTAGATTCGGCCAATCGGAATTTCTCTCCTTGATTATCCACTATCTCGTCTATTGCCAGACAGCAAGGTCTTACTGTGCCAATGGGGCTAGTTTCAAGACTGACCCATGGAAGTATACAAAACTTGTTGTGTGGTATGTTCATTGTTTCTTTATTGGAACGCGAGTGGATTCCGGACGATAATGTACGATTTCATTGAGTTCTGGCACTACTTCTAACAAAGATTCGTTTCGGGCCCAATCTAACTCATTTACAGTTTCCCAAAATTCTCTGAGCAATTCGCTATTATCCTGGGCCATCATAAAATTTATTGCTGCTTCAAATCCGCCAATAGCACGCTGTATAGGATCTCGACCACGAAGCCAACTGATATGATCTTCAAATTGTTTACGGAACCGTTGTTTGATTGCTGCCGGAAGCATATCGATTCGATATCCTCGAGGTCCTTGTAGTATGTTTACATTGAGATCTTTAGGCTCAATAAAACCTTGATCTATCATATACCGATGAAAATCAACGAAATTCCAAATGTTCATCATGCTGAGGGTAGGGCTAATCATAAAATCAATATGCGGACACTCGCGTTTGAGATCTCTGATATTTTGCTCCACTTGTGCCCAGTCAGTTCCTGATCGTATAACTTTGGCGCGGTCTCCCATATCGTCAAGGCTGGCGGCCACGCATACATGCGGGAAATGTTTCCAAAGATCTAATACACTTTCACGTTTGAATTTTAGTTCTGTGAGATTGGTATTGTATATCAATCTCACTTTGGTGTTGCCTTTTTCTATCAGCAGTTTCAAAATACGATTATGCTCTTCCATTATCAATGGTTCACCGCCGGCGAAGTAGATCTGATCCAGATGCGGTATGTGTTCTTGCATTTGTTCCCACACATCATCCTCGTGCCGTCCGGCAAACTGTACTCTGGGTCTCAGTGCTTTACCCCAAAGTTTGATATCGTCGTCATACCAGCGGCTAGAAAATATCGATCCGCAACTGCGACACTTGAGGTTACAGATATTAGAAAATCTGACGTCCCAATAATGCAATTTCATATCAGGAAGACTGCCGTCGGGCCGGGTCTGATTTATGATGTCAATGTGTTGACCAAAATTTTTGTTACTATTGTTTCGCATGCTAGCAAAGCCCGCTGACTCCTGCTCGTAACAATCAGTGCATTGACGACAAGAGCGATCGTTTAGCATGTTGACACGCATCTCTTTCATGTCAGTGTCGTTCCATATCTCTTTCATTGATTTTTCTTTGAGATTTCCGACAGGATGAGATGCATTGCCCAGACAACACGGATAGGCCCGGCCATCTGGCCAAGCATGAAGATGTATCCACGGTAACATACAAAAACTGTCGCTGTGCATGAGACGGTGTTTTTGTTGTTCTGTTAGAGAGTCAAGAGAAATATAACTAGGTATCCTGTCTTTCCAATTGTAATTGCTGAGATTGTTTTCTTTGCTCATAGAGTATTGTACCATTGTTGTAAGCGAGGGAAAGTTTTCCGGAAATCTTTATTTCTTCGCTGATCATACTGGTCATAAAACTTTCGAAAATCATTATGCAGGCTCGCACGATCGAATGTGTCTGAGTGTGGAGTCTTGACCACGTCAAGATAATCAATCAATCGACCCACATGATTGATCTCCATTTGATGCAAGAGATCGCTGCCTCGATTGCGTTCCAACCAGTCAGCGAGTTGTTTTCCTCGTTGTTGTCTTATCGAATCTGGCAGTACCAACGGAGATTGGAAGCTAGGAAATCGAAGGATGTTCAAGGTGAAAGTAGGAAAATCTCTACCATATTGCTGTTTGAACATCAGCATGACATCCAGGAAATCCGTGATGCTTTCTAAGCACAGGGCATTGATGGTCATCATCACGTGCAGTCCATGCAAGCGACCACTGCCGGCTAGCATATGCATGTTTTTCATCCACACACCCCAACTCAGTCCATCACGGATATATTCAGCATGATCGGTTATACTCTCATTGGACGTATAAAGATCCAATGTGATGCCTTGCGCACGATCCAGCAGTCGGACCACATCCTCGGTGCTCATTCCTAGGTTTGAATTGATTGCCAGGCGTGTCTGGCTTTTACCTTGGTTCTTTTTGAACCAATCTAATAACTTCCATGTGTACCCTGACATCAAAGGTTCGCCGCCAGTGATGCGGAGTTCTTTCAGTGTTCTGTGGAGGTCACTTTCCCACCACTGAAAGAATGCGTCCACATAAGGATTCCGATCATTGAATGTATACAGCTGACTGCTATCATGAGCGTGAGTGAAATGATTACGACCGTCTGATACCAGACCGGTGTAAGGTCCATTGTGTTTGATATCCCGAACCCATGTACTGCTAAAAGCAGGATTACAATAAGAGCAAGCGAACTGACAAGTCCGGTCAAAGGCGATTTCCAGGGTTTGTAAATCCACGTCTTGAGATGGTGATATATTGTAAGCATGATCCAGGTCCTCGTCAGTA
>Ga0169931_10009755_pt1 | contig 13808 bp, 11 predicted proteins | sample Kivu_15m_20L_FD_129675 | JGI IMG/M metagenome (GOLD analysis project Ga0169931, IMG submission 129675) | Freshwater microbial communities from Lake Kivu, Western Province, Rwanda to study Microbial Dark Matter (Phase II) - Kivu_15m_20L... | ecosystem: Environmental > Aquatic > Freshwater > Lake...
AATACGACGTGGTGATCACGGTAGGTGGCGATGGAACGCTGCTGGCAGCCAGCCACAATCTTGGCGAAGACACGGTCATCGCTGGGGTCAAGTCATCAGGAACATCGGTCGGGCATCTGTGTGTCGCCGGCATCGCCGGCATCGACGGTTTGGTCGAGTCGATTGTCGGCGGGACGTATCGCACGATGCGGGCCGCACGCCTGATGGCTGATGTGACCCATGTCGCCCGCCACGGCGGGGCGGGGCAGATAACGACCGTGCCGATCCTGAATGATTTTCTCTACACGAACACGAACCCGGCAGCGACGACACGCTATCGCTTGCATGTTGGCGATGAGTCCGAAGAACAGAAATCGAGCGGGATCTGGATCGCGACTGCGACCGGCTCGACGGCAGCGATCATGGCTGCTGGCGGAAGTATCCGACCACGCTCAGATCGCGATTTTCAGTATGCCGTTCGCGAGGTTTTTCGAGTGGGGGACCGTCAGCCGCGTCTCGTGCGTGGGATGTTCGATCCCGACACGGGGAGCATCGAGATAGAGAACCGTTGCGAATCCGCCCTGCTTGCCCTCGATGGGCAGCATGGCGAAGTGCAGCTGGGGCTCGGCGATCGCATTCGATTCCGGCGCGGGCCGGACTTGCGGATGATTGTCTGACTCAAGCGCCAAATCCGAGCCCGCATTCCGGGCACTCGCTCGACGTCGTTGGAAACACGGTCCCGCAGGCAGGACAGGTCGCCTCGGCCTGGGACGGATCAAAGACGGCATCAAGGGCAGCCGGGTCGACGCCCAAGTCGGCCAGTTTTGCAGCCCGGTCGGCGAGCATGAACGAACGCACCTCGGGCATGTCTTCTGGATGCACCCATACCTCATAGCTCGGAGCACACCCAGTTGTGCACGAGGCATGATTCACGGCCAAAGCCACGGTGACCCCGACCCCTGCCAGCCGGTCCCGGAGAATTTCACCCTCGCGCATGGGCATTGTACCCAGCATAACTTTGGCGTCGTCGTTACGGATGTCCTGGGAGCTTTCCTGACCGGGCTGATTCGTCATGGGTTCCTGCTTCTTTTGCTGAGGGGTCGCTGGCCAATTCGGCAAGTCTGCCATTGCCCTCGCTCAGGCGCCAAGGCATGATTTTCTGCGGTTGGATTCCTGTCAGCTCCGTGTTGCCAGGGACGAAGCCAAAGGCTTTTTCCGTCGGTTGAATCATCGCGAGGCCTGCACATGGTGTGGAGGTTCATCGCACGAGTTGACTGCGGAAGACATTCGAAAGGATGACGTTCATGCGTTACGATCGCGGCCGTTCTGCCACACTGCCTCACACGACGTTTTCGTCTGGTTTCTCGTCCGTCTCCGAAAAGTACCTCGCCTCAAAATTCGCACCCGAATCCGCTTCCAAACTTATGCAGCAAAGCGAAGGCGCGCAGCCAATCTCCGAGTATTTTGGCGAGCTCACGTTTGGCATGGGTCAGATGCGCGAGAAGCTGCCGCGCGAGGCCTACCAGGAGCTGCTCCGGTTTCTTGAGCAGGGCAAGAAGCTGTCGTCTGCGACCGCCACCGCAATCGCTCAGGTCATCAAGGAATGGGCGGTAAGCAAAGGTGCAACGCACTTCTGTCACTGGTTTCAGCCGATGACGGGACTGACGGCTGAAAAGCACGACGCCTTCATTTCCATTCAGCACACCAATCATTCCGAGCTCAAGGTCATCGAACGCTTCACCGGCTCACAGCTGCTGCAGGGCGAACCTGATGCATCGAGCTTTCCGAGCGGCGGCATGCGATCGACCTTTGAAGCGCGCGGTTATACGGCGTGGGATCCGACCTCGCCGCTGTTCATCGTTGAGGGTTCACTCTCACGCACGCTCTGCATCCCGAGCGTGTTCTTCGGTTATCACGGTCAGGCGCTCGACAATAAGACGCCGCTCCTGCGCTCCCAGCAGGTGATTTCTGCGGCAGCTGTAGAGTTCCTCAAGCTGCTCGGCGATGTTGATGCCAAGTCGGTATCCGGCACCCTCGGCGTTGAGCAGGAGTATTTCCTCATCGATCGCGCGCATGCCGCGGCGCGTCCCGACATCATCATGACCGGCCGCACGTTGGTCGGTGCACCGGCGGCTCGCGGTCAGAAGCTCGAAGATCATTACTTCGGTGCGATTCCTGGTCGCGTGCAGGCGTTCATGGAAGATCTGGAACGCGAACTCTACAAGCTCGGGGTTCCGGTCAAGACGCGGCACAACGAAGTGGCTCCGAGCCAATTTGAACTCGCGCCGATCTTCGAAAACATGAGCATCGCCGTCGATCATAACTGTCTGACGATGGAAACCATGCGTCGCGTGGCGATCCGACACGGATTCTTGTGTCTCCTGCACGAGAAGCCATTTGCCGGAATCAACGGCAGCGGCAAGCACTGCAACTGGGCTCTGGCCAACGACAAGGGCGAAAACCTTCTTGATCCGGGCACGACTCCGCACCAGAACCTGCGCTTTCTCGCCATGACCTCGATCGTGGTGAAGGCGGTTCATGATCATGCCGACGCGCTTCGTGCATCGATTGCGAGCCCGGGCAACGATCATCGACTCGGCGGCAACGAAGCTCCGCCGGCGATCATCTCGGTCTTTCTCGGCTCGCTCCTCGAAGACATCTTCCGGAGCATTGAAAAGGGTGAGGCGGCTCAGGCGACCGAAGGCCAGATCATCGATCTTGGCATCAGTCACATTCCGGATATCTCGAAGGACTACACGGATCGCAACCGCACGAGTCCGTTTGCGTTCACGGGCAACAAGTTTGAATTCCGCGCAGTGGGTGCCTCGGCAAACGTCGGCGTGCCGATGACGGTGCTCAACGCAGCTGTGACGGCAACGATCCGTGAAGCAACGCTGCGGCTGAAGAAACTTCTCGCCGAGAAGAAGTCCCGCGATGAAGCCGTCATGGCGCTCATTCGGGAGTTCATCACAACGTCGAAGGGCGTGCTGTTCTCCGGCAACGGATACTCGGCTGAATGGCGTGCGGAAGCGAAGAAGCGCAAGCTTCCGATCCTTGACACCTCGGCGGATGCGCTCTCGGTGTTTGGCGATGCGAAGGCCGCGAAGTTTCTCGTCGACACGAAAGTGTTTTCAGAAGAGGAACTCGCGTCGCGCTATCATGTGGCGATTGAGCGCCATGTGACGACGCTTGAGATCGAGTTCCTGACGCTTTCTGAGATCATTCGCGAGCACGTCATTCCTGCCGTGGAAAAACAACTCACGGTCACCGCGGGTGTGGCAACCGGCGCGACGACAGCAGAGCTGCGCAAGGCCGTGGGCGGCCGCCTCCAGGCGATTGAGCGCGTGCTTGCAGAGCTGATCAACCGGGTTGACGAGCACGAGCTGGCGTTGAAGGGTCTGCACGGCCTTGAGACCGCCGAGGAGAAAATCCGCATGCTCACCGACACGGTCACGCCGGTTGCGAAAAGTCTCAGAGCTGCGGCCGACAGTGCAGAGCTCCTCATCGCTGATGAGCACTGGGCGTTGCCGAAGTATCGCGAGATGCTGTTTGCGAACGTGCTGAACTGATCGATCTCTCGTGCCTGGCATCTCGATGAAGGAGGTGCCAGGCATTTTTGCGTCCCAGTTCCAACGTCGTCGAGTGGCGATGAACCTCGGGCACCGTTCCCGGTGATCGATGAATCATCCGCCCGTGACCGAGACTCCGTCAATCAGAAGCCACGGACTTGAGAAGGCGCCATTGACGATTTCAACTTCGCGGCTCGCGCTGAGAATCTGTTTTGCAACCTCGAAGAAATTTCCGGCGATCATGGTTTCGGATACGGCACCAGCGTCCTTGCCCTTGACGTAGAGCCGGGAGCTCTTGGCAACGCCGCTGAAGTCGCCCTTCACCGGATCGCTGTTTCCGGAAAAGCGATCCACCATGAGGAGTTCTCCCCTCGCTCCGGCGAGATCACTGAGGGCCGCCTCTCCCGGTGCCAGCGCGAGCGCGAAAGGTCCGCCGGCCATCGCGGTTGATTTCGCGTTGGTCTTGCGGGCCGTATAGAGGTCGTGCAGGTGCGTGCGCAGCGTCCCGCGTTCGATGATCGCGTGCGTCCGGGTTGGCAGCCCATCGCTGTCAAACGCCGTTGCTCCCGACATGCGCGAATCATGGGGATTGTCGTGGATGGTGACCAGAGGCGCGATGACCTCCTTGCCGATGGCATCATTCCATTGGCTCTTGCCGTCCATGACGCTGGATCCGCTGGCGTGATAGAGCGCCATGCCGACAATCAAGTCCTCGACGGCACGCGGACTGAGGAGCACTGGTCCGCGGTAGCTCGGACATTTGCGCGGGTGGAGATTGCCAAGAACCCGTTCGGCAAAGAACTCGGCACTCGCGCGGAGCTTTTCTTCCACGCCCTTGCGCGTCCACGAGAATCCAACGTCGTAGTCGAATCCCGACACTTCCTTCGTCGACGAGCCGGCCTTTGTCTCGACCGCCATGCCGAAGAAACTCCAGGTCAGCATCGTCTGCTTCTCGAATTGCCGGACCCCATTGGAGTTGAACACGCCGTGCCAGGACGTGCTCGTGCCAAACTCAAACTTGTCGAGTGCAACTCTTGGGTCGCGAACGGCGTGCGTCAGACCGACCTGCATGATTTCCTGCAATTCGCCGAGTTCGAGGTCCGTCACGGCGGAGTCGAACATGAAGGGAAGGGCCTTGGCGGCTGGCGCGTCTGCCTGGGTTGCCATGATGAGGCCGCTGTCCGGAACGGAGAATGACGCGAGAGCCAGTGCATCAGCTGAGGCCTTGCGCATCGCGTCTGGATCGAGCGTATTGATCTGGGCGGAGCCCTTGCGCTGAGCCTTGTGCACGACGAGGCCGAGCCGCTGGGTTTCGATGCTGTTGGCCAGCGAAAATTCCTTGCTCTCAACGGTGAGTCGCCGTTCAAACGCGCAGGATGCGCCGACCTTGGCGGCGTCAGCTCCGCCGGACTTTGCGGCGTCAAGGCCAACGTCGGCGGCTTTGGTCAGCTGCGCGGTCAATGCGGTCAGGGCATTCTCGATTGCGGTTTGCGTCGGCATCCATGCACTCCCTTCATCTGCTTGTCTCATGCGCTTCAATCGCCGCCTCCAGCCTAGCAGATGTGCAATTGGTTGTTGACTCTCCGCTGCAACGGGGATGGAATCCCGGGAGAATCAATCATCAGAGTCTCATTAAAGTGGAGTTCCCCCATGCGTGTATTTGGGACGGGTATTGCCCTTGCGTCTCTTGTTCTAGCCAACTCGGCCATGGCTGCGACGTTCACCGTAACGTTGAAGTCGTTCGGTTTTGGTCGCACTGATTGCGCGGCTGATATGGCCGACGTCGCGAAGGAGTTCGAACGCGCGAGCGGAGCTGTCGTTCTGGGCAGCGGTTGCCAGGCGCCAGACGTTGGCATGAGCGGTGCAGCCAACGGTCTCATCACATATGCGGCACGCGAACGCGTTTCGGTCTATTCGTCCGATGAGTTTCACGCGTACGGAATGGATGGTTTCTACGCCAGTGCATCGGACTGCGCGGCTGGTCTTGCCTCCGAGGAAGAGGTCTTTACCGCGGAAACGGGTCTCGAATCCTTCGTTGCCTATTGCTATCGCTCGAATTCGATCAGCATGCCGCGCTTTCGGATTCGCATCGACGCGGTGGGCGATCCCACACGAAAGAAACACGAGGCGACTGCGACTGTGCCGATGGCGCCAGTGAACATCGCTGGATTTCAGGCGGGCGTGGCCCAGCAGCTCCTGATCGGCAGCGGGGCTCGGGTCGTGGCGATGTCGGTCGAGAACGACATTCTCGGCCTCAAGATCGGCTTTGCATTCTACTCGGACAAAGCGTTGCGCTTGCATACGTCGGCGCCGTTGTCCTATCCCGATGTCGCGAGCTGCCGGGTCGTGGCTGACCGCCTGCAAGCAAGCTGGCCAGCCTCAGGTGCGCCGGTGCCATCATGGTTCGATTGTCTCGCGAGCAGGTCTGGTGACGTCGAGATTGTGCAGATCAACAGCTCAACGAATATTTCGTCCGGCGAGGATTTTGACACGGCGTTGTTGCCGACCGCCTACGCAAATCAGTCAGCGTGCACGAGCGATATGGCCCGCGTGGCAGATCAGATGAACCGCTCTGGTACGGCCTACCTTGCCGGCGCCTGCGGACTCCGGGCGCGGGGCGACGCAACCTGGCGCATGTTCGTCTGGTCGAAACGCGCGACGGAAAGTGACGAAGGCTCTTACTGAAATTTTGGCGCTTCCGGTTATCGGGTGGGTAAAAGTCGAGACCTCGGTATACTCGCCCGCATGAACGACAAACATCTCTATCTGAAGTCCTCCTGTTGCGCCAGCAGCTGCTTGTGCTGAAGCGTGGCCGCAAAAGGTGTCCCGCGTTGTCGACCCTCGACTGAATCTTCATGTCATTGTGCACCCTGATGATGACGCCCCGTCGTATCAAGCGGGCTGCCATTGCCGTCGCCGAGTCGACGCTGCTCGACCTGCACCGGGCACTGGTTGCGAGGAAGTATCGACGGTTGTACGGAAATTCTGCAAAGCGTCGTCCGGGTCGCAAAGGTCCGTCCAATGAACTGATCAAGCTCGTTGTCGAAACGAAGGAAAGGAATCCAAGCTACGGGTGTCCGAAGATCGCCATGCTCATCGCGAACGTTACAGGCGAGAAAGTCGACGAGGAGACCGTGCGGCGTATTCTGAAAAAGCATTATCGTCCAACGCCCGGCAAGGGTCCTTCCTGGCTGGTTCCGATTGGTGACGTTCCCGGCAGGCTTTGGTCTTTGGATCTCTTTCGAGTCGAATCGGCCGGATTTTGCGGCCGAGGAAGTGACCGACGACCCGCGATTTACGGGAGGGGAGCTCGTCACGCAACTCCGGCAATCTATCGTCAAAATCGCCGGGGTCAAATATTCAGACCTCAAAAAACCATAATAACTGGTAGTTACACTTCGACTTTGGCAATCTGTCCGCCCTATGGACAATTCCCTACAGCGGTCGCATCTGCTTGATCGATACTTCTCGATCCCGGTTGAGCTTGAACTCGATGTCGAGACGATCGCCAATCCTGTCCCGCGGATATGCTTCCCTGAGGCGTGATCCCGAAATCCTGATCTGACGTGCCAGTTCGGTCAATTCTGCATCCGAGAGGACGCGCTCCCCCTGACTGAGATTGGAACGGGTGACCACCGTGACCGAGCGCAGGTCTCCTTCCGGATGAAGGACCGCCGTGACCTGCTCGGCAATCGCATTCGGATACTCGGGATTCGTCACGCTGATGTCCTCGATCTGGGAGACAACGTTGACCTCGAGACGACCATCAGCAAGGAAGGTTGCCACGACAACGCCATTGGCTTCTTCCTCGACATAGGATGGATGCACCAGAATCCCCATGTAAACCCTGCGGTGATCGATGCGGTAGTACTCCCGCGAGAGAAACGCGCGATCGGTCCAGAGCGTGGAGAAGACCTCCACCAGTGACTTGTCCAGCGCATAGGTCTTGGTGAGCCGCTTGGTCAGTTTGTCGATCAGCTCGGCATTACCCTGCGCATCCATCTGCCGGAGCTTTTCGATACGATCGCGGAGTCGCTGAAGCTCGAGCTGCGACCGACAAGCTGACCCCTGATTGTTGTCAGCATCATCACCGAGGCATGCAGACTTTGATTCGTAGAGGCCAGCGCCAGTCAAACCAGCGATGTCTTCGGCGTTGGTGCTGGACCTGAGACGGATTCGAGTCCCCTGCGGAAACGCACTCATGGCGGTCCGGAGACGGCTGATGTCACCGTCGTTGGGTTTCACCGCGCGGATGAGACGTCTTGCGAACTCGAGCTCCGAGCGTCGCAACGAAGCGTCCGCTGCGAGCTTGTCCAAAACCTCGCGCGCTGCCAAACGGTCGAGATAGTCACCAAGACGCTGACCAGCTGCAACGACCTCAGCGCAGCGCTGAGCAGAAGCAGCGCAGGGGCTGGCCATCTCCTCCTCACACTTGGAAGCTGCACGATCACAAACGGCGGCCGTGAGAAGGCTCCTGCGATGCCGCTCATAGAAAGTGAATGGGATCAGAAACGAGTGCTTTGATTCCGATCGATCAACTCCGCGCTGACTCAGTTCGTGATCAAGCAGGGCACAGTTGGTGCCTTTGGCGCCGTATGACCTCGCCAAATCGGCTGAAGGCTGAGTTCCATCCCATTTAAACAATTGATCCCGTGTGAGATCCAGCGGCACGTCAAGAGGCTGGCGCTCCCGTGACCGCCAGTAGGCTTCTGCTTCAGCAGCCAGTCCCGGTCTCTGATCCGCACCTTCGATCACCCAACTTCCGTCGGCTTTCGCCTCAAATCGTACCAGTCGTCCCGAATTCGCAACAATTGCGGAGAGCCGCGTTGCCCCGGGAATGAACATGTCCGGAATGTTGAGATTGACCGCCCGGAAGATGACATGGGAATGCGGCACCTGCGGTTGCGCCGTGATGATCCCTGCAGTGGGACCGACGTCAAGCGGCACCGTATCAAACACAAGGATGTCTCGGGCGGTATAGTTGCCAGCCGCAAAATCCGCCGGCGAGATGCGGTTGATCATGCCGTATGAGACCGCGGGATGATAGGTAGTCGCCTGCGTGGGAAACGCATGGAAGTTCCAGCCTCTCAGGATCGGAACCCCAGCCTGCTGAAGTGGATTTCGGAAGCGGAAGAAGTCGGCCTGTTGCGGAATCAAATAGGCAATGTGACTTGCAGGGATGAACGGCATTGCAGCCACGAGCTTGTTCCGAAAACGGGCCACCTCTGCAACGTCGATAAGCGTGCGGGCTGCACCGCCAGTGAACTCCGACCGGAAATAGATCTCAAATCCAACGATCGGCCCTTCACTGAACCCAGGATAGGATCGACCCTCCTGAAGGTAGATCGCGCCGGCCGTGATTTCCTTGACACCAGGTTCCTCGCCGGCGTTGTTGAAGATCAGGCGTTCGTAGTTCGGTATCTCCTTGTATCGCTCCGTATGGGACTGAAGAAACGACACATGGAATTCATACTTGCGGGTGTTCTGCAGGTAGAGGCGATCATGCAGCGCATCTTCTGCGGGCACAGCAAAGAAGTGCGAGTACTTGATGAAGCTCGACTGACCCGACTGCCGTGCCAGTGAATGATACTCGTCAATCGAGTTCAGCTGCTCGCGAAATGCAGGCGATTGGCCTCCGTCTCGCAACTGGGAAGCCGGATTTGTCGTGCGGCAGGAGCCGAGCGTGAGAAGCAGCAGCGCGCCAACAAGGACCAGTGTCTGTGACCGGCGAGCCGTTGAATCGTCCCCAGAAATTCCATTCAGCAATTGAGCTGCCTTCGTCACGGTTCGCAATCTCCTGGTCCTTTGAAAAGAAAGTGCCTGCATGGCTCCTGACCACTCTGCCACGGTCCCTCTCCCCTGCGGATTCGGTACTTGGTCACTGGCTCGCGGAAATCGGTCACCCGACTTGGCGCCTCGTCGACGGTCGGTCCGCAGCCTGCGCGGTCGGCTGCAGATGCAGCGTACTGGGCGTAAGGGGTCCGCAGATGAAACGAGTCGCAGCCATTGTGATGGTTGAAACGAGACGCGAGAACGGAGGCCAATGCCTCGCCTTCAAGCTCGACTATGCGCTGCTCTGGAGGGAGTTCAGCATCAGTGACCTTGGCCCGGTACCATCTCCACGCCGTGGTGTGTCCACCGCCGGGTGACATACAAAGATTGACGTCGAACATGGCGGAGCCAAGTGCAAAAGTCCGCGATTCGTCGGCCTGACCCAGCGGGCAATTGGCGTTCGAAAATGGGTCACCAGGCTCGATGAAACCAACGCGAACAGAGATCGACGTCGCACGCGGGCGTCCATCACCTCGCTGCACATAGCGCATGAAAGTTGCAACGCTCTCACCAGCGTTGTCACGCCCGCGCAGGAGAATCAGCACTCGCTCGTCATCCTCAATCTCGGTAATCAGACGAATCTCAAGCCCGCCGACGTCTCCAAAGAGCGCTGGAGCAAGGCCAGAAATCGTGGCGAGGGGGGGCCGGCACAGTGATGACGGTGGTCATCCCAATCAGGCCCAGCTGCGGAACTGACTCCTGGCTGTTTGGATCAAACCTGTAGACCACCGGTTGAAGGAAGCTGCGCTGCTGGTGAATGATTTGCTGGAGAGTTGCTTCTGGCTGCGGACCATCAACGACACACGCGTCGATGCGAACGATGTCGGAATCCTCACCCGCAACGCTGAAACGAGTGCTGTTCGAATCCAGCGGCGGTGTCAGGCGACTGATGTCCTTGTCGACACCGTATCCACCAATGACAAAGCTAACGGGGTCTCCCACCGAGCAGCTGAACTTCAACGGATCAGTTTCGGCCGCAGGGTCCGCATCATTCTGCAAAGCTGACACCCCGCGCGTCGACTGACACGAACTGAGCACACCGGCGATCGCAAGACTTACGCCGGTCACAAGAAAAGTACCCGTTGAGAACACTGTAAACCCCTCGCTGCATTGAAGGTGACAGCCCAGTTTCTTGGTAGGTCGTTCGGATATTTCACAGAAGTACTGAAGAGACTATCCTTTGGGCCGATCCTGAAGTGTAAGCCGACAAAGGCCTGGGCCGAGGAGCAACCCATTGAGACAATGAACTGTCCCACTGCCAATACTCAGTTCGCCAAATGCCTGCGCTGCTTGTTTTGGAGCATTGCCCGCAGGAGCAACTGCAAGGTATTGTGGGCTCTGGAGCGTTTCCGGACAAGGGACATGTGGCTGCTCAGGAGCACGAAATTCGCAGGCTCACCGAAGAACTTCGCAAGGTGACGATGGAGCGCGATATCTTGCGAAAAGGCCACGGCGTACTTCGCGCAGCTGTCAAAGTGAAGTACGCCGTCAACATCTGACGAAAGAAGTTGAAGGCACCATCGCTCAGCTGGCGAGTCGATTCGAGGACCCGATGCGGGAGCTCACTCGTAAGCAGCAGTACGTCGAATCACTCCTGAAGAAAGTGGAAGCCGAGCAGATCATCCTGCAGAAAGTCGTCCTGCGCGTGGAAAAGATCGCGCAGCTTTTCGACAAAAAAATGCCCTACGAGGAAGTGTTGAGTGAACTTGAGGACAAGAAGTACACCGACGCTCGGTATCTCCGGTCAAAAGGAATGAACCCCACCCAAGTCGCTCGCGATCTCGGCATGAGCGAGAGCGAAGTCCGCCTGGTCGCGGGACTCTCGTCACCTCCCTGATTCGGATTTCCCCGCGCCGACATATTGCGCAACATCCGGACCTGCCTGAACCTCGCAGCCTTCAAGAGTCACAACGTCCGAAGTGCGTTCAGCTCTCCGGGAAACGCGTTGATCGTCGTCGCGGCCGGCAGCAGCGGCGCGAACTCCGCACTGTGCAATGTCGGCTCCGTTATCCCTGTGTTGACCCGTCGCCAGCAGGTGTACGGATGAGTCCTTCGTCCACGTTCCGGAAGCGTCGTCGACTGCCCGGACTGCAAGCTTGAGTAAGCCTGATCACAACCTTCCACCCCCCTGGGGTCGTACACTTCGTCGAATTTCCGGAATAGATTCGGGAACCCCGACAACGCGAATCCTGCACGGAGGTAGAGTTCAAGACCAACTTGGTCCGCTTCCGCTTCCATCCAGTTCTCCCGGACGTAGTCGAATCCAAGAATTCTCGACGCGTCGACGAGCAGCGCAGTATTGAGTGGTTCATTCTCGACGGTTCTGAGGTTTTCCAACGCATCCGCGTACTCACGATTGATCGAACGCCAAGTCGAACCGAGTATGCCGCCAAGGTGTCGGGTTAGTGCCCGACCGAGCTCATCATCGACCATCGCGTCGGTCCGACGGAGTTGCAAGGTCAGGGAGTCCAACAAGGTATCCATCGCTATTCTGCTGTCGCGATAGGCAGCGAGCCTCGCGGTCAGCCGGCTCTTTGCCACTCGCTGTTGCTCAGGCGTCATCCGCCGCCACGCCTCGGTTGTTTCCAGTTGCTGGAGTCGGGCCTCGGCTTCTGCGATGACTGCGTCGACTCGCGTCAACTGACGGTCGACTCCTTCTATCGCATCTTCAATGGAAGTCCGGGCCGCGCGCGTGGCCGGCTTGAGTAGATCCCGCAGCGGCTCAATGAAAACATTGCGGGCTTTCAGTGCCTTATTGAACCGCGATCGCGCCTCCGCAAGCCTTTCGGCTCGCCCGCGATCGGCGACCTCTCTGGCTCGCTGCCACTCCGCATTGGCAACGAGGTCTGGATGATCTGGCATTCCCTGCATCGGGTTGTAGCCCAATGCACTATGCTGCATCAGAATGTGCGCCAGCTCGTGAGCGACGACTGCTGCAACGGTGGCATCATTTTCCGAGTGCTGGAAGAAACCGCCAAGCACAACGATCCTCCCATCCCGCTGGGCGTACGCATTCAAGCTGCTATTCGGGTCAGCTTCGATACAGAACTTTTCTGGGGCGTAAGGACCGACAAAAACGTCAGGCGACCCGGCAACAATCCGCATCATGATTCGACGCAAGTAGTCATCGTGGTTTGGGAGGTCAGATGGCAAAGCATCGCAGGGTCCGGCCGTCAGCGAAACGATGTTCGTTCTCGAAAGGTTTCCCGCCCGATGCGACAGCGACGAGTCCTCCGAGCGATTGCGGCATGCAGTCAAGGACATGATCATCCATGCGCATGCTCCAGTCACGAGTAACGGGCGATAACCAGGAAACATTGTCGAATCCTCCCTGACGGCATCTGATGGGTTTCGGGAATGATAGCAGACTTCGCCAGGGGTTGAGTCAATCGCGGGAGCAGCACGAGAGGGGTAGGGTAAGCAATCGCCCTTGCGGCTCATGCTGCGCTGGAAGCCGTTTTGCTCGATCAGAGTGCGATAGAGATTGCTGGCGTACTGGCTGCCCTGGTCGGAGTGCAGGATGAGCCCGCGCGTCGGCGAACGGCGCGTCATCGCCATCTTCATCGCGTCAGTGACGACATGTGCCTCCATCGTCTCGTCCACCTTCCAGCCGACGACCTTACGCGAAAAAACGTCGAGGAAGACCACGAGGTATACCCACCCTTGCCAAGTCCAGATGTACGTCAGATCCGAGACCCACAGCTTGTTGGGCTCCGTCGCAAGCTCGTCCCAGCGTCGCTCGACGATGTTCGGGGCACGCGGCAGATCATGGTTCGAGTCCGTCGTCGCCTTGAAGCGCTTGGGCTTCTTGGCGCGGATGCCGGCCTCGCGCATCAGACGGGCAACACGGTGCCGACCAGCCTTGACGTTGTTGTCACGCAGTTCGTCTGTGAGACGCGGGCTGCCATAGGTTTCGCGGCTCTTCTTGAAGGACGCCTTGATGTGCGCCGTCAGCCGCGCATTCTCGGTCGCCCGCTTCGACGGCGGACGCTTCTTCCAAGCGTAGAAGCCGGGTTCAGATACGTCGAAAAGCCTGCAAAGAACGGTGACGGGGTAACGGGCCTTCTCCGCGTCGATGTAAGCGAACCTCACATCTGTTCCCTCGCGAAGAAGGCCGTCGCCTTTCGGAGAATCTCGCGCTCCATCCTGAGCTGGCGAATCTCGCGCCGGAGCGCCGCTCACCCCTGCTTGCCGCCGACGTTGATTTGACAACGGACGTAGGGGCCGCCGGCATCGACTTTGGCGGGTTGCCCCTTGCCGCAATGTCCCGTGCCGAGATCCCACTGGAACTCCTCGCTCACGGCGTCAACTGTCTTCAGCACATCAAACGCGATTCCCGAAAGGGTCGCCTCCCGCATGAGATCGGTCTTGCGACCGTTGCGGACTTGCCACACATAGCCAGCGCCAAACATGAACTCGCCATTGGCG
>Ga0169931_10009756_pt1 | contig 13806 bp, 10 predicted proteins | sample Kivu_15m_20L_FD_129675 | JGI IMG/M metagenome (GOLD analysis project Ga0169931, IMG submission 129675) | Freshwater microbial communities from Lake Kivu, Western Province, Rwanda to study Microbial Dark Matter (Phase II) - Kivu_15m_20L... | ecosystem: Environmental > Aquatic > Freshwater > Lake...
CGCCACTGTGACGTCACGCACTGCGTCATCGGCCTCTGCTGCGCAAAGGGCGACGAACGCACCGCCGGCTGGGCTGAGTCTTGGCCATTGCTGCGCAAAGGCCGTCTGAGGGCACGCGTCGCTTGAAGCCGAGTCCCTATGGCGGCGCTGGCGCTCCCGCTACTCCGCGGCCATGCGCTCGCTCGCCCCTGTGCTCCTCGCTCTTGTCGGTGCCCTGCCTGCTGCGGCGGAGGGGCCGGGCTTTGGCAATGCTGCGTTCTCGTCGTCGGAGGTCTTTCAGCCGGTCTCTTTGATCGCGTCGCCGGGGCTTGGCCACGGCAACGTTGCGATGGCGCAGGGCTACTTGCTCGTCGTCGGATCGTCTGACGGCGGCGGCCGCGACACCGACGGCACCATCGAGTTCTGGGACGTCTCCGACGTGAGAAACCCGACGCTCGCCGTTCGCCACGACACGACCGACACGCACGGTCTGCGCGAGGCGCACGGCTTTGGCCTTGCCTGGTACGGCGACCGCCTGATCCTCTGCGCGCAGGCCATCGAAGGCATCATGCTGTGGGACGTCACCGATCCCTTCGACGTCGAGCTGCTGAGCTACCTCGACCTCCCCGACGTCACGCGCGGCGACTACTCAGGCGATTGGTGGCTGTTCTTTCAAGCACCGTGGGCCTACGTCGCTGCCGCCGACAGCGGCCTGTTCGTCGTCGACGCCACCGACCCCCGCGCCCCCGCTCTGCGCGCGCGCGTCTCGACGGGCGACACGGCCGGCGTCGTGCCCGCGCAGGTCTTTGTCATCGGCGGCCTCGCCGTCATCATGGAGGCGCAGAACCGCGGCTTGGCCACCCTCGACGTCAGCGTCCCCGACGCGCCCCGCCTCTTGCGCCAACGCGATGGCAACGCCGGCTACAGCCACCTGCTCGCCGGCGACGGCAAGATCTACACATCGGGCAACATCCCGCCGCGCGTCAGCGTGCACCAGCTGACGCCGGAGGGCGGCATCAGCCACGTCAGCACCTTCGGCTTGTTCTTCAACTCTGGCGGCTACGGCTCCTACCAAGACGGCATCTTTCACTCCGGCTTCTCCGACCGCTACGTCAAGGCCGACCCGAGCACACAGACGATCGTCGGCACCGGCACCTCCGGCCGCGGCGACCGCGACGAGGACTTCGCCGTCGTCTTGGGCAACGTCGTCTTCGCCGGCGACGACCACGCTGCGGGCACCGCCCTCATCGCCCACCAAGCAGGGCCAGACACGACGCCGCCCTCCGCCGAGTGGCTGCACCCGCCCAACGGCTCGGTCGGCGTCCGCACCTCGACCCGCTTCGGCGTGAGCTTCTCCGACACGCTCGACGCGAGCTCACTGCGCGAGGCGCTCATCGTGCTTCACGAAAACGACGGCGAGCCAAGCACGACCACTGTGCCCGTCATCGCGTCGTCGCAGCTCTCGCTGATGAGCGTGTCGCCGACGCGGCCGCTGTTGCCCAACACGCGCTACCGCTTGGTCATCTCCGGCGTGCGCGACGTCGCCGGCAACGCCAGCGCCGACGTGTCGTTGTCGGTGACGACGGGCGACGGCGGCAGCGTGCTCGATCCGGCGGCGGCCATCCCGTCGTTCTCGTCGAGCTCGCTGTTTGGCGACTACGCGCGCACGACGTTTGGCGAAGGCGTCGATTCCTACGTCGATCGCGACTTCACGTGGCGGGCCGGCTACCCCGAGCGCCTCGACGGCCAGCCGGCGCTGCAGACGCGCAACAACGACAAGCGCAGCGTCAGCGCCGACTTCTTGCGCTTGACCCTTGGCCTGCCGGCCACCGTGGTCGTCCTCTACGACGTGCGCGCACAGACGCCGCCCGGTTGGTTGACGTCGACGTTTGCTCGCACGGGCGAGCAGGTGAGCAACGGCGACACGACGCTTGACGTCTGGGAGCGCGCCTTCCCCGCCGGCCAGGTCACCTTGGGCGGCAACAGCGCGAGCGGCTCACGCAACACCGAGAGCATGTACGCCGTCGTCGTCGTGCCCGAGCGTTTGCGTTGCGCGCTGCGCACGACGCCAAGCGAGAGCGCGTCGGTGACGATGACGGTCGATGGCCCAGCCGACGCGAGCTACGCCTGGCAGATCGGCGGCGATGATGCGGGCACCGGTGCAACGCTGTCGACGACGCTCGTGCCCGGCCGCCACGCCGTGGTCGTCACGGCCACGCGCGGCACCGACGCCACCTCCTGTAGCGCCGTGCAGCTCGTGACGCCGCCGGCGTCATCGACACCGTCGTCGTCGTCGTCGCCCGTCGTCATCAACGACGGCATCGCCTACGCCGTCGAGCCCGACCACGGCGTCGTCTCGGCCATCAACACCGACACCGGCGCCGTCGTCTTTCGCACCGCGCTCAGCGCCGCCCGCCCGGGCGTGTCGGCCCGTCCACGCGCGGTCGCCGTGCACGGCGACCGGTTGTTCGTTGTCGACGACGACGGCGCCGCTGTCCACGTGCTCAACAAGGCGACCGGCGCTGCGTTGGGCGTCACGCTCCTGTCGTCGGCGTCGATGCCGCGGGCCATCGTCGCCGACAGCGACGGCGTGTTCGTCTCGCTGACGGCGACCGGCGAGGTGGTCCGCCTTGATGCGCAAGGGTCGTCGATCGCCGCGCGCGCCTTCGTGACAGAGACCGCGCAAGGGCTCGCGAAGCTCGGCGCGCGCCTGTTTGTGTCGCGGCACATCACGGCGAAATCGGCGGTGGGCGACAACGACGCGGCCGAGATCGTCGTCGTCGACGCTGCGACGCTCGCGCGCACTGGGGCGATCGCGCTCGCCTTCGACGAGGGCCCTGACACCGAGGCGAGCGGCCGTGGCGTCATCTCTCAGCTCTCGCCGATCGTCATCGCCAGAGACGGCCGCCACGCCTTCGTCGCCGGCAGCAAAGCCAACACCGCCCGCGGCGTCTTTCGCGAGGGACGGCCGCTGACATTTGAGAGCCGCGTGCGCGCCGTCGTCTGCGAGCTCGACCTCGAGGCGCTCACCGAGGTGCGCGCCCGCCGCATCGATGTGAACGATCGCGAGGGCGTGCACCAGCTCGCGCTGTCACCGCGCGGCGACCTGCTCTACGTGCCCGCGCGCGGCGGCGACGTCGTCGACGTCTTTGACGTGCTCACGAGCGTGTCCGCGCCGTCGGTCTCTGGTCGGCGCGTCAGCCAGTTTCTGACGGGCAAGGCGCCGATCGGCGTCGCCGCCTCCGACGACGCCGTTGTCGTCCTCGAGTGGCTCGACCGCCACCTGGCGCGCTTTGGCGCGGCACCGCTGCAGGATGGCGCCTCGGCCCACGTCACGCTGCGCGCGCGCGAGGCGATCGTCGACGGCGACGAGCGCGTCGCCGCCCAACTGCTGCGCGGCAAGAAGCTGTTTCACAACGCGAGCGATCCGCGCCTGAGCAAAGACGGCTACATCGCCTGCGCCTCGTGCCACGACGACGGCGGCGACGACGGCCGCGTCTGGGACTTCACCCAAGCCGGTGAAGGGCTGAGAAACACGATCAGCCTGCAGGGACGCACGGGGACTGGTCACGGCCGCGTCCACTGGACGGCCAACTTCGACGAGATCCAAGACTTCGAGCACGACATCCGCGCGGCCTTTGGCGGCAGGGGTCTCCTGACGAACGATGACTTCGCGGCGACGAACGATCCCCTCGGCACGCCCAAGGCCGGCCGCTCCGAAGACTTAGACGCCCTCGCCGCTTACGTCGCGAGCTTCACCCGCGTGCCGACGTCACCGCACAGAGACGACGACGGCCGCATCAGCGCCGCTGCCCGCCGAGGGCGCGTCGTCTTCGCCGCTCGCGGCTGCCAGGCCTGCCACAGTGGCGCCACGTTCCAAGACAGCGCGCGCCACGACGTCGGCACCATCGGCGCCGGCTCGGGCCAAGGCATCGGCGCCCCCCTCGCCCAGGTCGGCTTCGACACGCCGACGCTCAAGGGTCTGTGGCTCACGCCGCCCTACCTGCACGACGGCAGCGCCAGCACCCTCGCCGACGTCCTCGCCGTGCATGGCGATGGCCTCGGCGCCTTCTACGCCTTCAGCGACGACGAGCGCGCAGACCTCAGCGCCTACCTGCTCTCTCTCGACGAGGCGAGCGGCGCCGCCGCCGCCGACTGCGCGCTGACCGATGAGTGCATCCTCGTCGACGAGCCCGGCGAAGGCGAAGGCGAAGGCGAAGGCGAGGGCGAGGGCGAGGGCGAGGGCGAAGGGGTCGTCAGCGGCTGCGGCTGCGCCGGCGTCGTCGTCGACGCCGGGCTCTGGGGTCTTGTCGGGTTCGGCGCGCTGCTTCGTCGTCGCCGTCGTGCGTCGAGCGCCATGTGACCATCCGCACGGGGCGTTGAATGGACTGGGGGCGGATTCGTCCTGGCGTACCTTTCATCAGGAGATCCATGAAGACCGCCCTTCGCCGCGCTGCGGCCACGTTCACGCTTTTTGCGACGATCGCTCTCTCAACGGGGTGCTTGACTCCATACATCAAGCGCCAAGGGGCAACCCCCGATCCTCGGCCGGCGAAAGCCATCACCGCTGGCTACGTCGTGAAGTCAGGCTCGAGCGAACGCAGCATCATTGACGCCGTGCAGGACACTGGACTCAGTCAGTTCGGCAATGACGCCGTCGCTCCGATCACCGAAGCGCTTCGCGGGCTCGGCTACGAGACCCGCTTCGACAAGATCCGCGCCTCCGCGCTCAACACCGTCTCGATGGGCAGCGACAGCGCGACAACAGCCCTCACCGGTCAGTTCATCCATCCCGAGTCTTCGTACTGGCACCCGGAAATCATTCGCGGACCTTTCCTCGATCCCCGTGACCTCGTCGTGAAAGTGAAGGGCGACGACGCGAACGAATACGTCGCCTTCGTAGGCGTCACCATCTACAACGCCGGTAACTTCTTCAAAGAGCCGCTGCTGGATCTGCGCATCACGGTGTTTGACCAGGCTGGTAAGCGCACCCTCGAGGTCCGCGGCGTCGGTCGTGGCAGTTCCTCGTTGTTTATCGTCGATCGCTCGCCGCAGAATCTGACGCGCGCGCTTGAGGAGGCGATCGCGTCCTTGAAGACCGTCACCGAAGAACCCCTCGCCGGCTGAGCGACGCGGAGCGAGCGCGGCACGAGAGCGCCGCGTTCGCTGTGCGTTCAAGATGTTCATGTTGCGCTGCGGGTTCCGTCGAGGAACGCTTCGGCATGAGCCTTCGTCTCGTCTCGCGCGTGCTCTTTGGCGTGCTCTTTGTCGCTGGCGGGCTGAACCACTTCCGCGATCCAGCGTTCTACCTGCCGATGATGCCTGACGCGCTGCCGGCACACGGCGCGCTTGTGCAGCTGAGCGGGGTCACGGAGGTCGTCGCTGGCGCCCTGCTCTTCGTGCCCAAGGGCGCCATCCACGCCTGGGGCGCACGCTTCGTCGTCCTGCACCTCGTCGTCTTTCTCTACGTGCATGGGTTCATGGCGCTGCACCCCGAGCGCTATCCCGACATCCCGGTCGCAGCGCTCTACATCCGCATCGTCGTTCAGCTCGTGTTCATCGCCTGGTCAGGGTGGCTGTCTATGCCGCAGCGCCCGTCGGTGGTCACGCCTGCTCAGGCGTCGTGAGCGAGGCGGCGCACGAAGGCGTCGGTGTCGTCGTCGGCGGGGAAGGTACTCTCGATGGCGAGCTCTTGGGCCGTCACGTCGATGGGCGTGCCGAGGGTTGTGATCATGGTGAAGAGCCTCGCCTCGCTGACGCTTCCGTCGGGGTGCACGCGGCGCAGGTGCACGAGCACGACGGGGTCGTCGCCGAGCGCATAGCGCGGCAGCTCGCGCACGCCGGGATAGGCGCGGACCTCGTCATAGAGGGCGCGGCGCGCGCCGCGGTCGCCGTCGTGGGCGCATTCGTGGGCGAGGCGCTCCATCGTGTAGGCGGCGAGGTGGGGCCAGTTGACGATCGCCGGCTTGAGCCCATCTGGGTGCAGCGTCGCGCGGATGATGTTGGTCAGCACGCGCGGGTCCTCAGGCATGACGTCCATGAAGTGCCCGACCAGGCGGCGCGCGCCGTCGTTCATGTCGACGATGTTCCAGGCATGGTCGAGGAGCATCGACGTAAAGGGCTCCTGCTGCCGAAAGATGAGCTCGACGGCGCGCCGCACGGGCGCCATGCGCGCGCTCTCCAGGCCGCTCGTCGCGTACACGCTCGAAAAGCCCGCGGCCTGTAAGAGCGCGTTCTGCTCGCGCAGCTCGAGGTTGAGGGCCACGGCGAGGGCGAGCACCATCTCTCGGCTGGGCTTGGCCTTGCCCGTCTCTAAGAACGACAGGTGCCGCGTCGACACGTCGGCGTCGAAGGCGAGCTGCTCTTGCGAGGCGCCGCGCTTCTTTCGGTGGTGGCGCACGAGAGCGCCAAATGACGAAGAATCGGGGTTGACGTCGACAAGAGCGGCGCGCGGCATCTTGCCACTCTACAACGGGACCTCATGCCGGCCATGACCTTGGAGGACATGTTTGGGGGCGCGGATCGCGTGCACGCTGATGTCACATCGAAGGAGAACACCATGCGCCTCGCTGTCCTGATCCTCGCGCTCGCCGTCTTTGTAGGGTGGTCGTTCTGGCTCGTCCATGACGACGGGCTCGGTGGGCTGTTTGCCCTGATCCAGGACAACGACTGGGGCGCCCAAGTCTTTGTCGACCTCGCCATCGCGCTCACCGTCGTCTTTGGCTTCATGCGCGGCGACGCCAAGGCCCGCGGCCTGCCGTTTGTGCCGTACCTCATCGCCATGCCCTTCTGCGGCAGCATGTCGGTGCTCGCCTACCTGATTCACCGCGAGCTGCGCGCTTCGCGCTGAGCGCCTCGACCATCACCGGTGGTAACGTGCCCCGTGCCACGGGTCCTCGCCAAGGTGATGGATGTCCTAAACGTCCGCGAGGGCGAGGGCGTGCGGGTCTTCGGCCTCGCCCTCTACCTCGTGCTCACCGTCAGCACGTTCATCACCGGCCGCATCCAGCGCGACTCGCTCTTTCTTTCGGCGTTCACGAAGCAAGACCTCGCCTACATGTACATCTCGGTCGCCGTCATGGTGCCCGTGCCGGCGCTGTTGTTTTCGCGCATCGCCGACCGCTTCCGCCGCGACAAGCTCCTCGTCTGGACCATCGCTGGCACCGTGGCGCTGATGGGCGTGATGCGACTCTTGCTGACGATGCACGAGCGCTGGGTCTACGTGCTGCTCTACAACTTCGTCGAGGTCTACGGCACGTTCCTCATCTTGCTGTTTTGGACCTTCGCCGGCGATCTGTTCTCGTCGCGCGAGGCGAAGAGGCTCTTTCCGGTGGTATCCGCCGGCAGCGTCGTCGCTGGCATTGTCTGCGGCCTGGCCATCAACGGGCTCGTCGCAGCGATCGGCACCGAGAACTTGCTCGTCGTCCAAATGGGTTTGTTGACGGTCGGCGCGCTCGTCATTCGCGGCATCAGCCAGGTTGAGCGAGGCCGTCTCAGGGATGTCGCTGCGCTGCAGCAGGTGCGACAGCCACAGAAGAAGCGCGGGGGGTTTGAGGTCTCGTCGCAGGCCCAGCACGTGCTTGGCAGCAAGCACTTGAAGATCATCGCCGGCATGACGGTGGCGACGTTCGTGACCGTGCCGCTCATCGACTACCAGTTCAAGGTCCTCGTCAAAGAGCACTTCACGAGCGGCGGCGTCACCAACACGGATGCGATCTCGGCGTTCATGGGGCTGTTTGCGGCCGCCACCGGCGTGATCGCCGCCTTCATGCAGCTCGGCCTGACAGGCCGCATTCTCGAGCGCTTCGGCGTCGTCGCCGCACTGCTCATGTTGCCGGTCACCTTGCTGTTCGGCCTGTTCGGCATGCTCGCGCAGGTGGCGTCGACGTTTCTGTGCGCGGTCTTCACGAAAGGTGCTGAGAACTCGTTTCGCTACTCGATCACCGACGCGACCATGCAGGTGCTCTACACGCCGGTGCCGGCCCAGGCCCGCGGCCGCGCCAAGACCTTCATCGACGGCGTCATCAAGCCGATGGCCGGCGGCCTCGCCGGCGCGGCGATGGTGCTGATTGTCGGCCCGCTGAAGCTGCCGCTCGAGAGCTTGGCGATCTTCGCCGTCGTCCTCGTCGCCGGCTGGATCGGCCTCGTGTTGTTGATCCGCCGCGAGTACATCAAGGAGCTGCTGGCGACGCTGCGGCGAAGGCGCCTCAATTTCTCCGACAAGTCGCTCGTCATCAACGACGCCGCCACCGTCCAGTTCCTGCGCCAGCGGCTGCGCGGCGACGACAACAGCGACGTCAGAAACGCCATCGAGCTCTGCCGCCGCGTGCAAGGGCACGACCTCTCCGTCGAGCTGTCGGCGCTGTTGGTCCGCACCGACCCGTCCGTGCGCCGCGCCGCCCTCGAGCTGCTCGCCGACCGCACGGCGAGCGAGAGGGCAGCGACCATCGATCCGGCGCGCATCGAGCAGATCTTCCATGGCGACCAACGCGACGCCCACGAGGAGGTCCGCGCCGCCGCCGTCTCCGCCTACTGCGCCATCGTCGGCGAGGGGGCGATCGCCGTCGTTGGGCCGTTCTTGCAAGCGAAAGAGCCAGCCGTGCGCGGCGCGGCCGTGGCCGGCATCATCCGCTTCGGTGGTCTCGAAGGCATCATCCACGCCGCCGACGATCTCAAGGCCATGCTCGCCGCCGACGATGAGGCGATGCGTTTCTCGTGCGCCGTCGTGCTGCAAGACATCGCGATCAAGGGCTTTCACGGCCCCGTGCAGACGCTGATGGGCGACGAGAGCCCGCGCGTGCGCTTACAGGCGATCGCCGCCGCCGGCGCGATGCGCTCTCCTGAGCTCATCCCCACTCTCATCTACAAGCTGCGCGAGCGAGACACCGCCCGCGCCGCCCAGGTCGCCCTCGCCGCCTACGGCGACGACGTCATCGACGCCCTCATCAAGGTCGCGCTGCAACCCAAAGAGAGCCTGCAGCTGAGACGGAGCGTGCCGCGCGTGCTCGAGCGCATCGGCAGCCGCTCAGCCCTGGACGCCCTGTTCTCGTCGCTTCTCGCCGTCAACGACGCCGACGTGCGTCGAGAGCTCGCCAGAGCGACCGGTCGCCTGCGCGATCGCCTCGGCGTCGTCCTCGACGAAGCCGCCGTGCGCAAGCTCATCGATCGTGAGCTGCTGCGGCACTACGAGCTTCTGGCGATGATGGCCGACCTCCAAGCGGTGGCGGGCGATCCACGGCGAGACCTGCTGCGCGACGCCCTCGACCAGCGCGCCCAGCGCTCCCTCGACGGGATCTTCCGGCTCTTGGGCATCATCCAGCCGCAGAAGGCCATCGAGACGATCTGGGGCAACCTCCGCTCGACGTCGCCCGTTGCCCGCGCCAATGCCATCGAGGTGCTCGATAACCTGATCGAGAGCGAAGAGAAGCGCGCTCTCTTGCCCGCCGTCGAGGCCGCCTATGAGCTGCGCGCCGACGAAGCCGCCGCCGCCCGCGGCTTGGCCCGGGTCGTCGAGCGGGGCCAAGAACTCTACCCCCTCGAGCGCAAGAAGCCCGAGCAGCGCCTGCTCGAGGTCATAAACGACCAGGACCCATGGCTCGTCGTCTGCGGCCTCCACGCCGTCACCGAGCTTGGGCTCGCCACAGCGACCGAGGCCGTCACCGTCCACCTGCAGAGCCGGCATCCCCTCGTGCGCGAGGCGGCGCTGACCGCGCTCTGTGTGCTTGTGCCCCCCAAGGCATTCGTGGAGCAGGCCAAAGCCCTCACTACCGACCAGAACGCCGCCGTGCAGCGCATGGCCGCCCGGCTCTCGGCCACGGCGGCCGTCGCCTAGCAGAGGCGCCCCACAGGCGCACAGAGCCTGCTAAAGACGTCCTATGCGCGCCTGGCTCCTCGCCGCCTCCTTCTCCTGCATCACAGCGACCGCAGCGTCCGCCCAGCAGACGCCATCGCGCCGCACGACGGCCGAGGCCATGAAGCAGAAGGGCCTGGAGCTCGTGAAGTTCATCGACGTCGACGTCGATGGCGACGGCCGCAAAGAGCTCATCTGTGTCGGCAAGGACGACAAAGGCCTGCGCTTAGCCCTCGTTGGCGAGGAGAAAGCCGGCGCCGTCGTCACGCAGGTGCTGCCGCCGGCCAAGGGCAAAGAGATCGCGACCTTGACTGGTCAGAAGCTGACCGGGCAGGGCGAGCAGATCGTCTTTGAAGTCTACGACGACACCCCCGATGAGAAAGAGAAGCGCGTCCGCGTCTACGGCAGCAAAGACGGCGTGCTCAAAGAGATCTTCTCCAACGTCTTGCGCCGCAGCAAGCGCACCGACGACCGCCCAGAGTGGGAGCGCGATCAGTCGATCCAGCAATACGGCGATGCGCGCGGCGGCTGGTTCTTCACCGACCTCGAAGAAGACGGCCAGGTCGAGGTCATCGTGCGCAAGGCGCCGCAGATCCTCCTCATCCAAGGCAAAGACGCCCCCGTGAAGCTCATGACGGGCGTGCGCGAGCAAATCTGGCGCTTCGATTCGGCGCCATTTGTCTACCAAGAGCGCGAAGACCGCTTGAACAACTTCTTGCCGCCTCACGATATCACGGCCGTGACGGCGTCGTCGGCCTACATCGATCCGGTCGAGCTCAAAGAGCTCAAGGCCAACGCGCTCAGCGACGCGCTGATGAAGCAGGATGGGCCGGCGCCAGCACCAGCGAAGGAAGGCCAGGAAGGCGCCACCGGCGGCGAGTTCGACTTCGGCCTCGAAGACCTCGACCAGCCGAAAGAAACGCCGAAGAAGAAGCCGCCGACGAAGACACCGCCGAAGGGGACGAAGGAGAAGGAGCCGCCGAAGGAGGTCGTCCCCGAGGTCCAGATCGACCGCACGCCGTACATGCGCTTCGCCGCTGACCGCAATCTGAAGACGGCGTGGGCCGAGGACGCCACTGGTTCCGGCAAGGGAGAGTGGGTCGAGGTCGAGCTCGAGGAGGAGTCGCCCATCCACATGGTGCGCGTCGTCTTCGGCTGCGTCGATACCGTAAAGACCTTCAAAGACCATAACGTCGTCGAGAGCTTTCAGGTTCGCCTCGACGCCGGCAGCGACGTCACCATCGACCGCCGCGAGAAAGAGACCTTCGACCGGCCGTTGCTCGCGTTTACCGAGCTGAAGGTGCAGGACCGTCCGTGGGCCAAGCAGACGGTCGCCTTCTTCGACGGCAAGCGCTCGGCCAAGCGCGTGCGCGTTACGATCGACAAGGTCATCCAGCAGGGCAAGGCCGACCGCACGTGCATCTCTGAAGTGAGCGTCCATTGATCGCCATCGTCGGGGCGCCGGTGGTGCGTCCATGAACCAACCAACGACGACGAATGCTCGCGTCGCCGCGCTCGCCGAGCGCAAGGCGCGCGCGTCGCTCGATCAGGTGCTGACGTCGCGCCAGATGGTCTTTGTCACGGGCAAAGGCGGCGTCGGCAAGAGCGTCGTCGCCGCCACGCTTGCCTTGCGCGCGCGCGCCCTCGGCCTGCGCCCGGTGCTCTTTGAGTGCGACTCGCCGGCGCGGTTGTCGCTCTTTCCGGGCGGCAAGGCCGTCAAGGACGACATCTCCGAGGTCGCGCCCGGCATCCTAGGCATCAACCAAAAGAGCGACGACGCCATCCGCGACTACGCGGCGTCGACGCTGCCGAGTAAGACCGTCGCCGACCTGCTGTTCGAGAATCGCGTCGCGCGGCTGTTCTTGCGCGCGTCACCGTCGGTCGCCGAGATGGCCCTCATCGGTCGCATCGCGCTCATTGCCGAGCAGTACGGCCAAGACGGCCCCGTCATCGTCGACCTGCACGCCACCGGCCACGCCATCAACCTCTTGCGCGCGCCGGGCGGCATCATGCGCGTGCTCCAGAAGAGCAAGGGCGCGTTGTGGGAGCGCGCGCAGGCCATTGAGCGCATGCTGCAAGACAAGACGCGCACGGCCTTTGTCACCGTCGCTGTGCCCGAGGAGCTGCCGGTGAGCGAGCTGCTCGAGCTGCACGACAAGCTCATCGCCGAGGGGGCCCCGATCGGCCCGGTGATCTTGAACGCGATGGTCCCCGAAGCAGCGGCGGTGTCGCCTGAGGCGGTGGCGGCGCTGTCGTCGTCGCCGCAGACGGCCGCCGCTGGCAGAGACCTCGGGTTCCTCTTGGCGCAGCGCGCGCGCTGTGTGCGGGAGGAGGCTCGCTTGCGTGAGCGGCTCACGGCCCTCCATGGCGAGGCGCTGATCGTCACGCTGCCCGTGCGCGCCGACAACTCCGACGAGCGCTTAGCGCCTCGCTTGGAGGAGGCCCTCTCTCGCCCGGTGATCGTGCCGGCCGTGGAGGCCGCATGACGACGCCAAGTGCCGCGCGCGCCGAAGACAAGGCCAAGGCGGCTGCACACCTCACGAAGCTCCTGCTCGAGAGCAAGCTCATCGTCTGCGTCGGCTCAGGCGGCGTCGGCAAGACGACGACGGCCGCGGCGCTCGCCATCGCGGCCGCGCGCTCAGGCAAGCGCGCTGCTGTGTTGACAATCGACCCAGCGCGCCGGCTCGCGCAGGCCCTCGGCATCGAGAGCATGGGCAACACGCCGAAGCCATTGCTCGCGACGCTGACGGAGCCTGGCAGCGTCGACGCGATGATGCTCGAAGCAGGCGAGGCCTTAGACGACTTCGTCTTGCGCCTCGTGCCCGACCAAGAGCGCCGCGAGCGGCTGTTTCAGAACCGGCTCTATCAAGTGATCGCCCGCCACCTCGGCGGCACCCACGAGTACATGGCCGTCGAGCGCTTGCACGCGCTCGTCGAAGAGAGCGGCTACGACACCGTCATCCTCGACACACCGCCGACGGTGAACGCCCTCGACTTCCTCGACGCCCCGAACCGCTTGGCCGGCTTCTTCTCGGAGAAGATCACGCGCTTCTTCGTCAAACAGGCCGAAGACAAGAAGAAGGGCTTCATCGATCGCCTGCGCGACCGCGCCGGCGACCTCGCGATGTCGGTGCTCGGCAAGGCGCTCGGCGAGGGCTTCATCGAGGAGCTGACCGACTTCGCGTCGGCCTTTCAGGGCCTCTTTGTCGCCATCCACGACCGCGCTGTCGCCGCCGACAAGATCCTGCGCGCGCCGTCGACGTCGTTTCTCATCGTGTCCGCCGCCGATCCGGTGCGTACGGCCGAGGCCGAGCAGTTCCTGCAAACGCTCGATCGACTCGGCATTCATCCGCGCGGCGTCATCGCCAACCGCGTGCACGAAGCCCGCGCCGACACCCCCGCCCTCGACGTCGGCGCTGTCGCCGAGGCCCTCGGCGCGGCCGGCTTGTCGGCTGAGGCGCCGGCGGCTTTCGAGGCGGCGTCGCAGGCGATGCGGCAGCTCGACGGGCTGCGCGCGCGCGACGCGCGCGGGCTTGCGCACCTCGAGCGCTTGGTCGGCAAGCAGCGCGTGATGGTCATCTCCGAGCTCGATCGCGAGGTCCAAGACCGCGCCGCTGTCGAGCACTTCTTGGGCGCCCTCGGCCTGCGACGCGGCTGAAGGGCGATTACCTTCCGTCGTCGCGGATCGTGTCGCGCACGAGCCAAGCGAGGCCCGCGAGCGTGCCGGCGCTCAAGACCGCACCAATGACGATCGGCATGACCTTACCGCGCGCGAACTCCTCTGCGGGTGCCTGCACTGCGGCGAGCATGAAGCCGCCCATGTAGGCCGCACGACGAGCGGCAGGAAGTTGTCTTCGGTCGGCAGAAACCAGGCGCCCTTCGCTGTGAAGCCGCCGCCGCACAAGCCATCGCCAGCGGGCAACGTCATGTGCGAGATGACGACGGATGCGGGGAACTGCCCCGTGCGGCGATGGAGC
>Ga0169931_10009757_pt1 | contig 13806 bp, 14 predicted proteins | sample Kivu_15m_20L_FD_129675 | JGI IMG/M metagenome (GOLD analysis project Ga0169931, IMG submission 129675) | Freshwater microbial communities from Lake Kivu, Western Province, Rwanda to study Microbial Dark Matter (Phase II) - Kivu_15m_20L... | ecosystem: Environmental > Aquatic > Freshwater > Lake...
AAAATTCACTCACCACTAACTCCATCCCTTCCAGGATCTCGTCAGCGATTCGCTTAACTCTCGTTCATCGCGTCGGTGAAGCTGTAGCTACACACACTACGCTTACGCCGCAATAGGTTTTTTAAAAAAATTTAAATTTTTTTTCAGATCGGGTTTCGTCGAAGAACAACATCGATGACGCCACTGTTCGATTTGAGGCGATGAGAGAGCTGCCCAGCTCCTATTTTCAAGGCACGGCGTCGGTCCTGCTGTGGCCCATAGATCTGAGAGGAGGAACCTCCGCTTTCCCGAAGAGACGGGAGTCCAGACGCGGCTTCCATTCCCGATTTGACTGAAAGAGGGGAGTCGAGCCTCACCTCGCCTGAACGAGTAGTCGCTTCAAGGGCTCCTGAGAACGCACTTTCAATGACAAATCGGATCGAGCCTGTTTGAGTTTCTACTAAGGTTTTGTCGTTTCTTCCGTTACCCGCCAAGCGTAGCTCAACTGATCCTGCTGGAGACGACACCACGAACTCTCCTTCCCCCTCAAGCCGAACAGTACCCTCTGAGGAGACTACTTGAGTAATGCCCTTGAGAGAGTCTCCCTCTATGGAACCCGAGCGGGTTGAGAGCACCTTTTTACTGGCCGAGTCACTCAGTTCAATTTTGCCTGATGATGTCGACACGAAAAGCTCAGGTGCCTGAATCTGTCGAAGAACCATGTCTCCAGCTCCTCCTACGATGTGAAGGTAGCCACGAAGAGAGCGTCCTAAAAATGTGCAGTCGGAACAACGCACTTGCGTACGAGAAAAAGAACTCGTGCCCATGGAAACCGCACCTTTTTGAGTAGAGATCTCGATCGCGCTAGCTGGCATTTCGAGTTTAGAGATCTCGATTGCACCGTCAACCGTTTGAAGCACGAGGGAGACCCCTTTGGGAACCTCGACACTCAAGTCGACTTGACCTCGAAAGTTCTTTCGAAGGCGCTGACGTTCTGCCAGCGATAAACCCACAGGAAAGCCCAAGAAAACTCTCCACTCCCCCAAGTGATTCTCATGCTGAATCGAAAGAGGAACCGTTTTTCGATCGGTGTTAGTTGCAGAGGATTCAGTCGATGAAAAGTACAGCGTTTCCGGCAGTATGAAGTCTGCTTTCACACGTACGGACTCACGCGAGGAGGGCTGAAGTCGAATCGATCCGTACGGATTTGAGATCATCAACCTCGCCATTCCAACCGACGAGAAAGTTTTTTCCTCCGATATGCGCGTGAACTTTTCGGGAGGTAGATCGGACTCCGAGTTCCGTTTTTCCGCAAACGCAGAACGGGCTCCAATCCACGGCACTCCTACTGCCAATATAAAAACGAACACACAACAATTCAGCAGGAGATTAGAGACCCTGCCAGTCGGAATAGGGAACCCTGAGGTAATTTGGACACATCTTGATTTCATTCGTCTTCCAGAGTCCCAGCCTTGAGCAAAAATGCAATAGCCTCTCTGAAATCAATCGAATCCCATATTGCCCCCGGAGGCACCTCTAAACTATACTAAAAAGGTCAGCTACTAATCACCGAAGGTGGCACTTACCAAATGAGAAGGGTTTAAAGAAAGTGATGCACGGTTTCAGCCCCAGGATGTGGGCTGCAAAGAAGAGGGTGAACGCCACTCATCCTAACCTCTTTTGAAAAAGGCATACCGAGTCGAAAGACCGGGACGCAAAGCCACGGGGCTTCTGAGATGACCACCCCGACATCTCAATGCTAGCCGGGTTGCCAAAGGACGAAACAAGCAGCGACCTAGGGCCGACCGTTGATTATCACGGCGGCAGGCGCTGAAATGGCAAGTTTCAAAAGGGGGTCCGACTGGACCCCTCTTCTTTATCCCCCCAGCCGAGGAGACCCCAGGAAAGTGGTCTCCTCGGCGCATTTTTGGGTCCAAGGTGCAATTTTTCCGTACAAATTGTGTCTCAGGATCGGTACCGGAGGTTGCTATGAATAGCCCCTCCGAATCTCAAAACTCTTCTTTGAAATCCGAGTCCCTTTTAGTGACTGAAATTTTTCATAGTCTTCAGGGTGAGACGTCTCTCAGCGGGCTGCGTTTTGCTTTCATCCGCCTCACTGGCTGCAACTTGCGATGTAGCTACTGTGATTCGGTTTATGCGTTCAAAGGGGGGCGAAAGATGGAGATCGGGCAGATTCTCAGCGAGATCGCCCCCTACCACGTTGACCATGTCCTCCTCACGGGGGGCGAACCCTTATTGCAACGAGGCACGCCAGCGCTGATTCACGCCCTCCAAAAAAGCGGCTACCAAGTGAGTATCGAGACCCACGGCGAAACACTCCCGGGGGTCCTTCACCAAGTGAGCCCCTCTGCTCGAATTGTAATGGATATCAAGACTCCTTCCAGTCGCATGAGCAGAGGCGGCTATCGTCACAACCTGTCCGCCCTTAAATCGGGAGACGAGGTCAAGTTCGTAATCGCATCCCCCAGTGATTACGAGTGGGCGAAACAGATCCTTCTCGATCATCAAGAGCTTCTCCAAAAAAAAGGAATCTCTGTCCTCATTTCACCTGTAATGAGAGTTCAAAACGCTCCAGGCTCTTACGAGGGAGTAGACCTGAAGTGGTTGGCAGAGTCGATTATTTCGGATCAACTTGTAGTCCGCCTCCAAGTCCAGCTTCATAAACTCATCTGGGGAGCCGAGACCACGGGAGTGTAAGTGACTGTAGCCCCCTCCTCCTGGGAACTTGGAAGAACTGCCTTCAAGAGCACCGGCGGATCCCCCCAGAGCGCCCCCCATTCCAACGCCCCCGATGGAGTCGAGATGGGTAAAAAAAGAAATGGGCAAGCCGAACCGAAGTGTGACCTTTTCGGCAAATCCCCAGACAGGCCGTCCACTTGCCATTTCAACACTGGGATTCGCTGATCCTGACCTGAGCTCACTGCTCCCCTCCCGCCTTCTTCGGAATGAGTGGCCCAGGCGATGAAATGAGCCGGAATAAAACTCATGCGAAACCGAAACGGTACGCGATCGACCGTCGATTCCAGCACTGAGGGACTCAAGATTAACTCAGCACTCCCTCCAAGTCTTTTGGCCTCAGACCGGAGAAAAGACATACCGAGTCCATTCCCTGCCCATACCCCGGGAGACAATGCCGTAGAATGCCCCGGACTAAAGACTGTCATATCCAACCACTCGCGCTTCTGTTGGGCGGACCAGGATTGAGACAATTCCGGCAGGAAAATTCCTCTTCCTGAATCCTCCACCTCCAAAATCAAATGGCCTGAGTCGGCGACGGACCATTTCAGTGAAAATGTAATGAACTCCTCCCCCCTCTGTCGCGAGTCATCCAGGGAGTGTGCCAAGAAATTTCGAAAAACTTGGTCTATCCAGCTCCGTATTGCACTCATTTGTGCGTGAGGGAGAATCCAACAGGGCCCAGAAACCTGCCACTTCACCCGAGAGAGCGCATTCTTTCGGGATTCAGAAATCAACTCAGAGGCACTCGAAGCGTATCGGATCAGCGATTGAAGGTGAGATTCAACGCTCTGAATCTCACCACCATAATGATCAAAAACAACCTTGAGAACATCCTGCTCGAGCCCCTCAAAACTTCGATACCCTTTCACGCGGGACCCCAGATGAGCTAAAATTCTCGATATTCGAAGCAATTGCTCATCTGAAAAACTTTTCGATCCCTCGCACTGTGAGTTCGTCGTCATTCCTCAAGTATGCCTGACCACCTCAAGCCGCGCCAAGAGGGTTCACCGAGAGTATTCTCGACAAAGATTTGACAAAACTCAATTCTAGCAATAACTCTCTGTGCATCCCGCGGTGACGTGCCGGAATGGCTAACGGGACGGTTTGCAAAACCGTATTTTGTGAGTTCGATTCTCACCGTCACCTCCAAAACAAAAAAGCCTGCCACCTGATTGGCCGGCTTTTTTGTTTTTTGAGAATCACCACTCGCGGTGATTCGACCGATCAACGGAAAGGGATGCATATCTGCAACCGTCCGATTACGCTCTGATACATGAGAGCACCTTTCGATAAGATGCTGGTCGTCCTGATTGCCCCCCTGGTCTTGCATTCCACCTGCTTGGCATTGGGCGCTGCACCCCAACAAAAGAATCGAGCGCTCTCGTCTGCCAGCAAAGCCTACATCCTCATTCTTCATGGGCTGAATCTGAAACCCTCCAAAATGAAGGCGATCGCAGAGACTGCATGCCCACCACAAAGCAAAAGAATCTGCGAAATCCTGAGTCTCGCAGGGCATGAGGAGGACCAAGAGAGCACAATGGCCTCCGTCACGGCTGAGATCTGGAAAAAACAGGTACTCGAATCAGCGCTTCGGCTATCCGAAAAAGCCGAACAAGAAAATGTGCCCCTCATTCTTATCGGCTACTCGCTCGGAGGCCTCATCGGGACATGGGTGCACGCCAACTGGGACGCCCAGCTCGCTCTCAACCATCGACCTCATCTCTTTGACGCACAAATCTTGATCGCCCCAGCTATTGCCACCCGCTGGTACACTGGAATCACCCCTTTCCTTCCGTTGCCCTCGGCTGCATTCCTCCCCAGTAAGAACCACCCAGACTACCGTGCAAATGCTGGAACTTCCCTAGGAGCCTACCGCGCCATGTTTCGATTGATTCGCGAAGTGAATGAATCTGCAAAAAATAAATCAGACATAAATGTGCCGACTCTGGTCGCGCTTCACCGGGAGGATGAACTCGTCAGCCCAGGGGGGACAGAGAAATGGATTCAGAACCATGCCTGGACGAATTGGAAAATCTTCTGGGTTGATCATTCGACGTCCAAACTTAAGCCGAGCTACAATCACCTGATGATTGACGAAACCTCACTCGGAGCTGAACCCTGGGAAAAGCTGCAATTTGCGATTCAATCTCACCTCTCTCAAGTCACACTCTTTACAGAGGGAAACTCGGCCAGATAAATTGAACTTGTTGCTCGTGCTAGGACCTGAAGCACCTGACTTAACCCCAAGAGAACTCATCATGAATCTTCTACAAGTAATCCTCCTCAGCGTGTTTCAACCTCTCAGCGATCTCCTGCCACTTGACTCACATTTACCTCAGCGTTTCTTCACAGACGTGCTGGGCTGGGAGACAGGAAGCGCATCTCTTCATGCAACCATCAAGGGAGCATCCCTGTTGGGAGTCCTTGTGTTTTTTCGGCACGACTTCCTTAGCATCCTATCCTCCCTCTTAGGAGTGATTGCTTACCGAAAAAAACCCATGACAATCGATGAACGCCTGCCGTTCTTCATTCTTGTGTGCGCGACTCTCCCGATTCTCACCTTTACCTTTGCGCAGAAGCTTTGGGCGGAATCGAATATTCCCACGTGGGCTCACCTTGCTCTGTCTCTGAGCTTCGTCGGCTTGCTCAGCTTCTCCGAGAGGATGAATCGAAGATCGAAAGCCTTTTATGACTGGACCCTCCTCGAGTCAGTATTGATGGGCGTCGGGCTCTGCCTGGGAGCTCTTCCAGGCCTTGGGTATTTATCTATGGCGCTCCTCATTGCCTTCCTCAGAAACTTCAATCGGGAGGCTGCCGCAAAATTCGCCTTTCTGATCCTTGCGCCCTACCTCGCCTTTCAAGCACTCCTCTATAGGAGCGAGATCGATGGTACGACCCCACTCATCACAGGAGGCGAGCAAGTCCTTATTGAGGGTTTGAGTCTCAATCACCTTGGAGTTGCACTTGTGTTTGCAACTAGCCTCATGACGACATTATTTTGCTTAAGTACTTGGATGAAAAGCGTCGACCGTGGGGCCATACGATCTGTACTCATTCTGAGAGTCTTACTGATCCTAGCGGTTCCAATCACCGCGTGGATGATCCGCTCCTGATCGAGATGACGAGTACACACTCAGGGAGCCCGAAATGGGCTCACAACCATCAATCCGTTACAGATTGAGAATCCAATGGCTGAGTCTGATCGACCATCTCCTTGAGCTCTTTACCAACTTTAAAGAAGGGAACCTTTTTGGGGGGAACCTGAACGAGTTCTCCAGTTTTTGGGTTGCGCCCCTGATAGCTCCCGTAACTTCGATTCACGAATGAACCGAAACCTCGAATCTCAATTCGCTCATCACGCTGAAGAGCATCACTCATCATATCGAAGACCAAATTCACCACGTTCTCAGCCTGCTTGTGCTGAATCTGGGCTTTTTCCGAAATCAGGTTAATCAGATCCGCTTTGGTCATGAGTGTCCCTTTTGCTCTTCAGATAATCTCTGGTGTCCTTTAGATAGGCTAATGACAACTCAGTGATTTTGCAACGACTCCTCCACTCAAAGTCAGTCAGACCTCACTTCGAGAATTCCAGGTATCGCCCACAGCTCGAGAACAAATTTTTTACTGTGATCTCGATGTCCTCGGTAGCGTATTACCAAGTCCATCTGCTCGTCTCTCGTAGCCTTTAGGTCAAGATCATCGAGGATCAGATCATTTCGGTGAATGGCATTTTGAATCTGAGATCGAACACCGCCGTCTGGATCTCGGATCGTCACGCGACACTGGAAGCTCAGGGAGCGCCCCAAAAGTTTATCCTCAAAAAGATTAGAAAGAGTGAGAATCGAAACCACAGACAAAGAGGCCAGAAGCCCAAACCCATAGTGTCCCAGACCAACTAATAATCCGACTGCAGCCACTACCCAGATGGTCGCGGCAGTAGTCAACCCCAAGATGGTACCCCGAGCCTGAATGATGGTACCCCCACCCAAGAAACCAATCCCTGAAACGATCTGAGCCGCGACTCGCGCAGGGTCTCCGTAGTATCCGCTAGCCATGTGGCTTTCGGAAATCAGCACCGATACAGAAGTGTAAAGCGCTGATCCTACACAGATCAAAATATTCGTCTTGATCCCCGCTGGCTTGTTCTTCAGCTCTCGTTCTAAACCAACAATCCCACCGCAAATCACTGCGGCAAAGAGTCGGGGCAAGAAAAACTGCCCGGCTTCCAATAGTTCGTTAGTGCTCCACACCGCTGTTGCCTCCCCTAGGATGAAGTTTCAAAGGAAAGCCCTCTTGAAGGATTCCTCGATTTGAGTCAGATTCGTTCCCGAACGGAGCCGTAGTTAAATGGATATAACGGCTGTTTCCTAAACAGCTATTACAGGTTCGATTCCTGTCGGTTCCACCATTTCTTTTTTGAGCAGCCCATTTTGTCTCAACCTCATGCCCCTGGCTCAATTGGACGCCCATTGTACCTTAGCTCCATTGTGGTCGGCAGGTAACACTTTCAACGGATCCACAGCCACAACCCCTGACCTCACTTCAAAATGGAGATGAGGCCCTGTTGAGGTACCCGTATTGCCCGAAAGTGCCAGCAGAGCGCCTTTTTTGACAACACTTCCCTGAGAAACCTTCAGGCGAGAGTTGTGAGCATAAAGGGTGAACATTCCATTTGAGTCCCGAAGAATGATCATTCGACCATAGCCGGAAATTTCATCATCAGCGTAGACCACCATCCCACTGTGAGCAGCATAAACGGGGGTCCCTACCTTGGCCCTCAGATCTATCCCTTCGTGCTGTGCCTTCCCACGCCTTCCAAACCGAGAGGTAACGGTCACGTCTCTCAACGGCCAACTCCATCCCCGCGTGAGCGATGCCAAACGACGATTACTGCCTGACGGGCGAACTGCCGACTCTCTGGACGATCCGGATTTTTTAGGTTGAGAAGCAAGTCCACCCTTTTTACTCGTAAAACCTGACCCCCCGGAACTACCAAGAGTGACCCGCTGCGATAAATTCCGGCTTCGAGGGCTTTTCTTGGGCTGACTCGACTTTTGGTCCCGCATCACCTCAAAAAGCCCCCGACGGGGGTTACGATCTTTAGGCAATGAGGAGCAGGAACTCACCCCAAAGACCAAGAGAGCTGAGAACATCAGTGGAAGGAGCCTCAACTTATCTCGGAGCACGCGCCCCCTTCCCCCTCCGCGCAGGGGCCTTACGTGGCGCCCACGAGTCTTCAAACTCCGTTAGCCAGTTAAAATCTGTCGAGTCCAGCTTCAGGGGAGTCAAAGACGCAAAACCTCGACCTACCCAATCACAATCCGTACCCTCATCTTCGTGATAGCCCTCGTAACTTCCCCCCACCCAGAAATAATCCTTACCGCGATGGTCTTTTCGACGAAGAACGTTGCCGGTGTAAAAACGGAACCCCTGACGCGCAAGACGAATTCCCTTTAATTCTCGAAAAGGGAGATCGGGCACATTCAAGTTCAGCAAAGTATGAGGTGGAATTCCCAGCCGCTTTCCTTCTTTGCTGAGCTTCTGAATGACTTTTACAGCCATGCGTCCTGCCGAATCGTAATGTGCAGGAACATCAGGAGCAGATCGAAAGAAGTCGACATCCAAACTCACTGCCAGCGATGGAATCCCAAGAATACTCGCCTCTCGCGCGGCAGATACGGTGCCCGAGTAATAAACATCCTGCCCCATGTTCGCACCTCGATTGATTCCAGAAACCACCAAGTCGGGCTTTTTTTTCATCACCTCGCGAATCCCCAAGTAAACGCAATCTGCAGGTGATCCAGTGACAGCCCACCTCCGATTACCAAAGGAATGCAGCCGTAAAGGCTTATGCAAGGTGAGAGAATGCCCGGTCGTACTCTTCTCCTCAAGGGGGGCGACGACATAGACATCCGCGACCTTAGAAAGGTACTTCTGAAGCGCTAAAATTCCTGGTGCATGAATTCCATCATCATTGGAGATCAAAACTCTCATCTGATGAGTGTAAACACTCCCTGAAAAAACAGAAAGATTTCGATCTGATTTTGAATGCTTTTGCTACTCCCGGAGAAGGATATCGCGCTCCCTCGCTTTGGCCTCAATCTTCCGGTTGTTTTCTTCGCCCTCAGGAGTGTTCACGCTCGTATAGACACAAGCATGTCCAGATTTTTCGAGTCGATCACAGACCTCCACCAAAACACTATGCCCCAAGAATACGCTCGATAAGGTCGAGAATGGTCCAGCCTGCAGACGATCCGTCAAATTCACGACGGCATCCCCTTTAACACCGCCCAGATCAATGGCTAGATCTGTTACGTCCATCAACCTACGTCCGGAAGAGTGACGCGAAGGCACGCTTTGACTGTGTGCAAAGCTGGAGAACGACACCGTGTAGATCCCCATTTTTTTTGCTTCGAGGGCGACCTCAATCGCAGCAGCGTTGATTCCCGACTGCGAGGAGAGCCACAACATATCGCCCGCCATTGGACGAACACGAGCAAGCGCAATTTTACTAATAGACAAAGTTCGCTCAAGCTGTCGTACGACCGGCGGTCCTGCCAAAGGGGTCAAAAACTCATTCACAACAGGGATTACAAACGAAGCTCCCCCAGCTCGATGGTAGAGTTCCATGGGAAAAATCGAGGAATGTCCGCTTCCAAAAACGAGAAGGGATCCCCCTGAGCGAACTCTCCTTTCGAGCTCATCGCAAAGAGCCTGCAAGGCGGGCTCATTTTTTTCGATGACATTTGCGAGACGAGGTAACACCTCTCGACCATATCGAAAAATTCCTGAGTTTTTCTGATTTTCCTGAGTCATGTCCGTCGACCCTTTTCGTCTGTCCAAGTTGATTCAACCGCGAGTATGGGTTTACTCAAATAGAATGCGCAACTATCTCGGTCCTGTCACCATTTGATCTAAACCGCTGAACCCTTTTCCAGTGATATTCCAGGCAAACTCGAAGCGATAATCACCACACACTCCCGTGTCCGAAGCCGATTGTCGATCACAGACAAATCGCGCCACCTTTAACTCAACTTTATAGCACCGCGACGGGCTCTGAAAACTCAGTGAACCATCCATGCGGATAAATCGTTCAGAAACAAAATCGTAGGAAATCGAACCCGTGGGTAAAATGTAATCCGATAACGAGAACGCACCACCCAATTGAAGATTATGAGTCTGGGCGCCACTGGCTTTATTAAAAGCAAACCCCATTCGAAAGCTTCGCTCAAAGGCGAGAACCCGCTGCCTCATCGAGCGCTCCAGTACATAGTTCAAATGAGCGGAGAACTGATGTCGACTTTCAAGCTCAGAGGAAGGAGCGTAAGGCAAATAATAATAATCAACGGCAGCACTCATGAAGCCTAAGTCCGCAAGGGCACCTAAACTCAAACGTGAAAACGGCTCTGCGTCGCGATTCTCAAGCTCCGCTTGCTCATATTCACGAAGATTCAAACTTTGAAGGGCGCGAACCTCAAAGAGCCTCCGATAATTAGGAACGTCTCCGGTAGACGAAAGACCCGATTTCTCGATCAGTTGAGAGTGCAATCCAAAAGCGAGGGAATTTCCCAGCGGCAAAAAGTAGTTATTGTAGTTGCGGTTCTCGCCGAGCGGTACAATGTCCTGACTATCGAAATTGTACCCGGAAAACGAGTTATCCGTAGCAAACTGCATCTGACGAACGAACGGGTGGTTTTGATCACTCTCGTGAGACAGTGGGATCCAAGAATAAAGCAAGCGGGGCCGAATCGTATGCTTGTAGGTGGGCGCAGAGGGCACAGAGGGTTTAAATACCCGCTCAAATTCAGAGGTCGCCTCAACCTGTCCGAGCAGATATCCCCGATAGAAGGTGTCGAGCGGTGTATCCTGATCAGAAACACTCGCAGGAAAGGAATAGAGATAATTATTAAATTCGATGGAGGGACGAATCGTCATGAAGTCCCCCGGATGAAATGAAGTAAAAAGAACGGGAAGCGCAGTCAGGCGCGTGGCCTTCCGAATAGCATCTATACCGGGGCGGAATCTGATGTCATCTGTGTCGGGACCTCGGTTAATCAGAAGATCTCGATCATAGTCCGCACCTTCACGGGTAAAATGATTGAGGCCCAAAGTTAAACCTGCCCCCAGCCTTCCTCCAAAAAGCAACCAATCGTTAGTAGTCACCTGAGCCGATGGAAAAGCCTGAACCAAGTTTTCATCAAAGACTCGTGGATCAGGGTCTTGCCCAATCAGGTTCCGGTAACGCCTAAAGGTGAGCTGCGCACTCATATCGGAACTTACTCTCGAGAAAGATAACGTAGAGCTCAGCGCCCCCTCACCAAACCCTTGAACATCGCGAATACGACGAGGATAGAGCGCATCACTCACATTCACGAGTTGGAGCTTCTGCTCAATCCCCCAAGGTAGCTCCTGCTGCTGATTGATCGAGATAGCCCAGCGACTCTCACTCCCTTGGATCCCTCGACTCAACAAAAGGTCATCAAATTCGCGATCACGAATGTAGTAAAAGTTCGCACTCGCAAAACTCCTTGGAGAAAGAGCGTAACGGCCCTCCCACTCCAAACGCGGCCCCAACCTCGAGAAACTGCCGACTCCAAAGGTCATGTCCGCACTTCGTGACATGGCCCAATAATAAGGCAGGACAAACATCATCCCATTGTTGGAGTATCCAAACTTGGGCATCAAAACTCCCGACTGACGCTCCGTCTTCATCGGGATCACCATGTAAGGCAACCAAAGCAATGGAAGGTCTTTTACGGCCGCTCGAACATTTGACATGAATGCGTAACCATCAAATTCGAGATCCAGATCCTCCCCAAGTAGTGTCCAACTCTGGGGACAGTCGACACAGGTGGTATAGGTCCCTTCTTCTGCAAGATAACGCTTGTCAGAGACTTTGGTCAGTTTTCGCGCTGAGACAGAAAACAATGGGCTCGCCACTTTTCCCATTCGAACAAAACCAGTCCGGTCCCGTAGATTGATCCGTAACTCTTCCCCGTAGATGACGGTATCACCCATCACATAGAGTACATGCCCACGAGCATGAAGAGCTCGCGTTTCCAAATCCAAATCGATCTCATCCGCAGTGAGCGTCTCGTTTTTTTCTTGAACACTGGCGTTTCCACGCAGGCTCACTTTGCGAGCACGTCGGTCCCAAACAGACTTCGCTGCTGACCAATGAATTGATCCCTCGCCCTCTGTCGCTGCCCCCCCAGCCCCGATTTCACAGAAGAAGACGAGAGAGAGTATCAGGCAAAAATCACGAAAAAAGCCGCCTGCGCTCACTGAGAATCTACTTTCACATTTCGATGCACAGCATAGGCCCCTAATCTTCTGAGCCACTCCGCCAGTTCTCGTCGGAGATCTTTGCGATGAACAATTCGGTCCACAAACCCATGAGCGAGCAGAAACTCACTTCGCTGGAACCCTTCGGGTAGCGGCTGACGAATCGTTTGTTGAATGACCCTTGGACCAGCAAACCCGATTAATGCCCCAGGCTCCGCTAGAATCACATCGCCCAACATCGCAAATGATGCAGCCACCCCCCCCGTAGTGGGATCGGTCAGCACACTCACGTAGGGCAAACCCAATGCACCCATGGACTCCAGAGCCGCCGTCGTCTTGGCCATTTGCATCAAGGATAAAATCCCCTCCTGCATTCGCGCCCCGCCGCTGGCTGAGACAACGACAGCACCGGTTTTTTGCTCACAAGCGGTTTCAAAAACCCGGGCAATCTTCTCACCCACAACCGAGCTCATACTCCCACCTAAAAAGCGAAACTCAAACACCCCAATCTGAAACGGGACCCCTTGCACTTCCGCGCTACCCGATAAAAACGCGTCTCGCACTCCCAGCTTCTCGGAGAGACTGACCAATCGTTCCGAATAAGGCTTCGTATCGTCAAACCCTAAAGGGTCTGTCGATCGAAGATCCCCCGAGTATTCTTGGAATGTACCCGGATCAATAATCGATTCAATTCGATCCAGAGCACTCAAGCGTGAGTGATACCCACACTCTGAGCAAACACCATGAGTGGTCTTCAGCTGCCTGGCTTGGAGTATCTCACCACACGCGGAGCATTTCGTCCAAAGCCCTTCGGGAACTTTGGAGTTACGGTGGCTAGACTGACTCTTGATCTTTGGAGTTTTTCGATGGTCGAACCAGTTCATACCCGCTTTTGAAACTCATTTTTCGGACGAAATCGACAGTCAAAACAAGCTAACTGTAAGAAAAAAAAACGCCTCAGTGAGAGGTCATCCTGACATCACTGAGGCCCGCGAGAGCTTTCTGAAATTTCTCCCTGGAAACCCATCCTTAGGTCCCCACCACAACCACACTCTTGAGTCTACGGACGGTTCAGGATTGGTCAACCCTACCCGCTCTTTTTTCTCCATTTAGAGCAGAAAGTTTCAGATAGAGGTCATTTCGATCCATTGCCAAACTCTGAGCGAATAATTTTGCCAGCTGGGATGGCTTCACTCCCCATTTCATCAGCAGCTCCGAGGCGTCTAGTAGGTCACGTAATCGGTGATCCTCCCCGTATTGAGAGGAACTCCCTGCCGCCACGGATACCTGCTCACTGAGCGAAAGGCTCGGGAGCTTTAGCCCGAATGCCCATTCACCTTTGAGTAGAGAGGCATCCTGATCGACATCTTGAATCAACTGAGCATATACCTCAGCACCTGTGCCGGCCCAATGGCGCTCAAAAACTTTGGTCAACTCTTTGACGACCACCAAGTCAGCATCTGGAAGGAACTCAGCTATCCACTTGAGTGCGCTCTCGATTCGATGAGGACTCTCAAAAAAATAGTGCACGGGCGACTGCCTGGAAAAGCGAACTCCTTCGAGCCAATCTCGCCGATCTTTATCTTCTCTCGGGAAAAAGCCATGAAAGCTCAGGCTCGATTGATTAAATCCACTGACAGAAACCAAAGTCGACAAAGCGGAGGGCCCAGGAATGGCATGACCCCTGACCTCATACTCTCGACAAACCCCCACTAAATCCGCCACTGGATCGCTCACGCCGGGCGTGCCAGCATCCGACACATAGGCACAGATCTGATTTTG
>Ga0169931_10009758_pt1 | contig 13803 bp, 6 predicted proteins | sample Kivu_15m_20L_FD_129675 | JGI IMG/M metagenome (GOLD analysis project Ga0169931, IMG submission 129675) | Freshwater microbial communities from Lake Kivu, Western Province, Rwanda to study Microbial Dark Matter (Phase II) - Kivu_15m_20L... | ecosystem: Environmental > Aquatic > Freshwater > Lake ...
GAATACTGAACAGTCTGATTAAAGTCGAATTTTTTACTATTAGCATCTCTTTGAAAGAATTTTAAAGATTTTTCATTCTAAAGGAGTAGTAAATTTTGATTCACTATGCTAATTTTTTGAAAATTTTTATTTTGATTAAGCTCCGAAAATGTTGGTTCATCTTATTTGATATCTTAGTTGCCTAGCTATCTAAATAAGCTTAAGCCTGAGAAATCGTTTTCGATGTCGGCTATGAATCCATTTAGAGCTAACGAAGATCCTGTTTATCTAACTCTCACAAAAGGTGTCCATGTGTGACCTGCTTCTAGCAGAAGGGGTGGTTTGCTTTGATTGGGAACTCCATTGATCCACGTTTTGAAGGTCAGACTAGTGAGATTAATTTTAAAGGTCACGTAAGATGAGTACTTAAGAGCAAAATCGAAAGCAACCTATTTTTTTTGTGATTTGTCTCTTGCGCCAACTGTGAGAAAGAGTGTTGTATGTGGTACAAATATTTACCAACACATCACTCCTTCTGAGATAGACTGATTGAGGTCTACATCCTGTAACCGATCAGCTTTGCATAGAAGCGTCGTCGAAGTAGGATTTAGACGGATGTGTTGGTTGTTTCCTTTGACAAATTTCAGATAGCTTCTGTTGATATTGAGTTGTTCTGACTGCTACTTAAGCGAAAGCGGCCAGCGGGTAATCTTGCCCTAGCGCTCTTGCACTATCTCTCCCGGGGCGAGAGATATGCGACTCTGCGATATAGGGTCGTAAATTTGGGCAGGCGATTCTTCTGTCATCATAAATGATACAGTTGAGTAGTGAGATTTGCACTTAAACTATAAAAGAATTAATCATACTTAAATTCTATGATAAACTAGTTTGGATGATCATATGGCGTTTAATTAAGTTTATTTCTAATAATTATGCAAAATAAACTTCAAGGCGTCTCGAGGGGACTCAATAGAAGTATTACAGGTTAGGATGGAGAATAAATCGACAACCCTGAGAATAACTTTAGCAAGCTGATGCATATACATAAGGACACCCCTATCAAGGAGTGCAAAATGTTACTCGATGCTATGAGATAATAGGCACTCTTCTAAAAAAATATAATCAAAAAAACAGATGCAGTCGTTGTACCAAGGCATGTCGTTTCACAACGTCTTCAGACTCAAAACTATGACAATTACCGTAGTGATTTAAATATTTAGAAAAAATGCTTAGCTATTCTAAAAGAAAGAAACAAGCTGAAGATTTCTAGACAAAGAATTTAAGTAAAATAAAGAAAAAAATTCAGGGAAACAGGGTAAAAAGTCTATACTAGTTTGTATAATAAAAAAAGTCTCGTATGCTGACCTAAGATAGAATTTAATCTGACAAGTATTTTTAACATAATGATAGGCTAAAAGTTTAGTACATGTTAGGCGATGACAAAATGCGAGATATGCTGTTCGACGAATCTATTCTACTAGAGCGATTGTATTTTATTCGAAAAGAGGGCATGTCTTTAAAGGAATAGCAATCAAAAATACCAGCTAAATTTAAAGGACTTGATCCAAAGCACTTGCGTATACCTGAAAAGTGCACTACTGACTTGAGAACTTTCAAAAGAAGAAAATATATTCACAATCAAAAAACTTTTCAATATTTCAGAAACGCACTAAAAACTGAAAATTCTCTGCTTTATAACAAATAAAAATAAAATGGACTAGTGATCAAGAATCTGATGGACCATTTTTCTGATCAAGTCCTGACAAATCAAAATAAAATGATCGAAAAAGTGCACAGATGTATCCGTCGACTTTTCTTAAGATATTCCGATGGAGATACCGATGAAAATGGAGCCATGTTTACAGCTATTACTAACAAAAAAATGTTTCAGTTCATGAAAGATTTTTAGATTGATTATACAAGTAATTAAAAAGTTTTGGGGATAATGAAAAGAGATACGATTAACTAATTTGATTTTCTGGAGATTCTGCACTTGCTAAGTAAAAAAGATCAAGGCAGCTTTTCTTCAGATGTGAGTGAATTTCTTGATGAGCGCATATTGAAACACCCTCAAAAATATCTTCCTTAAGAATGGGTGTTATATGAATAGCACACGTAATTTATTGAAAAACATAAGAAGATCAGAAGATTCAAATAAAAAGTTTAATTGCTTTACAAAAATTTTATATCGAACAAAAATTCAAACGGGTATAATTTTGATTAGATGGTATAGGTAATGTGGATGGTCAAAGTCTATCCTTTTATGATAGATAAGAAAAAACTTCAGTTTTTCTATCTTTATACTCAATCTCATGAAATAGGAGTTTCTGTTCAAGATATTGTTGACATTTTTATGTATATTGCTTTAGCAAAATAAGGAAAACCTCAGGATAATATCAAGGAAATCGTCAAAAAAGTTGTATAATTTTCAAAACAAACAAACTGATTAAAAAATATAAAAAAAATAATTTTTTTATAAAAATTATGGAAAATTTATTTTTTTATATATATTTTTTTTACATTTATAGAAATCACTTACCAGAGCAGAGAACATTGTTAGGCCAGTTTTCAACATCATAGCTGACTACTCTCTCTCCTTTAAGCACAAAGTTTTCAACGGCCATCTTTACTGTATATCCTCCGTACTGCGGTACTTTCTCTAAAGCTGAATTATACATGAGATCTAGACATGCATATACGTGAAAGCAGCAGGAGATTGCCCATACTGAAGACTGAACATTACTGACACCCAGCTGTAGTATCACTTTTTTAAAGTTTTCTCTGTATTTTTCGATAAGGCTCATTTATGCTCTGTTACATGATTGCAGTGATATATCATGTTTTCCTTGATGCAAACACTTCACTCCTAAAATATTCGCGATAGCCCAGCCGTCGTATTGTGAATTTATAACCATAAATTTACCACGAATTTTCGTTACTCCGTTCTATATGAACAAGCATTTCCATTATTCCTGAAAATGATCTTTATTGCATTCTTGGAATGGTGTTTTTTAGGTAGGATTTGCCAAGATGAATAGATTTTTGATCATTTTTTATATTTTGTTATCTCCAGTGATTGTTTTGACATTCAAAAAAACTCCAGAATCAGGAATCGAATGCACTATATCAGGTTTTTTAACATAATCGATGAAGTAGTTATTCCACAGAAAAGTACCTACCCCACCTGCTGACCCTCCTGTTAAGATAATTTTTTGAGCTTGAGCAAAAGGAAATTTAGTATTGATCCAATCGAAATGAGATCTAGTAATAGCAGCTCCTCTGAAGTAAAGTTTGGTATCTTTGTAGCTAACTGGTGAAGGATTGTTTCCTTGATGCAAGGCTCCGTCGCAGTATCCTAGAACAATTTTAGTCCAGTTTGCGAAAGAACTTACGCTGGAATCGGTGGAAAGATATCCTTGACCTTCGAAAGATTCAGGCCATAATGTAGAGCTTCCCAATAAAGTTTTACTTCTCTTGTAGCAGCTTTCTAACGTATCAGCGTATGTTTCCTACCCACAAAGACCTCCACCCTAGAAAAATATTAAAATTTTAGTAGGGTCCCCTCCTTAATGTAGGTATAGTAATCCTGGACTTCCATCCAGGCATTTGGCTTCAGGATCATAGTTGTGAATGATTTTATGGTACAAATTATCTGCCCTCAGAACGACAAAAAGACACATAATCACAAGCAAAGTAGGGATGCCAGATGATCTGCGATTTGTTTGTTGCTTCATAAAATAATTAATCCTACTTAAAATTATTATTGAAAAGAATGAATTATCTCTCGCGAATGACTCCTCCTCATCGACACATCGTAAGAATCAGAACGTAAAATATACAAAAGGATCCTAATATGCATAAATCGCCTAAAAAATCATACTTCAGCTACATTAAGTCACCTAAACTGGCCATCAGCAAAAATAGTCATCGACAGCTTCATCCGCTCATTGACCCCTGGCCTTCATAGATTTCACTCGAAACTTAACATTAAAAAATACACATAAAATCAGATTAATTTGACAAAAGTGTAGTGTCAAAGTATCTTTCGGATGCAAAAGTTCAAAAAGTGTTGCAAAAGTTCAAAAACAAAGAGAGCATTTTAGATGCAACTGTTTTCAAAAAATAGTAAGCAAGTGATACAAAAAAATAATAAAATTCGAAATACTTAAGTTATGAAACATACGCTTTTCTTAGTAGCGAGTTTCATTTCTCGCACGCCCATTTTTAGTAATTAGCCTAAATAAATGACCATAAACATAAAACTGATCTTGCAAAGATGTCGAAACAGGCATCTATTAACAATAATTTTTACAAAAATAAAATTATCGATAAGCCTGTCGCTATTTTTAAAAAATCTAGAATTAAAACAGTTCTTAACATGACTCCTCAAACAATACTTGCTTCAGATTTAGGGGCACTTTCTTAAAAAGAAATCAAAAAAAGACTGTAAAAACAATGGTAGTAGTAATAATAGATTCAACTAAAAAAATTAAAATAAACTACAAATGATATCGATTAAGAAAACCAAGACAGATCCAGATCCACAAAATCAGTAAAAATGTATAGCAGTTTTGATCGTAAACTATCTAGTGATAGAATAAAAGGAAAGCCATCTATCTAGCAAATAGATCTCAAGTATAGAAGCAAACTTAATCGTATTTTTTAAATGAAGAAAAGAAGCGATAATTCGACCGAAATCAGCGATGGCAAAGAATATGAAAAGATGTAAGAGACAATTTTGAGCGGAGTGGATTTCTATAGGGTACGTAAGTTTGTGATGAAACATAAGCTGGGTTGGCGTTTATGATATATGACCAAGTTGTAAGTTTATTTTATAATAATAGTTTTTTTATTAGATGTTATAAAATCAACAAGTAGCTGGATTCATACAGAAGTTTGGTAGCATTCTCAGGGTATGATCCTTTGCTACATAGCAAGATGAATATCGGTCCATTATTCGGTTTAAAAGCTCGACTTCCAAAATTTATATCTACGATATCGAAAGACTCAGAAATTAAGTTATGCCCGCGTATTTCCGTCATAAAAACTTCAATAGTTTCGTCAGACAGCTTAATTTGTACGGATTTAAAAAAGTAAAAACAGAGGAAAATTAAATCTGTTTTACGCACCCAAATCTCAAGCGCGGAGACAAGTAGCTCATATATAAGTCAGATTCGATAAGCTACATACACTTCGACGTCGTATACCATAAAATCCAAGCCCTTCATCGGGACCATAATAATTGAGAGTTGATGACAACATAAATTAAATCGAGCCAAGACAAGAATTACCTCGGGCATAAGGCTAGATGATGACAGAAGCGATGAACATTAATCAGGGATTTTTACTGATGGGGACGAATGTGACATATCTCATGCCATTTTACCCTCTGACCTCAACGACTCATTTGATGTTTTTTTGATCAAAAATCATTTATTTTTGCAAATTTACGCCATTTTCTGTATTAACTTGTAGTATAGAAGACCGTATGAAACAGGGCATATGTTTACAAAGTTTACGTATACGTCCCAACATAATGAGCATAAATAGTTATATTTTTCCATAAATATGATATTAATCGATGTATAATATATGGAAAACATAGTAGAACAGTATCGCAAGTACAGTATCAAAAACAAAATCAAGTAAGCTTAAACAGTTCAAGCAAACTCATAGGACCCACCTTCGATCTATCCGCCTTTTAATCAGTACTTCCTCAACTCGCTTTCTCAGGCCATAAGCCATGAAAATCATCTCTTACGCAACATTCATCATCAGCTTGCCCGCACTCGCTCAGAGAAACAAAATCACACCATCAAAAACTCATCGTGTTTTGCACATAAGCTATTCAAACCCCGTCTTAAGACGATTGCCAGTCGACCATCAAAAGCTAGCTAAAAAAATAAATTTAAAGAAAATCAAAAAAAAATCACAAAAGAAACAACTTTTGTGCAAAAAACTACTACCTGCTGCCTTCCCTGTAGTCATGACATAGTCAATAGCTGCCAAAGTTACTCTAATATCTCATCTTCTTTTACTAGGGCTCCTCTTAGCAGAGCCCCGACTGCCACTCCATTCAATCGCACTAGCACACCGCTTTGCCAATCTGGAACTACTGCTTTTCAAACCCCTGTCAACGAAAGAGGATTACAAAAGAAAGGCAAAAATGGCATATAGAAACGATTGAATAGAATTTGTTCCGGAGGTATAAAAAGAATGAACGAAAGAGACTTTATGGTGGTGGGCGCTTAGCCAAGCTGGAGCTAGTTCGAATGTTACCACGTGATTCATAACTAAAACACAGAGAATAATTGACTGTGGTTCTATTAGTCTTTTATATAATTTAATACTAAAATGAGCAGAGAATATTCTGAGCTGAGTCATCTCTACTCCAAACCACTAAAGAAAAAATCATACAACTACACTTCAGGCTAAGACTACTCCAAGTTGATGATTGCGCCTGCCCAAAACACTAAGATTTCACTTCAAACTTCCAAACCTTCTAGGAACTATGCTATTGATAAAGAAAACTAGTTTTCATTTTAGAGCAAGCCTCAAAGAAAAATAGTATAAGTTTATGAATCTCCAGTGAAGAGACATCAAGAAAGAGAGCCTACTAATACTAATGCTGCCCTTGGTAACAATCATCGGAATCTTGATGCGAAAATAAGCAATATTGACACTCTTAATGGTAAAATAGCTAATTTGCTTGGAAGTGTCAACCGCTAGACTAACAGGGAAAGCTATACAGATAGACAACTTCCTTCACAAACTTTTAAAAACATAAGCCAAACACTAACTGGTAATGGCAGCTACAAATATTCGTATACAGAAGATATAGCTTCAGGGCTTAGTGATATTGGAGAGTTAAGCAATAAAAGAAAAGCAGTAAAACTTTATTCACCTGTAAAGAGAGAAGCTGGGCAGACATAAAGACCTAAAATAGAATCATTTTTGACTGATAGAAATACCTTTTCGCCTGCAAAAAGAGAAAGATTTTAAAATAAATTACCTTTAGAAAACTGGGAAGTAGACAGAAAAATAGTTTCGCCAATAAAACGATAAAAACATATTAAACTTTAGCACTAATAGAGATGGGCTCTTATTGATAAAAACATCAATTTCACACCAGCTCAATAATCAATCTTGTCAAAGTAAACTCTCTTTAAATTTGCTGCCAAAGAATAAGCGACTAAAATCTCTTCGATCATACCAAAAAGAACGCCTGAAAAAGATAAAGAAACTGACTATAAACAAAAACAAATATCTAGTAGTTTTCAATTAGATGCTAAAATTAAGCAGATTCATGAAAAAATCATAAAAAATTCTCCTATTTCTAAACAAATTTCTAGTTATGACCCTTCTACTGCACTCATTAATCACAATCTTCCTTAAACGCCTATCTCGAGAATGGCCTAAAGATTAAGCTAGCTTGTGTAAATTGACATAATGGTTCGATCGCTAAGAGAATCTTTTGAAAGAGTTCCAGGCGAATAAAAATGGTAAAGACTCAAAAATGACCTTAAAACTAGGAATATTTACATGAGTTAGTAGAGTCTGATGTAAGTTATAAAGCTTTCAAAGCACGAAAGAAATCCTTTTAGCAAAGGAGTAGTGTAGTTCCCGCTTAACGGCACTAAAGACCTTGCAAAGCTATATAGCTAGGCATAAAAAGTGTGGATGTCTATTCAAAAAAGCATAGATATGGATGAGTTAGCTTAACTTAACTTTGAAATGAGCACAATCGATTTGGCTAGAAAAGGTTTTATCAGTATCTAAGATATGGTTTGCTTCATAAATCTCAATGTTCAAAAGTTCTACAGGAGCAGAGATCTCGTTGGACTTTTCCGAAGACTTCTAGGTGAAGGTAAGTCAGTTGAGCAAGATTTAGCATCAGGAATCACATACAAGGAACTCATGGATAAGATATGTAAATGATTGACACTTGTTATACTATTTTGTATTTTTTTGTTATTATTTCGTATTAGTTACGATATATAAAAGGAATGAATGAACGTGGTAGAGCATGGCGTAGTCTAATGTCTTTCGATATATCTTTACAAAGCTAAAGACCTACAGTCAATTTGTAGTTGTAGATTCCCTTGATTGGGTAGAAAAAAAAGTAAAAAAATGACAGAAAATAAGCATTCGAACGTCAGATGCGTAAGCTAGGAGACAAATCTATGAAAAATTATAAATATAAAAAGACGGGATTTCGCGCTAGATTAATGAGCTGGGCCCGTGGCTATAGATGTATTGAGCCTTATTCTGGTTTTCTGTTGTTCTGGAATACATTGAATATTGTTGGAATAGCCTTCAACTTTATTTGGATTCCTATCGTTCTTTTATTCGTGGTATATGTGGGCATAAGCGACATTCACAGCCTGCCTCTGTATATAATAAATGGCGTATTTTTGCTGATATTTTTGATAGATTTACTATTTATTAGGTGGAGAATAGCTTATCGAAATAATCAGGGACTTGTGACTGATTGTGGACTTATACTAATGAACTATCTCAAACTAGGTTTTTGGCTAGATCTAATAGTTTGGGTATGTATTTTACTGAGTTTAGTGCTTAATTATCATGTTATTTGGATTAAAATTGTCTTTTTGCTCAAATTTCACAACTGTTATCACACTGTCAGAGAGATAGACTGTAACATTTTTAACCCTTACGCTTACGCATTTTACCGTTTCTTTGGCGTGCTAATCATTATTTTCGCAGTCACTAATATTATCGGCTGTCTTTACTTCGCCATCGACTATTCGTATTATCAGTAGCAGGGTTTCTACTATCAAAATGGATTTTTATGGCTCACTGGTTCTCAGACAGTCAATTACATGAATGTTATAACTACTTTTCCTTGGTACGTTTGGTATTAATATGCAATATATTGGTCAATACAGACTACTGCTTCAATTGGATATGGCAACATGACTCCGAGAAATCCCGTAACAACTATGTTTTGCAACTTGGTCATAATTTTCACTCTCTTTATCTTTGTGTTTTTCGCTAACACCATTCTAGATATAGCTGCCTATCTTAAGCAGAATATTTACAAAGTCCAAGAGTCTCTGTAAAGCCTACATGTTTTCTAAAAACACTTCTAAACATAAAGGAAAATCAAATTTAAGCTTCAAAATCATGTTCAGAACTACTTAGTTCAAAAAAAAGACTCAAATATCAATTAATAAGTAGTTAATACTTTTTCAGAGCCCCTTAAAAAAAGTGTGATTCTTGCCTACCATTCAAAAATATTGGAAAATTTATAAATATTTAGATTGATAACTATTGATTCAAACGGTCTTTGGAACAGCTTTGCTTATTAAATTTCTTAAATAATACAAAGCAGAATCGCATATAAGTAATAACAAATTGTTTCTCCTTTTACTACTCAAGGCTTTCAACTATGGATGATCTCAAGAGGAAAAGTTTTTTAGATGAATTTAATCACAAAGAAGTATCAGTACTATAATCAATGTGATTATTTTGGTCAGTTCAATTTTTTTTTTGGAGGAAAAAGTATCATGTAACTCACTTGTTCTACCTTCACAATACTATATCATATTGATAAATCAGTTTTTTGCTAGATTATTAAAAAAAATCCTGTTTAGTATCAAAAATATCTGTAAAAGATTCATTCTGTCTCTTTCAATAATGTAAAAAAAGATGCAGTTTATTTTGGGATTACTGATTCTAGCAATAACCTGATCGACCTTTTTAATTTCTTAGCTGTTGACTATCAAACTTAAAAATATACTTCTAACCAGTAGTAACAAATATTAAATAATGAAAATCGACGATCTTTTGCAAGAAAAAGTTATAAAAATAAGAAAATAAAAAGAATAGCACATTTGAATGTAATCATACCTGAAAAAGTCTTCTTGAGCCAAGCTTACTTTTCTTAGTATAATATTAAGAGCAGCTGATGATTTGAATACATTTAAAGAAACTATAATTAATTAAAAATATTATTTTTATAAAAACAGTTATGATTTTTTCATATTATGAAACCGAATTTATATATTTTTAGAAAATAATTATTTTTACAATTTTTTGTTAAGAGATAAAACATACAATAAATTACAATGATTATTAGTAAAATACATATTTTCTTAGTGTTTTTAGGCGTAGTTTTATGCAAAACCCTGTTTTAAATTTATTTAAATAAGAGTTACAAATGGCGATGCAACTTAAGCCCGACCCTTCCGACTAGGGAGTCATTACAAAGGCTTTTTTGAAAAAACTATGCAAAGCAGATTTCAAACAGTACTATAGCACTCCGCATCTTAACGATGTGCTCTACCTACACTATAAAGGATTCTCCACGATTGATAATCTCGATGAATACACAGGTATTACCATTCTTATTAAGGACTTAAATGCCTTTATCTCGAAGGAAATGCCATCAAGCGTATCCAAGGACTCGATTGCCTCAAAAATATTCGGTGCCTTTATCTACAAGAAAACATGATTGGCAAAATTCAGGGGCTTTAGGGTCTAACTGAGCTTGTCAATCTTAACCTAAGCTAAAATTTACTGGAAAAAGTTTAGGGACTGGCCACTCTGACTAAACTTTCGAATCTGCAAGTAAAAAATAACCGCATCGGATCAGGTGGTTTGGACGACGTTCGTGGACTTCTCGAGTGCCCTTCAATCAGTGCATTAGATATTTCTTGCAATAAGATATAAACTTAGTAGTTTTTGCCTGAAATTTTGATGAAGATGGACAGCATCTCAGTTATTTACATGCAAAACAATGGCTTCAACAAAAAGATTCCTCATTATCGTAAGAGCATTATATCTAAAATATCGCAGCTCAAGTACATCGACGATAAGCCAATTTTCGAAGATGAAAAAAGATTCGCTATGGCTTGGGCTCGTGGAGGACTCTAGTAAGAAAGAGCTTAGAGAGCACGTTACAAGCAAGAATAAGAATAGAAACAACTCAGGCAGCACTAATAGTTCAAAGCTATGATTTAAAGATACAAAGAAGAAGGCAGACGTTAACGCTAGAAGCAAAAGAACGAAGGAAGTGAAAGTTAATCTGAAAGCAATTCTCAAAGTGAAAGTCTTGAAACATACAAATCACCTCATGAAAGTAGTTAAAGAGTTTCTTCTAGTCAAAGTGAAAGTGAAAACGAAGCTTCAAGCTAAAAAGCCCAAAGTTAAAAAGGAGAGCCCGTTACTGTAACTGAACAACCTCTTCATCGATCAGATCCGGCCTATCTATAAGAATTAGATTGATTCAGTAAATGTCATTTGCTATTTTTGAGCTGCTTATTTATGACATTTTAAATATTATGTAATTATAATATTCGTTATAATGATATGAATACTTAGATAAGAGGAACTCTACTTAACTTTTTTAAAGAGCTTCTTAATACAGAAACAGCACTTAATCATGAAAAAGGTTACCTTTTGACAATCAAGCATTATTCACCATCAGCACTTTTTCAAGCTATCTCCTCTAATGGCTCAAATATTTCAATAAAATAATTCACCTAATACTTTAGTGACAAAACAGCTGTTAATCAAAGATAAATATATCATGTCTTTTAAACTTTTGACCACAGTCGTAATGGAAAAATCAGCATGTAAGATTTTATAGCTGAAATGTAGCTAAATACAAAAAATAAGAAAAAAAGACAAAAGAAATCAAAAAAATATGTATTGCAATAAACTCAAGCAATCCAAGCAGGTTTCATTAAATTTATAAATATCTTGGTAAGAACATGTAGAATACTTGATGTTTGGCGTTAAAATCTACAAAAAGTGCCAGCTTACATGATGTTTGAAGATATAGATCGTTAAGGCTTAGGGTTTGTGGGGCCTAATCAGCTGAGATAATGGTTTTTACGCAACGGTTAGCAACTAACCGTGCCCAATAGCTTTGTTCTACACAAAATTTTACTTAGAAGATATTATTAGACAGTAAATTTGTAAGTTTTTTGCGAAAACATACATCCCTTAGAGTTCGGAGGCTACCAAGGTTACCAATTACATCTAAATCAATAGCGTTAAGAAAAACTTTTTTTAAAGTAGTAAAGCTACAGAGAGGCTTTATAAAAATAAAAAGATTATCATAGACTTTTAAATAATCAAGTAAAAATCGATTAGTTTCACAAGCAAGCAGTTCTAACTAGATAGCATTAATTAGAGCAAAGAATCGCTTAAGAAGTTTAACTTTATGGCCAGATGAAGTATCAGATTCGACAAAAGTATCAACCTTTGCTTACATACTAGCAGTTTCTTTTATAGGAAAAATAAAATTTAAGCAAAAATAGTGCCAGAATTCAATTGATGACTAGATAGTCTATTAAAAAATAAGTATAATACCACCAAAAAATACAAAAAGTTGAAGTACTTCAAGCAGTCTAAGGATTTAGAGCCTATCAAGCACAAAGAAATTTGAAACAAGCAAAAATGAATGATCATTTTTCCATAAGGGACTAGAGCTTAAATTAGACTCATAGAAATATGCTTTAGTAAAAAGTGAGGTAGCACAGAATTCTCGCTGGGCTTTAGAATCATCGATTTCTTCGATATCACCTGTGATTTTTAATAATGACTTTATATCAAAATTTTAATCAAAATTAAAATTTTTCTATAAAATATCACTGCTAATACTGATTCTGTTGAAAAGCTCTTGAGACAAATAGAGATGATACAGGATTTGTTTGTCTAGAGTCTATTTTGATTTTTCTGTCAAAAATACTAATATGTTTACAAGTGTTATCTTAGTTGTTTCTGAACCTAAAAAGTAGTATAAATATTAGGACCTTTGTGATAAGAAAATTACCTTAAAAAACATCATCAGAATAGTGATTATGTAAATAAATTTTCGAAAACCATTCTGTAAAGTTGAATTCGGAGTTAATTATTAACCGTTCCAAAAATACTAAATAAACTAAATTTTACTGAATTCGCTACAATCGACCAAACTAAGTCCATTACTATAGAAAGAATCAATAATGCAAGACATAAGCGTACGTAAGTTTTATCAAAATAGCTCATGAAAATGATGCTAAAAACAGAAAGATAGACAAGAATATTCAAAAAATGGTTGCGCACATACATACATAAGATCTAAAGTAGAAGGCAGCCGATGACTATAAATAGTAAAATTTTGAGAGAAGTACTACTCTAGCGGTCAGAAGGTGCCTATGCAAAAATACGACTTTCGTTTCCGCTCATTTCTCCTCGAGAGATAGCAGCGTTTGTCAAAGCTTGATCTTCTAGTTTAAATGTTTGACCTATGATGCTAAAATCTTCATTGTAAGATAGCAGACATTCCTGTAATTCTTGTTTTTATGTAGGATCGGATTCGTTCTGAAGTTTTTCTTTTTGATATATTTTTTACTTTGACAGTTTTAAATGTGCTATTTTAGCATGTATCTAGCGTCGATTATTGTCTGGATATAGTCTTTTAACAGCACGTTTCCCTAAGGATTTTTAGTAGTGTGTTACCACAGCTGTTAGGAAATTTCTTAGTCAAAGTAAGACAAATTTGCATTTAAAGCAGATATCTTATCCATTGCGGATTGAATTTGACGATTTGTGAGCTTAGATTTGTCGTTGAGATTTACCTTCTAAAACTGTTTTAAAATGCTGGTGAAAATCGACATGTAAAAATTATAATGAAGTTTGTTTTGAACTGTTATTATTAACAGCAATATTACATGTAAAATATATAAAAAATAGTTGAGTTTATCAGAATTTCTTAAATTTAAGCTATCTTCATCATTAAAAAGAAGTTTAGTTTGTTCGTATTGAATAGTATTATATCTGAATCATCTCTTCCATTTTTTAAAAAAATTA
>Ga0169931_10009759_pt1 | contig 13803 bp, 15 predicted proteins | sample Kivu_15m_20L_FD_129675 | JGI IMG/M metagenome (GOLD analysis project Ga0169931, IMG submission 129675) | Freshwater microbial communities from Lake Kivu, Western Province, Rwanda to study Microbial Dark Matter (Phase II) - Kivu_15m_20L... | ecosystem: Environmental > Aquatic > Freshwater > Lake...
ACGGCGGAGGTCGCGGGTTCAAGTCCCGTCTGGGTCGCGATTGACAATGGCTGGGTAGCTCAGTTGGTACGAGCGTGCGACTGAAAATCGTGAGGTCGACGGTTCGATCCCGTCCCCAGCCACCCTTTGGTTGATTTAACCTTATTTTCTTTGTCTATTTTATTCTACGGAGCTCGCAAAATTGATTAACTCACAGCGCTTAAAACTTCCCCTTGGCGCTAGCCTCTTTCAGTGGATCACAACGACGTTCTCCTGACCTCGAAAAAGCCTGTCTTTTTTCAGTTTGCAACCACTTCAATGCACTTTGCGGCTTCGCTTGAAATTTGCTCACATTTAAATAAAGAAGCGAGCATAAACTATTTTTTTTGGGGGGCGAGTACTTTGTTCCCAAATCCAATGAATTCTAACGCTGGAATGTGGCCGCATAGAATTCCGGCTCAGTACAAAGCGTGTGTCAATGAATCGAATACAAATGTCATCTTTAGTACCAATTTAGCTTTTGACACAGCTTGGGTTCAAGAACAATTAGATTCCATACTTCCTAAAGCAAGTAAAATTACTTCCATGGAAGATTTGAGAAAGTTAGATTCTATTGATTTGAAGCCTAGCTCTGCTATTTCAAATTGTCTTACAACGCTACTTTCTCAAAAATCTTTATCTTCCAAAAAACACGGAGCATTACTTAAGAGAGTTTTGACTTCCTATCTACAGGTTTATAGTGCTGTGCAAACAGAGTCAGCATTTCAGAATTATGATTTGGGTTTAATATTCAATGGAAGATTTCTCCATGAGCGTGCGTGCTGGGATGCACTAAAAAATCTCGGGATTAAAACTTTGCTCTTTGAAACAACACGCGATCGATACTTTCTCAGACCTGAAGGATTTCACTCTCGAATAACTAACCAAGATTATATTAACAAATTCTGGGAAAATTCGAGTGAGCCTCTAGCTGAGAGGGAGCGTATTGCGCAAGAGAACTATAGAGCACGTCGATATGGCAGAAATAAATTTATCTTGATGGATGAAGAAAAACGGACTGAATCTCATGAATATTTTGCATTTTTTGCAAATTCTGACGATGAGGCCTTTGGATTTTGGGAAACTTGGCTTCAGCCTTTAGGCAGTCAAATTGATGTTATAAAAAAACTACAAGATTTGTTCGATGTAAGACAGAAGGAATTACTTTTGATTAGACTTCACCCAAATTTTGCTAACAAGTCCAAGGAGGAGAAGCGGGAGTGGAATTCAATTATCCCTTCAGCCTACTCAAGAGTTATCAGCTACGCAGAGGAAGTGTCTTCATACGACATTATGGCCAACGCAAAAGGAGTGTTAACTTTTGGATCTACCATTGGCCTCGAATCTGCTTTTTGGAATAAGCCTGTGGCAGTTCTCGCTGATTGTCATTATGACGAGTTAGGAGTTGCAGATAAACTCGTGAATTGGGATGAAGTTGGCCGCTGGCTTGAGGAAGGTTATCGCCTTGACTCAACTCAAATCAATCAGAGACACATGGCAGCATATAAAAAGCCTTGGTTCTTGCACCTCGCGGGTGAGAACTTTGTTCATACAAGATTAAAGGAGATCGGTAACCCAGGTTGGGGCGAGTGGGAAGCAACTTCATTTAAAGGTATTGGATTAAAAACTAACTCTTTGATGAGAAAAATCTCCGGAGCAATACTTCGGTTAAGACTCTTTAAAGTAAAGTCTCCCCTATGGCACTAGGCTTCATACCAGCGAGGGGAGGCAGTAAGGGCATACCAAAAAAGAATTTAGCGAAAGTTGGAAACAGAACCCTGCTAGAAATTGGCATATCAAAGCTATTCGAGGGCGGATGTGACAAAGTCTTCGTCTCTACTGATTCAGACGAAATTGCTGACCTAGCAAAAAAATCAGGTGCTATTCACATACTCAGACCCAAAGAAATCTCAGAGGATACAGCAACTTCAGAGTCCGCAATTAGGCATTTTTTGACAGTTCAGGAATTAAACGGGGATGAAATTGTAGTAATGCATCAAATCACTAGTCCTTTTCTGAAAGCGTCGTCTATAAGAGCGTGCATTGAAAAGCTTACGGTGAATAGATCACTTAACTCTTGCCTAACAGCACTAAACAGACACACTTTTGTTTGGGAGAGAAACAAAGACCTTTGGTGGGAACCCATAAATCACGATCGAGATAACAGGTTACGAAGACAAGATCTCCCGGAGAGATGCATAGAAAGCGGTGGAGCCTACGGCTTTAAGGTTAAGGCTTTCAACTTACAAGGAACTAGATATGCAAAACCTACAGGCATTGTGGAAGTCGAATATCTTGAGAATTTTGAAATAGATTCTCCTTCTGAACTATCTCAGGCAATACTTATTCAAGAGAAATTGGGTGATTTTTTTGGAGCTTGACAAGTACTTGAGTGAAGCATTGGACAATGTCAATGCCCTAGCAGCTAAAAACCAGGGAGGTGAATTCGAGTCTGCTCTGAATTGTATTCTTGAAGCCATTGAACGTGGTGGCCGCATTCTCGTTTGTGGAAATGGAGGATCTCATGCGGATGCATTGCATTTCGCGGGCGAATTAGTTAATTTCTTCACTAAACCTCATCGAGCCCTACCGGTGGTGACTTTAGGGGCAAATAGTGTTGTTTCATCCGCTTGGGCCAATGATCACAATTACGAATCGCAGTTCGCTCGAGAGGTAGAAGCTTACGGAAGTACAGAATCTGTCCTGATTGGATTTACAACTAGTGGTAGGTCAAGAAACATTATTGAGTCATTCCTCAAGGGGCGCTCTATTGGAATGAAGGTTATCGCATTTACTGGACTGACTGGAGGGGCACTACTTGCCGACTTTGCAGATCACATCTTGATTACACCATCAGATTCAACACCAAGAATTCAAGAAGGGCACATTATCTTGTACCATGCCCTTTGTGCTGAATTAGAGTCTCGGTTTACTAACTTAGAAAGTGAGAATCAATGAGCAAGTCAGTGGCGGTTGGTAAACATAAAGTGGGCACAGAATTCCCAGTGTACGCAATAGCTGAAATCGGAATTAATCACAACGGGTCATTAGAGAGTGCCTTCAAGCTTATAGATGCAGCAAGTCTTGCAGGATTCAATGCTGTTAAATTTCAAAAACGAAATGTTGAAATCGTTTATTCCTCTGAAGAGCTGTCAACTGAGCGTGAGTCTGTTTTCGGAAAAACCAATGGGGACCTTAAACGTGGACTAGAATTCGGTAGTCAAGAGTATTCTTTGATTGCGGAACGATGTTCCACTGTTGGAATAGATTGGTTTGCGAGTCCGTGGGATGAGACTAGCGTTGATTTTCTTGAAAAAATGAATGTAATTGCCTATAAGGTTGCTTCGGCTTCAATTACGGATCGTAATTTGCTTGAACGCATTAGTGGTACGGGAAAGCCCATATTTATGTCGACTGGCATGTCCAATTTAGAAATCGTTAAGAAGGCAATTAGCTATCTGGATCCAAATAATCTTGTCTTGATGCACACCGTTTCCACGTATCCAGCGGCAAATCAAGATTTAAATCTTTCGGCGATTACAACGCTTCAGCAAGAATTTGCCCAAATTCCAATTGGCTACTCGGGACATGAAGTTGGTCTCCTTCCAACTATTGTGGCGGTCGCAAAGTATGGAGCCGTCTGTGTTGAAAGACATATAACCCTGGATCGTGCAAACTGGGGCTCTGATCAGGCTGCAAGTATTGAACCAGCAGGGATGATTAGACTGATGCGAGATTTGAGAAGCCTCCCTGAAATGTATGGCTCAGGCAAAAAAGAAATTTTAGAAAAAGAAATTCCAATTATGAAGAAATTGCGTCGTAAGGACACAATCTAGTTAATAAGCATCCTTTACATTACGTTTATTGCCACGTCACAAGCGTTGCTTATTAATCTCAAGTTCCTCAAAAGGTTCTCTAAAATCGATTCTCCTTAAGCACTTAAAGTTGACTTAGACCTTACTTATTTAACGCAAACCTAGGCCATCTTCCAATAAAAAATGGTAATATTCGCAACATTGTGCGTCTAACAAACTTTAAATTTGCCCACTTTCCAAGTGACTTCAAAGAGAATTCCAATTTTATCCTTGACATCATGAAAGTTTTAGCCTCAAAGTCAATTGAATTGCAGACTGCAATTAGTACAAACTCTTTCTATTTTTCTGGCTGTTATACGCAGAATAACTTGGGAATAAAATCTTTAAATCGTATAAAAGCTGAGTTTAGTAACGACGCAATGATTCAGTGGCTTCAGCTACAAAATGGAATTGATGCCATTCCACCAAATTTTCAGAAAACTATGTGGGTTACATTTGAAAACAGAAGACCTCCATCGAGAGGATTTCAAAGAAGTTTATCGTTTGACATTGATACTTTTTCAAATTCGAATTTTTATCTTCCTTTATGGCTAACTTATATAGATCTCTTTGCCACTAAAAGTCCATGGGTAAGACATACAGTCACTCAAGAGGATTTGCTCAAAAAAAGACAGTACGAGATGAAAAATAGGCAGTTTGCTTGTGCGTTCTTAAATAATCCTAACCCAATGAGGCTAAGGGCAATTGACGAGTTGCAAAAGATTGGGGAAGTTACTCTATATGGGCGCTATTCAAATAATTACGTGGCAGACAAAATATCTGTTTCCCAAAAGTATAAATTTTCTCTCTGTTTTGAAAATGATCTATACCCTGGTTATGTCACTGAGAAGCCGCTAGAGGCATGGCTGGGAGGTACTGTTCCGCTATATTGGGGAGATGACGCTGCGAGATGCTTTAATCAATCTGCATTAGTTAACCTAAAGGAATTTCAATCAATGCAAGACTTTTCTGAGTATGTAGCTTTACTCAATAGCGATGAGAGCGCTTTTAAAAAGATTTATGAGCAGCCACTACTCAGTCAAATTTTTGAAACTGAACGCCTTACAGAATTCTTCAGCGATTGGATTTTAGAGTAAGTCTTTGAAATCAAGGTAATTGCCCTTTCACTTTTAAAGACTTTTTTCCCATCCAAATACAAATCAGGATTAAAATTAAATACTTCCTCTGATTTTACATTTAGATACTTAAACCTAATTCCACCATGCAACTGAAAAAAAGCATAAATCTCAAGCTCCTGAATGACATCGCTATGAACTTGAGGTTTTAGGTCTAGAAACTTCCTTACTTCTAGTGGACTTGAAATCGTTGTCACAAGATCATGTCCTGAATAGAGGGCCTCTCCAATGACTAGACTAGGTATACCTAGCGCTAAGGCCTCTACCGACACAGTAGAGCCGAAGGTTAACACTAACTCACTGCGCTTAATCAAAGCATATGTGTCCACACTTTCTTCAGGACCTATAACGAGTGCATTTATTTTAGAAAGTAATTGGTTCCAGTAATCTTGTTCTCTTTTTGGCCGAGTGAGCATATTGGGGTGACAGCGAATAACAAGTACCCAATCTACTCTCTCTTGGATTATCTCAGCTAACATGCTTAGGCTATTGCTCTGATTGAAACCCAAAGAATTAGATGCATAGCCTGCAAGAATTAGTTCATCAAATGAAGATAAAAAACAGGATACAACTTTTTTTTCGTTCGGAATTTCAGGCAATTTTCCAGGACTTTGCTTGCGAGTAAAAACCTGCAAGGTCCGATTTACCCGCTTCTCAATCCATTCACTCACATAACTTTCCTCTGTATTTGCGAATGCATTGAATTGATTTCGAGCAATTTCTGCTCTTTCCCTAGGGTTATGAACTGTAGTCTTGAAAATGCCAAATGAATCAGAACGTGAGTTTATCTGCTCAAACTCCAACACATTACCTTTTAAGTCGAGTACGGCATCTCTAGCTGCCCTCTCGTTGAGAAATCTTGTGTTAAAGAGATTTACACTTATTGTCAAATCATGTTTCAAGATATCTCTCACTGTCAAATAAGTCCGTATATAGGCCTTTAATAATGGGATGGAGTTCGGTAATCTCTCTACTAACTCAATTTTCCAAATCTTTGCCTTATCAACCAGAGCCAATTCAACAGCTTTTATTGCTTTAACGACATCTAATCCCTCTCTATGATGGACTAAATTTAAAATTTCATGAAATTCCAGATCAGAGATAGACAATAATAATTCTCTTGTCTTAACTCTAGACTCCTTAACAAGATCACAGAATTCATTTTTTTCTAATTGATTGTTCAGGAATCTGAGACTTCTATAGTTTCCTGAAAAGCATCTAAATCTCAAAGGAAAATTATCGCTTGGAATCAAGTCTTGGTTTATGCCTCCCAAGAATATATATTTCGAATCAACTTTAGAGTCAAAGAAATTTTCCTTGATATAAGCGTGTGCCTCGAACGACATCCCAAGATGCCACGGATTAGTGCTAAATTGGATGGTGTATAAAGAGTTAGCCATTGTTTGCTACTTCATTTAATATATCTTGAATCAAAGACTCATGTGAGGAATTTTTCTCGTAAACAACTCTAGAATAAAGGTGGTTACAGATTGACGACTGCCATTCGTAGCATCGATTGAATCTAAATGAGGGCATAATCTCAACAACTCTTGTGCCGGCCTGAGCAAACAGCCCATTGGCAATTCCAGCACCATGTGGCGCAATAATTGTTCTTGCTTTAGAAAACAAGTCCATTTGCGAACGTAGATCAAGTTCTTCGCTAAAAACCACTTTGAAGCCTATTTTTGCCAGATTTTTCTCGATTATATCCTCTTTGGGTAGAGCTCTACTACTTCTTCTGCGTGAAACGTAAATATCTTCCACCTTGCTTTGCTCTCCAGCTAATCTTTTTGATATTAGATTCCTATCTTCTGGGTGCAAATATCCCAACCTTGTCGTATTAATCATGGACAGGTTCTTTACTTTGATCCATCGCGAAGTTGCTTCAACAAAACGTAAATTGTTTAGTGCAAAGATCTCTTTACTAAGAGTGTGTGAGAATGGGGTAATTAGGATTGGATCTGCAAGTCTCTCTAAATCCATAGTATTGCCCAGCCAATGAGTTAACAAATGAAAGTAGTTGATGTTCGGTAGTCCTAGAGATGCGATTTCAACAGTTTGGATTTTAGATTCTCTTGGCAAGACTATGTTTCCAGTTAATGACTCTTTAGGCCACTCACTAGAAAACTCTAAAAGTCTAAAACCTGATTTTTTATCACCCAAAAATACCATTCCTGTTTTTGTGTCAACCATGGCATTTTTTACTGAAATTAGATATCGAGGTTCAAAGGTGTGACTTAGTTGAAGGAAATCTTTTGAACTTGACTCAACTGAATGTGTGATCGCCTCTGTAAGTAATCTGTAGTCAACCAAATCCGCTAGATTCAAGTAATTCAGTTCAATTGTCTGCTTTATATTTTTTGCGAAAACAAACTTTGCCAGCCTATACAAGACTCTTTTTATATTTTCCCTTAATGAGTAGTGAGTCAGAAGATAAATCAACTTACTTCTTTTCATTTCAAATTTTTCCTACTGAAATAGTCTTTTTTTATAAGGCTGAGCTTTAGTCGTAACCAACCTCTAAAAGTGGTTGTAAAAATCTGGCGGCTTACTTCGAGATCCAAGTTGGCCTCTCTCACACCATACCCTAGTCGGGGCATCAAACTACCCTCGATTAATTTTGCGTCTAAAGTTCGCTTCGCCCATGTTGGTGCATCTTTATTTGTGTGAGTTGCATCTTCCCTAAATCCTAAGTTTTCAATGTAATTTCTCGACGAGTGAATGCTGTACATCCGATTTCTCCAAGCTGCGGCTGTCAAACTATAATCCCATGTGTCAAATGTTCCATCGCCCGCTAATTTCATGATTAGTCTCCACTTAATCTTGCCAAAAAATCCCCAAGCTTGACCAAGACTTAGTTCGTGACCTTGGGATACAACTTTTCTATAATCTTTGAAGTTTTGCTCGTACTTCTTAATTCTATCTGCCCAACTCCCCCAACCCCAGACCAATGGATAGACTGACTTTCGAATCGATTCTGAGTTATCCCAAGCTATAGGAGAGTAACCAGAAACTAAAAATACTTCACTATCAGATTGAAAGTGTTCAAGAGCACTAATAATGTAATCAAAGAAGTGAGGACTTGGCAGACAGTCATCTTCAAGAACGATTCCTAATTCCACTTGTTCAAAAAACCATCTTATGTTCGTAGCCATAGCAATTCGACAGCCAAGATTGACCTCGTGTCTGAGAATCTGCTTTGGTTGAATCGCTGGAAAGAAACTCAAAAGGATATCAATACACTCTTTAATATTATTTTTGTCATCTAGATTCCTTGGACCATCAGTAGCGAAGTAAATGTTGAGACAGCCGGAGGATTTGGTAGCCCGTAATACCTTCGACAATAAATCAGGTCTATTAAATGACGTAATTAGAATAGGAATATTCTCTTTAGTCATACTTTGGCGTTTTCCAGTCATTGACAGCATGGTAGCAGTTACGAAATAGTTATCTGATGAAAATTGCTATGTTACACGACTTATATATTCCCTTGGATTCAGATGGCGTTTCCGGTGAAGATAATCTAGTCAAATTAGAGATTGGCTTGCTCCGGAAATTGGGCCATGAAGTAATTGATTTGCGTAGATATGCAGTTGGTATTCAAAGAAAGATTCTCCAAGCTACCGTGCACGTAGGAGGGGTAGGGAGAGTCCCAAAAATCAAAAAAGGATTTGTTGATGTCATTCACTCTCACAATTTAAATCAAATTTCTGGTTACGGCTGGCTAAAAGAAATCGAAGTTCCAGTTGTCCAAAGTCTACATAATCTCAGATCTTTTTGCCCGATTTCCATCGGCTGGCGTAATGAAACACACTGTTTTGATTGCATTAAATCTCCTCTATCGGTTATTAAGAATCGCTGTGGTGGAGTTTATGGAATGTCCGGGAGTATTAGACACTTAGTCACGCAACGAGATAGACCTCAAATCTCAAAATCTAGGAGACTAATTGCCAGTTCGCATATGATGAAGGACTTATTCTCCAAAATCTATGATGCTGAAAAAATCGATGTTATCCACAATCCCGGTATACCTGATACACCAATCGAATTAGATCAGTTTGAAGAACGTTGGCTCTATGCCGGACGTTTTGTTCATGAGAAGGGAATACTTGACATTGTTAGAAATTGGCCCGACGAAGAGAAATTAGATATTGCGGGTAGCGGACCCTTAGAGTCACAAATTCGAAATGAGATTAAGAATAGATCAAACATTCAGATGATTGGTACTTTTAAAAGTGATAATAGAAAGATTTACGGTAGATATCGAGCATTGATATTTGCAAGTACTTGGTTGGAAGGATCTCCCTTGGTTGTCGCTGATGCCATTTCTAATGGCTTGCCTGTGATTGCTTTTGGAAATTCAGCAGTTAAAGAGCAGATAGACATTTCTAAAGGAGGTTTTTACTGCGGTAAGGAGATTACTTTGATAAGACTACGGTTAGCCTTTCAACAAGTTCGAACGGCTGGGCTTTCCCTACGGAAACAATGTCAGCTTTCTGGGGACAATGTTCTCTCTACATCGTTCTGGATTCGTGAAATAGTGAATTCGTTGGAAAGAGCTGTTGCCTAAAAATACTTATTTACGAAGTGCAAATCTTAAGAGAGATACAATTTTCCAAAGTGGTGAAAAAAGTGCTCTGCGTATAAATCCTTTGCCATAAATATCTGAGTGAATTTCTTTAAAATCTAGAACAATCGATTGCCAACTCCTATTAGAACTTGCTCCGCCTAGAGAGAAAATGACCATTATCTCGCGAGAGACAGATGGCTTATATTTTTTAGCAAATTGCAAAATCAACTTCTGGTCAGCTGCCACCCTGTACTTCTCGTCAAATCCGCCAAAATCCTTTGCGGTTTTGGTTTTTAGAAGTGTAGCAGGATGGGGGACATATTTCAGTCCTAAACTATGAAGGACTCCAATGTATGGCTTGAAAACATAAGATGAAGACTTTAATTTGTCTTCAGAAATTCTCTTGATCCCCCCGTAACCCCACTCATGACTTTCGAGAGCATAAAACATTTTGCTCAAAGAGTTAGGTTCTGCAAAAGTATCACCTGAATTTAAAAAAATACAGTAATCCCCTTGGGCACTTTTAAGTCCTAGATTCATCGCTCCATATATTCCTCTGGGTTCTTCAATAATGACTTTTGAATTAAAAAAGTCAATATGTGAGAGTTTCTCTCCTTCTTTAGATAATATAACTAGGCTTTCAACTTTTACGCCGCTTTGAGACTTTATACTAGCGAGCGTTTTCTCTAGCGCAATATCTTGATTAATTGAACAAGTGATAACCGAAATATCGCAATTAGATACACAAGTGGATCCCATTTTAGGAATTGAACCATTCGGTTAAACTCTTAGCTAGATTCCTCGAATTATTCATCAGGTTCCTGCATGAACTTTACATAGAGAAATATCCAAAAAATTAGTCCAAACACAGACAGAGGTGTTTCATAGTCGTAAGGTACGTTAGAAACAAGAATTGCCAAGAGGGCGAAGGTGAGTGTCAAGCTCCACAGTGTGTAAGCTCCCAACTCTTTACTAAAACCTCTCCTTAAGAGCCTATGGGAAAGATGATCATAGCCTCCTTTAAATGGGGATATACCTCTTCGAAAGCGAGAAGTTATAGCCACTGCGCTATCGAGTATTGGGATTGCCATCAACAGGATTGGGATAGAAAATGAAGAGAGCCTGCTAATCGGATTAGGGTCAAATCGCACGAGCAGTCCTGCAATTAATGTTCCAATAAATAGGGCCCCTGCATCACCCATATATATGCGGGCTGGTCGCCTATTCCAATATAGAAAGCCTAGTAACGATCCGCTCAAGACAATGGACAGCGCCCCAAGGAGATACTGTCCATTTGAAATGGTTAAAACCGTGAGGCCTAGTGCCGAAATTGCTACAGTCCCTGCAGCGGATCCGTCAAGATTGTCAAGAAAATTGACCGCATTAGCTACTCCCACAACCCAAAGAATGGTGATAAGAAAGTCAAGTTGAACAAGTCCGATGGGAGATCCAACAGTATTTGTTTTTATTAGAAGAAGAGCCGTAAATACTCCAACGAAAGATTGCATGAAAAATCGTGACTTTGGGGAAAGCTTTCTAATGTCGTCTACTAGTCCCACGATTCCCAATAATATGGACGGACCCAGAATAGAAATTGCTAATTGCGTATAGCCCAATCCAGAAGTAATTAAGAGTGTGCCCATAAGTGTCACGGAAGATACGGCAATAAGAATAGCAATACCCCCCAAGTATGGGACGGAAATGGTGTGCGTCTTATGAGATTCGTTAGGATGATCATAAATGTGAAACCAATTAGCTGCTCGTATCATAAGTGGGGTGAGCGCTCCCGCCAATAACATAGAAGTTACAAACGCAGCAAAAAACTGTGTTGAAGAAATCAATTCCTGCTCCGCGTATAAGCCAAATAATCTTCAAGGATTTCGTCTATTCCATGTTTAGGATACCAGCCTGTAAATTCCCTAATTTTTGTTAACTTGGGAACTCGTCTCGGTATATCTTCGTAGCCACTCTTAAGCAATTCAGAATAGGGAATAAATTGAATATCCGAATTTGAGTTAGTCAATAATATGATTTTTTTTGCCAAGGCAAGGATGGAAATTTCTTCATATCCTCCGATATTGAAGACGTCACCGCATCCTGATTGTGAGTCCCAAAGTTCCAAAGTAGCTTCTACGGCATCCTTGATATGACAAAATACCCTACTCTGAGTGCCATCTCCATAAATCCTCAAAGGGGTACCATCTAGCGCGGCTGCAAAAAAACTTGGAATGACCATTCCGTATGCTGCACTTTGTTTTGGACCTACGGTGTTAAAGTACCTAGCAATCTTTACTTGCAAATTTTTTTTGCTGAATAATACTGAGGCAAGGGCTTCGTCTATTGCTTTGGCATCTGAATAGGACCACCTCCACAACAATGGAGAACCTAATACTCTGTCCGCATTCTCTGAAAGTTCAGGGGAAGGATTTTTCCCATAGATTTCACTTGTGCTTGCTAAGAGCACTGGTATCTGAAATTTGGAAGCGAGCTCCAAGACATTTTCTGAACCATGTATATTAGTTCTCATAGAAGATATTGGATCTTGTAAGATTTTTTCTACGCCTACTGCTGCAGCATAATGAAAGCAATAATCTACAACTTGCAGATTCTCACTTACTAGCTCTTCGTCTAAAATGCTTCCTCGTACAATATTAAGACCTTTTCCTGCTGTTTCGAAGGAAATATTTCGTTTTGTTCCCGTGGAGAAATCATCAAGAATTGTTATCTCGTGGCCGCGTTGGATTAGGGATTGAACAATGTGTGATCCTATAAAACCAGCCCCACCTGTCACTAAAATTTTCACAATCAGGCGGATCCAGATTTTCGACGGAAAATTCTCGTAGAAATACCTGGTGTTTGCTCCCCAGGAACTTTTGAATTCCCAGATTTCAAGACGTTGTTGTTGCTATTCAATTTCCTCTTTTTATCTAGGGCTTCGCGGTATTTTGCTTTAGTGAAGTCCTCATGGGGATCTGACATTTTATCCTTTCTCGTTAGGCAAAGATGCATGATTGGTTTTGATAAGTTTAGCAATTTCGCTCTGACGATAGCGTCGGTGTCCCCCCAAAGTCCTGATTGCCGTAATCTTTCCAGCCTTAGCCCATCGAGTTACAGTTTTTGGGTCAACCCTAAAGAGTTTTGCAACTTCTGCTGGGGTTAATAGAACTTCTTGACCTTCTAGACGTTCCATAGCCCACAGTATACTCTCGAATTAGTGATAATTAGATATCAAAGTAACTATTATGTAGTGACTGTAATTCTATTTTCATCATAAATTCAGAATCTAATTAGTTCCTTCTAAAGCCGCTACTTTTCTCCAGCGCTTCATAAGCGCCTCATATCCTTGTCCAGCCAGGGAGCCATCGCTAGTAGCCAGTCCTTGCAGTGAGGCCATTACATCTTCGATTGATGTATCTGAATCTAGACCAAACTCTCCACTCTCTACCAATGACTTTTCGAGATAGAGGGCCAGGCCACCATAGTCACATTCCAAGATTGAATCTGGATGAAAGACATTAAGCCAATTGATAAGATCTGTTATCTCCGCTTCTACTGGACCATCACCAAACGCTTGCCTGACAATTCTATGTGCCTCAAGGCATCTCTTTTGAGCTTTAGTCAGATCGGTTCGCATAATGGTAAACGGACCATCTAGATTATTTCCTCTAAGACGCTCATCGGGTGAGAAAAGCGCAAACCATCTAGGTGGAATTATCCATGTTTCCGAAATGATATGCGGGACTCTGCTTTCAAGATCTGGTGAGATATCACCAATTGCATCTACTAAACTTTCAGGGAGAAAAAACGGAATTACAGAATTAGGCAGTGAATTTTTAAAATCATTCAGGGCAACCCAACATCGCTTAGCTGTTGACCAGGGCGAGACGTAGCGCTTTCCATTGTGATCAATTATGTGTGCGCCATCTGCTTTGAGTGATGGAGGTTCTGCAAGAATGACTCTTCTTAACGCTCTATCTTGCTCTTCGCGCCCGGTATAGCTCTCAATTGGAATTGAGGACCAGCGGAGTTGATCAACTGGTGAGAAACTTGTTAGCGGTTCATAGATACGAAGGGATGCCACATAAGGAGTTGGGCGCATCTTTAGAACTTATTTTCTCGGGATGTAATTGCCCTCGGCATATGGATCAAAGTCATCATCATCGCCCTTATCAACCTCACCATGGAGTTCCTTTGATAGGCGTTCAATATCAATATCTTGTGAACT